>Ga0181395_1000274_pt1 | contig 21677 bp, 32 predicted proteins | sample 18SPOviralmetaG_FD_130124 | JGI IMG/M metagenome (GOLD analysis project Ga0181395, IMG submission 130124) | Marine viral communities from the oligotrophic San Pedro Time Series (SPOT) site, San Pedro Channel, CA, USA - 18 SPOT_SRF_2010-12-16 | ecosystem: Environmental > Aquatic > Marine > Strait...
GATGCAGGTTACGGAGAGTTCATGCGAGCGCTCAACTATGGCCCACAACAACTTGGCTTACTGGCACAAGGTGTTAGTGCGTTGCCTACGCAGACCAACCAATCAAATAGCTACAAACCTGGAATGGGTGATTATTTAGGTGGTGCGGCTGGTTTACTTGGATCAGCTTTTATGGGTGGGTTCAATCCATTTAAAATGGGGTAATTAATATGTCTATTTTTAATAACAACTCGTTTAATCCTTTTGGAACTAATAATTTATTTGATGAAATAAATAAAACTAATCAACAAATAAATTCTATGAATCTTCCGCAACCAAAACCACAAAACCCTTATAGACAACAAAATATAGGTAATATGCTTTTAGCTTTTAGTGATGTGGTAAAAGGTAGAGATCCTTCTGCTGGTGTCATGCAAAGAAAAACTATGTTAGATGCACAGAAAAAAGAGGCTGAAAGGAAGGCAGACATAGAAACTTTTTTAAAAAATAATCCTCAATTTAAACAAGCATACGAATTAAAAAATATGCTTGGTATAGATATGCCGTCTGCAAAAGACAAAACTACATTTGAAAGATTTGGTGTTTATGATAGTACAGGCTTACTTGTTGATTCTGTTAATAAAGGAGACTTACAAAAAATAAATGAAATTCAAAATGATCCAAGTCTTGTTATTGGTCAATTAAGATCAAGAAATATATCAAACAACAATCAAAGTATGGAGTTATATTCTATTACAGATGGAGATGGAAATAGAATTAGAACAATAGCAGATCCCACAAAAAAAGATATTGATGATCTTAATGAGAGTGGTTACTTGTTAAACAAACTACCAACACCAACAGATAGAGGTAAAGGCCCTAGTAGTGATACTGATACTGAATATGATAATATTAAAGGAAGATTTATGGCAACAAGTAGGCTTGTTAATAATTTAACTAATCTAGCAAATCAATATTATGAAAATCCAGAAAGCGCACTTGCTGTGGGTAATGCTGCACAATTTGTTGATTCAGTTGTTAAAAATGTTGATGCGGCTGGAAATATATTATCTGGTGAAAAATATAAAAATGTTAAAAATAGTGGTTACACAACCTTACAAGGTAAAGATTACTCAAATCAAATTACACAAGTTTCACAATCAACAGGCGTATCAGAATCAAGAGTAAGAGATTTAGCATATTTATTTGCAGCCGCCAGAGGGCAAGAAGGTAGAGGACTATCTGATAAAGACTACGAAAACGCTTTAAAAATTGTTAGTGGCGGTGTTGGAGCAGAAGGTAAAATAAAAGTTTTAGAAGATGTTGCTAAAAGAGTTGATAATGAAGTTAAAAGCGATTTGGATTTTATAGTAAGAAATTTACCAAGCGAAACAGAAATTGATAAATACCAAAAATTGAGAGGGTCTTTGCCTCCATTTAATAATCCTTATCAAAACAATACAGATCCTCTTGGTATTCGTTGATGAACCTACAAGAAATAAGACAAAAATATCCTCAGTACAACGATCTGACTGATCAAGAGCTTGTAGATAGTTTTCATAAAAAATATTATTCAGATGTTCCAAAATCAGAATTTTATAAAAAAGTAGAATTTAATACAAATGAGCCAACAAAAACATCTTTGGTTACAAATAAAACAAAACCTTCTGTAACGGCTGACGCGGCTGCAAGTTTTTCTTCTGGTATTTTAAAAGGTTTAAGTTTTATCCCTGGAATACCAGGCGACATAGAAAGGTTGTCTACTTATCTTCCTGGTGGCAAAAAAACTGGTGGATTTGATTATGGTCAACCTGGTAATGATGAATCTTTTGGAAAATCAACAACAGGTAAATATTTATTTCCATCAACCAAACAGATTCAAAATTATTTTACAAATCCTGTTTTACAAAAAGCATTTAATTATCAGCCAAAAACCACCCCTGGAAGATATTTGCAGACTGCATCAGAGTTCGCAATACCAGGTGTTGCAAATAAAAGCGCTGTAGCAAGAGAGGCTGCTACTAAACTTGGTGCTGGCGGTGGATTATTGTTTCAAGGAACAGAAGATTTAACTGGAAGTTCTGGTATAGCTGCTGGTGTAACTATTCCTTCTATGCTGTTAGGAAGTAAGTTTATGAGGCCAAACACAGCAAGTCAATTAGCAAAAGATGCTTTAGAGAATGTTTCAGATGCTGAAATTACAGCAGCAAGAAATTTAGAAAAAACTGGACAAGAGATTGGTATTAATTTAACTCCAGGTGAAGTTTTTGATAATAAAAACATAAGAAACTTAACAAGAGATGTTGTTTCTTCAGAAAAGGGTTCTCCTATAATATATGCTTCTGCAAAAGATAGACGAGATAATGTTATAAAAATTGCTGAAAAACAAGCAGATGCAATAGCAAATGCTCCACAAAGCCAAAGAGTTATATATGACACAATAGGTGACACAGCAACTGAATCTATTAAAAAAGCAAAATTAGATAGATCAATTACAGCACAAAATGCTGGTTATAATGTTTCCAACACAGAAAGTTTGTTACCCGAACAAGTTTTTAATGTAATTGATAAAATTGATGAAGCTATAAAAACTTTACCAAAATCAAATCCAAGTGTAGCAAAACTAAATCAAATAAAAAATCAGTTAATTAAAAATAAAAAGAAAGTTAAAGGTAAGAAAAAGTTAGAAATAATACCAGAAACTAATATAAATAAATTAGATAGCACTTTTAAACAATTCAGAGATGATTATAAAAAATCAAACCAAAACATAGCTAGTGAATCTAGGTTCATAGATAAACAGTTAGGTTATAAATTATTCAATGAAACTGATGACGCTATATTAAACACTCTAAACAAAGAATTAAGAACGAATACAAATTATGCAAACGCAAATGACACATTTGCAAAATTATCAGATGACTTGGTTAAAGTTGTAGAAAATAATGTTTTACCTCTTGCAAAAGGCAAAGTTAATGAAACAACTATTAAAAGTTTTATTTTTGATCCTAAGAAAAACAATGTTGCAGATATTAATAAAACATTTGAAATATTAAATAAAACAAATCCCGAAGCATCAATTCAAATTGCAAATGTTTATTTTAGAAATGCTCTTAATCAATCATTTAAAATGACTAAGCAGGGAGATGATTTAACGCAAGGATTTAAGTTAATTGAGTCTATAGCTGGAACTGGACAACAAAGAAAAAATTTTATGGCAGTTATAGATAATGTAGCTAAATCAAAAAATGTTAATTCGCAGGAATTAAAAGTCGGTTTTGAAAAAATGATTAATGTTTTAGAAAGGACTGGAAGAGTTGCAAATTTAAACAACCCTGGCTTTGATTTTTCTGGCAGAGCTTCTAAAGCATTGGTTAAAGATTTAGCAATGATGAAAACATTTAATCCAATGGTTAGACTTGCTACTAAATACGGTGAGTTTAAAGCTGGTAGAGCTTGGGAAGAATTGGCAAATGTTTTTGTTCAAGATAATTCTGTAGATGCTTTAATTGATTTAGCAAAAATAAACCCACAATCTAAAAAAGCAGCTTTAAGAGTTCTACAAATTGTAGATGCCTCGCAAGGTATTCAATCTGAGCCTTTAACAGAAAATGATGAAAGACAGTTATATTTAGAAGATTTAAACCAACAATAATTTATTTACTTAATCAGTAAACTCCTATATTAACCACGCGACAAATACGCGACTAGCTAATAATCAATTATATTATTTGGCTGATTTGCGGTGTTTTTTACCATGTCGGGGAGTAGCGCAGCCTGGTAGCGCAACATAGTTTCACCTAATACCAAACAATAACGCACAATACTTTATTTGTTTGTTTCCCTTGTTTTTCTTGCAAAACTTAAACTATAATCTTACTAATAGGTAATGAATGTTCACAAACATTTTATAAAAAAACGCGACAAATAGGCGACTCATGGAGGTGGGAAGTATGGCGAGATACAAAAGAGATACCAAGGTAAATAATTTATTAATAACAAAGAAAACATACAGAGTTATTTATCGCATCAATGGTAAGAAGAGAGAAGCAACTATTGGTTCTATAGATATACCAATCAATGTAGCTAGAAACAAAGCACAACAAATACTTGGTGATGTAGCACAAGGCATTGATCCGTTGGAAAAGAAAAAAGCAGAAACACTTAACCAAGCATTTGAATACAAACTGCAAGAGCTGTTAGACAGTAAACGTAAGTGTGTCTATCTTAAAGACGGCAAGATAATGGGAGACACCAGAGCGTCCTGGACAAGAGATGTAGCCTCTAGCATTGGTAACATGAAGTTAGTTGATATAGAAACGGGAGACATTACCAGGTTACATATTAAAGTAAGCCAGCGTGGTAAGTATCAAGCTAACAGAGTTGTTGGTTTAATTAGTTCTGTATTTGAACACGCAATCAGACTGTCCTTGGTGCAATACAATCCAGCCAAGTATGTAAAAAAGAACCCAGAGTTTGAAAGAAACCGACCATTAACTGACGTTGAGTTTGCACAGATAAACAAACAGTTAAACATTATAGAAGCACAGTCTAACCCCAAGAACATAAAAGCAATCAAGTACATAAGGTTATGTATGCTAACTGGTGGCAGGTGCAAAAGCGAGATAGGATCAGCCAAGTGGTCTGACCTAGATGGTAACAAGCTAATACTAAAGAACCATAAGACAGACTATCAAGGCAAACCAAGAGTAATACACCTTAACAATCAAGCTATGGCTATCATTAACTCATGCGATACAGACAATGAAACCATACTTGGTGTCAAGTATCCTTGGCACATGTGGAACAAGATAAGAAAGGCTGCTGGTTGTCCAGATGTAACCTTGCATGATCTAAGACATAACTACGGCACTATGGCTGGCGAGACTATGAAGCTAGAGGATGTAAAAGAGTTAATGGGCCACAAAACTATTAGGGCAACAGAGAGATATAGAAAACAAAGAGAGCATATTGCAAAAGAGAATATGCAAAAGGTTGGTAACTATATGCAGAAGATAACTATGTCTAATTAGTCGTAGGCGTTGCCATCGGGATCTACATTATAAACCATCTCTAATTCTAGCTCTATGTAGTGTCTTGCTTTGAGTAAGTCTTTTACTCTGTCTGATTTATTCCTGGTTACATACTTAACAACATTAGTTAAGTTGGGTGTAAGTCCATTACTGTAAGCATACTCCAGAGGTTGTATGCCTTTATTTTTATAGTGATCTCCACCAATTTGTTTTTTTGTTGCTCTCACACTATCCCACTCTTGCGGTGTAATATTATTTATACTCATTCGTTCCTCCAAATTAATATTAAATTTTATTGGTAATTTTTCTGCAAAGTTTTTCTAAATAATATTTCTATTATTTTTGTTCCTAGACTTGCTTTATTAAATTTACTCATAGTAGAATATCACAATAGGTAAACAATAGGAACTTACATGAATAGTAATAAGGTATTTCTGACGCAAAAAGAACTTGCAGAGCGTTGGAAGAAAAGTCCACAGACTTTAGCAAACAACCGATCATTAAACAAAGGCCCGTCTTATACAAAGATAGATGGTCAGATTAGATATGATTTGGATGACATTTTAAAAATAGAAGAAGATTCTAAAGTAGAACTTTAGACTAGGAATAAGTGTGTCGCATTCTGTTTTAGCACCTAGTAGCATCAATAGAGTTATTAGATGTCCAGCTTCCGCAAGAATTAATGCAGAGGCAGATAGAAAATCAAACATAGCGGCAGCCAGAGGTACACAAATACACGAAATGGTTGAGATGAGATTAAAGAATAGATTAGACGGCATTACGCTATCTGATTATTGGTTAAACAAAGACTGCGAAGTTGATGGTTTTAGTTTTACTATTACTGAAGATGACATCAAGATGGCTGACACTTATGTTGACTATGTTTCCCAACGCAGAGATGAACTAAACGGCAAGCTCCTTATAGAAGAGAGAGGACAAGCGCCAGAAATCCATGAAGATATATTTGGTACTGTAGATGCGCTGATACTTGGCGAGGGTAACAGAATGGCAGTCATAGATTTTAAGACTGGTGGTTGGCCAGTCAATGTAATCCTTAACGAACAGTTAATGTGCTACTCGCTATTTGCACTTAGTCGTTATGGCAACGAAGATACCGTTGTAGAAATGACAATCGTACAACCAAACAAAAGAGCCTGGCATAAAGATGGTCAGATAAGAAGTTTTGATATTCAAGCAGTCGATCTAGTAGATTGGGGTTTTAATATCTTAAAGCCAGCATGTGATGAAGCCTTGGGTGAAGAGCCTGGTTTCAATGCTGGGGAATGGTGTAAATTCTGTACCTACAAATCAGAATGTAATAACTACCAAAATCTGAAGGAGGATTAAAATGGTAAATGAAAATAAAGAAGTGAAACCTCTACTAAGTTTCCAAGATAAAGACGGAAACCAAAGAGATGTATTTGAAAAAGACTTGAATGACATCACAAGACCATTGGTTGAGGAAATCAGTCAAGACTTAAATGCAGAGCAACAGTTGAATGAAGCCTATCAGCTCGCAACTAAAACTGTGCATCACATGGAAGCGGTTAGAAAGAATGTAAGAAATGCAGTAGCAAAGTTAGAAGACGAACTACCGCCCTACAAAAAACCAGTCAAGATTGAAGGTGTAACTAAGGAGCTAAACTAATGTCCTTAGCAGCGATACAAACGAAAGCAAAAGCTAAACCATCAATCGTAATTATCTATGGCCCTTCTGGTCTAGGTAAGACAACGCTTGCAGTAGGAAGTAAGAACCCTATTGTTTTGCAAACTGAAGAAGGTCTTGGGATATTAACCAACAATAGAGACATAGCTCACTTTCCGTTAGCTAGAGATTACGATACTTTTATTAGTTATCTTAAATCACTTATTGATGCTGATGAACTTGACTACAACACATTAGTTATTGACTCATTAGATTGGTTAGAGCCACTCATTCATGCAAAGACTTGTGAAGTACATAAGCAGCCGACAATTGAAAGTTTTGGATATGGAAGGGGCTTTAGTGAAGCGTTAAAGTATTTCAGAGAGGTTCTTGATTTAGTTAATATATTAAGAAACGAAAAGAAAATGCGTATTGTTATGATTGCTCATAACCAGATTAAAGCTTTTCACGATCCATCTACAGAGGCATACGATAGACACGAACTTAAGCTTCACAAAGCAGCAAGTGCCTTGGTGCTTGAAGCAAGTGATATGTGTCTATTCCTTAATTACAAAAAGGGAACTGTAAAGGTTCAGGGTAATAAAGGTTTGACTAATAAAACTGTGCAATCTGGCAGAGTCCTGGTAACTACTGAGTCACCAGCCGCAGTTGCAAAAAATAGATATGGACTACCGATGGAAATACCAGTCGTAGAAGAAGGCGAGGACTTTATAGTCAGAGCTGAGAAAACATGGGCTGAGATTGGTAAACTGATAACCAAGAAATGAAAACAGATCACGAAACAATATTATATTTTTTACGAAAGGCTGTAATATTTGTAGAGGTTTGCATTGATAAAAATGGAGATGATGATTTAATTCTCCCATTAGGAGCTAACAAAGTTTTATTAGACGTTGTTGAAGCACTAGAAGAAGAAATAAATCGGGCAAATGATTTTGAGGAATATGATCCTGGTTAATCATTAATTTTAATTGTTAAATTTTTAGGAGGTAACAACATGGATTTAACAGAATTTAACGACGGGAAACCGTTTGATACTGAAAACGCAACTAGTGGTGGTGGCAACTCATCACTAGAACCTGGAAGACATACTATGCACTACGCTGGTGCTGATATGATTGAAGGGAAGAATAACTGGAAAGCAATCAAAATGCTTTTTGAAGTAGATGGAACAACTATAGTTATAAGTAATACTTTTACTGTAGGATCTGATAACCCCAAAGCCGTTGACATAGGCAACAACTCTTTACTTTTACTAATGAACGCAATGGGAGTTAGCTCTTTAAAGAATACTGACGAACTTGTAGGCAAAAGTGTTAGCGCTGAACTTGTTAGAGCTGACTCAGGTTATTTAGAAATAGACGAGCAGTTTGGTAAAACCTGGCAAGAAGTAGGCGATACGCCAAGCACGGAAACACCAAAAGAAGAAGTATCTCCGTCAAGTTCCGACAATGACGAAGACATACCTTTTTGATTATGATGATTTGAAGTTTCGGAGACAGTCACTATGTGCTTACTGCCATGGTGTCGCGTCTCCGCTACTTTACATTAAAGACGGTAAGCACTTTGGTGCTTGCTCAATGGATCATTTACAAAAAATTGGAGAGGGTGAAAAGATGGAGGACATCAAAAACTTTGCACAAATTAATCAAGAGGGCCTTAGGTATGCCCTTAGTAATAGCAAAGACAAATATTTAGAGATATCTAAAAAGAACAAGACATATATTTTACACGAATGGGATAGGGAAGACCGCGTAGATTTCATTCACAAGGTAGTAGCCAATTATTTGAACCATGCCAAGGATCAGGCGAGGAGTGGCTGATCTTACAGAATATTTTGGTAAAGCTGGTTTAGTAGTAGATAAAAACTTTGCATTTAGTGGAGCTGACAAGTCCCTGAGCGACTTGATTAGCGAGATGCAAGGCAATGGGTTAGTTGTAGATTTTATTGACACTAGCGGCGAGCTAGTGAGAGTCCCAGTTAGCGCAACTGCATCGAACCGACCAGATAAAACCAATGAGCGTAGCGGTTGGTATGTCTACAATCAATTAGATGCAGACTTTGTATGTCTGTATGGCAACTGGCGTACATCTTTAGAGCAGAAGTTTACTTCTTATAACACCAATGAAATGACGGTAGCGCAAAAACGCGATCTGCAAGTCAAGGTAGAGGAGGCACAACTAAGACGCGAGGAAGCAAAGAAAACCAAGCAAGACGAAGTTGCTTTGTATGTTAAAGATAAGTATGCCAAGGCTGGCGAGGTTAAGGAGCATAAGTATCTTACAGACAAGAGGGTTGAGAACCATGGTTTAAGGTTAACTAGCACTAACAATCTCATGATACCCTTACACACTATTATAAAGAGTAGTGATACTGGGTTATTAGTATCAAGAATAAGAAGTTTACAGTACATCTTCCCAGACGGATCTAAAAAGTTTGCATCTGGTGGTGAGGTGCGCGGAAATATTTTTTTAATTGGGGTTGAACACCACCTACTGCCAACCCTTGAAACTCTGGTTATATGTGAGGGTTATGCAACTGGAGCTTCCATTTATGAAGCGACAGGATTGCCATGTGCGGTAGTTTTTTCGGCTAATTTTTGTTTGACTGCAACTACGCGGTTGCGAGCTATTACTAATTCTAAATTTTTACTTGCCCTAGACAATGATACTTCTGGGGTTGGCGAGAAGTGTGCTAACGAGGTTGCAAGTGCGGTTATCAATTGCATGGTTAGACTACCAAGCGTGATTGGTGATTTTAACGACCTAGCCAATGCCAAGGGTAAAGATCAGTTAAAACTAGAGCTGTTAGAGTCTAAGTTTAATATTAGGCAGTATGCAATCCGCAACTTAGTAGAAGAACCAAAGCCGATTGAGTGGTTAGTTGATAGTTTCATACCATTAGGCAAGCCAGGCATCATTGCCGCAATAGGTGGGGTTGGTAAAAGTTTAAGTATGATACAACTAGCTCTTGGTATTGCTCTTGGTGGTAAATGGTGGGGTAAACCTATTTTACAAAAAGGCTCTAGCGTTATCTTTGCCGCAGAAGATGATTTAGCAGAGGTACATAGAAGGATTGATGCGCTTGATCCATTAGGTTTACGGTTTCAGTCTGAATATGACGTTTATGTCTTTCCGATACCAGAACAAAAAGAGCCAATGATATTGTTAAGGGAAGAAGGCATAACACCCCAAGCCACAGAGTTAGTAGATGAACTTAAAACTATACCTAATTTACAGTTAGTGGTATTTGATCCGTTACAAGCATTTACAACTGGTAATATTAGTTCAAGCAATGAAGTGGGCCAGTTGTGGGGCTCTTATTGTGCCAACATAAGTGCCAGGTTGGGAGTTAGTTGTATTTCAGTCCACCATTTAAGTAAAAGTGCATTGAGTAATGACTCTGATGATGCGCTCAGTCATAGGGCCGAGATAAGAGGCGCATCTTCCTTGGTAGATAGTGTTAGATTTGCCATAGCCATGTGGTTAGCTGATGAGGATACTTGTGAAAAGATATGTATTCAAGAAGGAGTTGAAATAGACAGAATGTCAGTTGTTAAAGCTGGCTTAGTTAAATCTAATTCTGGTAACGTAGATTATAAAACTAAGACACTTATAAGACGTGGCGCAGTTTTAGAAATATTGGATGAAAACAAAAAGTCCTTTAACTGGGACTAGGAGAAACCATGAGCAAAGGATCAGACCAACGACCAAAACAAGTAGACAATAAAACTTTCGAGGATAATTGGAACAAGGTATTTGGTAAAAGAAAAGACAAAAAAGATACCAAAAAGAAGGAAAATAGGAAGAATGAAAGATAAAGGCATATATGATTTAAAAACATACCCATATATAATTTAAAAACAAAGGCATATATGATTTAAAAACATACATGCCTTTATATACATCCTACTATACTATTAAACTAGGGAACGGGCATTTGAAATGCCCTGTTCCAAACATTAGGAAAGATATAAATTTTTTGACTTAGTTGGGTTGAAAGAGTGGGGAGTAATAACTACATAGTTGGTGAAAAAGGAGGAAGCATGAAACAGTTAAAAGAGCGTATGAGGGTAGTTAGAGATTTAGCTTATGGTAATAGAAGGCAAAGCGGGTTTATAGCTTTTTGTCAGTCAACACCGATACATTTTTATATAGTCTTAGAAATCGCGATAGCTCAGTTAGAGGGTAATAAAATAAACTTTGAAAGGTTGGTGTATTTGTTACCTGGTAATCTGGGGAGCAGGTCAACCATTGGTAGTATTTTAGATGATTTTGTTAGACTTGGTTACATGGTTAAAAGCGTGGGAGTGGATAAGAGGAAGAGAGTTTTTGCGGTTAGCAAAAAGGGACTTGAACTATTAGACGGTTATTTTGAAAAAAGGCAGGTTAGTCTGAGGGAGGTTGCTTAGTTGAATAATGAGAAGTGGTGGTTAATAACCGATAGCATTGACGAGCCAGAGAGGTCAGGACTCATTAGCTATAGTGTGGCGAATAAATACGACAACTATGCAAAGCTCAAAAGGGTGGTCTGGAAGTGGTTTAGATCGCACCTAGATAGAAAAGATATTAGTAGTAGGGAGAAAATCATTCTGTGGTGCTTGTGTGAGCGTTACGGGAAGAGTTTTAGCTCACATGATGCTATTAGCTATTATGGTCAAATGTGTGGACTGAGTAGCGTTACAATGGGCAAAGGGTTTGCGGTATTGATGGATAAAAATATTATCTGGTGCGCTAAACAAGATCAACGGATAATGTTGCGCAAGCTAAAGAGTGGGATGCAGCACAAACACTTCTTGCTCGTTGGTTTAGGCGTGATGTTGGAGAAAGAGGCTAGTTAATGTTTAGCCTTTTTCGTATGCGGGCCTGATTTGTTTTTTGGTTATTCTTTTAACTTGGTTTGTCTCCTCGTCAATGAATACTACTTTATTTAGTTTTATATCCAGATAGTTGTCTTGAACGTAGCCGAATATAGTTGTACCGCGTATTTGTACTCTGGTCATCAGACACCGCCAGGAAATAGATCAAACAAGTTTTTTAATGCTTGATCTGATAAGTAAAGCAGATGTTTAGGTATTTTAGTTCTGTCAATGTGTTTCATTAGTCTAGCTCTTCTATTTCTTTAATTAAATCTTCAGCACTTGAACCCTCTTGTAGTGAGTCCCACGCATCGCTGTCTACAATGTGCTGTAATGTATCTTTACAGTCATTTAATAATTGTTTTATTTCTTTATTCATTAGTCTTACCTCTTTTTAAAATAGTTAATATAATATGAACCGTGCCAGGCTGTGCGCCTGGTTGGTTTGTTGAATAGATAGTTTATTAAGTGTTTCATTATGCTACTTTCCTATTATATTGTTTGATTTCATTCATGTATTCTTGGTCTTCTGGGTGCATGTCGTCATATTCTTGTAATAGTTCTTTATAGCAACCCTCTCTGCCTTCGTATGGTGTTGTATAAAAACTATAAAGCTCCTTGCTTTCATCGTCATACATAGCAACCTGGTAATCTGAGTTAGTCAAAAAGACATAACCAGAGTTCATATTAAAAGCAACCTTGATGCCGTCACTATAAAAATCATCTGGTAAGCCGTTGCTAATAGCTGTTAATAGTTTTCCCGCTTCTTTTAATTCTCTATAACCAAATTCTGATAAGTTTTCTGTATATCCGTTCATGTTATTAATCTCCGTTAGTTAATACCACCAAAAGCCCACAAATGCGGGCTTGATTGTTTAAGGTGGTTTTACATTCCTATAATTTGTCCTGTTGCTTCTCTGAATTTTACTTCATCAAAATTGGTGTTTTCTTGTTTTAAAAAATCACAAAGACCGTCCATGAATGCTGCTTGTTCTATTACAAACATCGGGCTATTTCTAACATTAGCCATTCTGCCATTGTCCTTAATTAATTCTGCTAGTTTTATAAAATGTTTTCTTGTCATGTTAGTTATCTCCTTAAGTATTTACTAATAACTCACATATCATAACAAAAGATACTTATATAACAAGTAGTTAGCATCAAAAACATACAGTTTTTTTAAGAAATGCTGTAGAATAAAGGCTTAAAAAGGATAAAAAACTTCAATTATGAGTCAAAAAGTAGCTAAAAAGTCGGGTAGAAAGCCAATAAAGATTGATTTAGAACAAGTTGAGAACCTTGCCAGTCGTGGACTTGGTAACTCTCAGATTGCGCGTGCCTTGGGCGTTTCATGGGATACGATAGACCGTAACAGAAAACGCTCTGCGGATTTTGAGGGTGCTTTAAAAAGGGGGAAAGCTCGTGGCTTGGCGCAAGTGACAAACGCTTTGTTTGAGTCGGCCACCGAAAAAAACTCGGTTGTTGCCCAGATATTCTATTTAAAGAACCAAGATCCAAAGATATGGAAAGATCGCGTAGAGAATGTTCATGCAACCATAGATTTAAACCAGGTATTATCTGGCGCTAAGGATCGTATCGGCGACTTATCCGCGACTATAGAAAAGCCGCGCGTTATAAACGCTGTTAAATCAACACATAAAGAGCAGCGCAACGTGGTAGACAATCAGGTTAACAAAAACAAAGACACTAAATAGGGCGGATAGTTTGCTATCGGTAAGGGTTGCCCGATAGTCTGCAAATCAACACGATTTAAAACGATTATTACCCCCCCCTTACATTTTGCGCGACGGGTATTGTATGTGTAACTGTAGAACTAAAATTTTTTAATTTTTTTTGATACAATAGTAAGAGGTAATAACAAAGGGTATCTATGAAATACGGAGCTGAAGCAGAAAAACAACTAATGACCGAGATATGGTCACCACAAGTTGCGGACGATCCATACAATTTTGTTAAGTTCATCTTCCCTTGGGGAGAAAAAGACACCCCCCTTGAAGAATTTACTGGCCCACGCAAGTGGCAGGAAAAAATTTTAAAAGATTTAACAACCCACATACAAAGAAACCAAGGCGAAGTAACCCCAGAGATGTTTAGACTCGCCGTTGCCTCTGGTCGTGGTATTGGCAAGTCCGCTTTGGTCGCTTGGTTAATACTTTGGATGCTGTCAACCAGACTTGGTTCTACGATTATCGTAACCGCCAACACCGAACAACAGCTCAGATCAAGAACCTGGGCAGAATTAGGTAAATGGCTAACCTTGTCCATAAACAACCATTGGTTCACCAAGACTGCAACCACCATAAAACCAGATGGTTGGTTTGAAGAAGCGCTGAAACGCGATTTAAAAATTGATACTGGCTATTACTACGCCCAAGCACAGTTATGGAGCGAGGAAAATCCAGATGCGTTTGCAGGTATCCATTCATCTTACGGAGTTTGTTTGATAATGGATGAAGCCTCTGGTATCCCCGCTCCTATCTACAGCGTATCCGAGGGTTTCTTTTCTGAGCCAACCGAAAATCGCTTTTGGTTCACTTTTTCTAACCCGCGCAGAAACACAGGCCCTTTTTACGAGAGCTTTACCTCTAAGCGCAAGTTCTGGAACTTAAAACAAATTGATTCTAGGACAGTAGAGGGTACAGACCAAAAGTTGTTCCAAGATATGCTTGAACAATATGGTGAAGATTCAACTGTAGCTAGAGTAGAGGTAATGGGAGAGTTTCCTAACGCCGATGATGACAGCGTCATACCAATAGAACTAGCTAGAACAGCCATAGACAGAGACGTATCGCTAACAGCTAAAGCACCTATTGTGTGGGGATTGGATGTAGCTCGCTTTGGTGGTGATAATTCCGCGCTTTGTGTTAGACAAGGTAATACTGTCTTTGAAATTAAGACTTTTAAATCGATGGATTTAATGCAATTATGCGGTGCAGTTAAAAATAAGTATGACGATTGCACGGTAGTTGAACAACCCCAAGAAATACTTGTAGACGTTATTGGTTTGGGTGCTGGGGTGGTAGATAGGCTTGCAGAACAAAACCTACCCGTTCGCGGAATCAACGTATCTGAATCGCCGTCTACAAGAAAGAACTATTTAAACCTAAGAGCTGAGTTATGGTTTGCAGTTAAGGACTGGCTTACGCAGCGAGATTGCCGACTGCCTGGTGATGATGAACTTATATCAGAGTTAGCAGCACCTAGTTATAAATACACTTCAACTGGTAAAATAAAAATAGAGTCAAAGGATGAAATGAAAAAAAGAGGCATAAAATCTCCTGACAAAGCTGATGCATTAGCATTAACCATGGCAAGTGCAGCCGCAAGTTTTAGTGGTGGTGAGAACTTTTTAGGGTATAATTTCAAGAAACCCTTGACATCAAGAATAATTAGAGTGGGATAAAATTTATGGAATACGATAAAGACGAAACAATCGATGAGCTAGAAGGTCAACAAGAGTCTTACGATGAAGAAGAATTGCAAGGCGTTCTTAAAAGTGAGATGGATGACGCTAGAGACTTTATTGACCAAATTGGTCAGGAAAGAAGTGAAGCTACTGAATATTATTTAGGCGAGTCCCCAGAGGGACAAAGTTCCATGCAGTCAGAGTTTGTATCAACCGATGTAAGAGACAGCGTCTTGTTTATGCTGCCTTCTATCATGCGTACCTTCTTTGGTACTAATAAGATAGTTGAGTTTATACCCAAAGGCCCAGAAGACATTGCACTTGCAGAACAACAAACCGATTACATTAACTACATACTCCAACAAAAGAATCCAGGCTTTAAAGTTTTCTATGACGCATTTAAGGATGCGCTTATCAGAAAGACTGGTTATGTAAAAGCCTACTGGGATGACAGCATTACTGCATCTACCCATTCATACACAGGCATACCGCCAGAAGCATACCAAGCGCTTATGCTTGATCCAAATGTTGAGCTGGTTAAAGAAAAAGTTGAAATGGAAAGTATGACACTTTTAGATCCAAGCACGGGTGAGGAAACTACACAAGAAACCCCAGCAAGTTACGATGTAACTATCAGGCGCATCAAGCCAAAAGACCAAGTGGTTATAGAGGCAATACCGCCTGAAGAAGTCCTTATTTCAAGAAACGCTAGAGACTTACATTCATCGCCTTATGTGGCTCACCGCATGGTCAAAACAATTAGTGACTTGGTTGCCATGGGTTATGACAAGGACGACATGGAACAATACGCTGGTTCTGGTAATTATGTAGACGCTGAAGCCTACGAGGAAGAGCAAGCTAGAAACCCAGCAGCAGACTACACAGGTGTAGATAGAAATGACAACAACAACAAAAATGTTTTGTACGTAGAACACTACGTTTTTTATGATTTAGATGGTGATGGCATAGATGAAAGGATTAGAGTATGCACCGTGGGAAATGGATTAAATATTGTTAATTCAACACCCTGGGATGATTTACCTATAACACTCTTCTGTCCCGATCCAGAGCCTCATACCTCCATAGGCTCGTGTCCCGCAGACTACTTGATGCCAATTCAAGCAGCTAAATCTCAGATAATGAGAGATACGCTTGATAGTCTAGGTCACGCCATCTTCCCGCGCATGGGTATAGTAGAAGGACAAGTCAACATTGACGATGTTCTTAACACCGATATAGGACAACCAATAAGAATGCGTGCGCCAGGAATGGTACAACCATTTACCGTACCTTTTGTTGGTAAAGAAGCCTTCCCAGTTTTATCTTATTTAGACGAAGCCAAGGAAAACAGAACTGGCGTATCCAAAGCTAGTGCTGGACTTAACGCTGAAGCATTGCAATCAACAACTTCGGCGGCAGTATCAGCAACCATGTCTGGAGCGCAAGGCAGAGTAGAACTTATTTGTCGTCACTTTGCAGACGGCATGAAAGACCTTTTTAAACTTGTAAACAACTTGGTTATCAAGCACCAAGAGAAACAAGACATGATAAGACTTAACAATGAGTTTGTTCCTATTGATCCTAGATACTGGGACATAGACAAAGACATAGCAATCAATGTTGGTATTAGCAAAAACTCAGACGAAGAGAAGTTCCAAGTCTTAACCTCGCTTGCACAAAAACAAGAACAGATTATGCAAACCCTAGGCCCACAAAATCCTTTGGTTAATTTACAGCAATACGCAAACACACTTACAAAAATGATTGAGATGGCTGGTTTCCAAGACGCACAATCATTTATAAATACACAAGTGCCGCCTATGCCACCACAGTCACCAGAAGAACAGAAACCTGATCCAGCAGAAATACTAGCACAAGCAGAAGCGCAGAAAGCACAGAACCTAGGTCAAAAAGCTATCATAGACGCAGAGACAGACAGAATGAAAATCATCATGGAAGATGATAGAGACAGAGATCAAGCTCTTGCAGATATGCAGCTTAAAATTGTTGAACTTCAAGCTAAGTATGGCGCACAAGTAAACGTAGCTGAGATCAACGCAATCATGGAAAGAGACAGAGAAGCTCTCAGACAAGTTGCTAAGAACCAAGCACAAGGAATGTTCACTAACGGAAACGGAGCAAATTAGAAGACAACAATGATTACATACAGAGGCGAACGATTTAGCGGTTACAACAAGCCAAAAAGAACACCAGGTAAATCTAAAAAGTTTGCCGTGGTAGCCAAAGTAAAAGACTCAACCAAACTTATACGTTTTGGTGATCCTAAGATGACAATTAAAAAAGACCAACCAGCAAGAAGAAAAAGTTTTCGTGCTAGGCATAAATGTGACACCAGTCCGCCTAGTAAACTAACCGCAAGATATTGGTCTTGCAAAAAATGGTAAGGAGATAAAATGCCTGGAAAAAAGAAAGGACTCTACGCAAACATACATGCGAAACGTAAAAGAATAAAAGCTGGCTCAAAGGAAACTATGAGAAAACCTGGTACAAAAGGCGCACCTAAAGCTAGTGCGTTTAAAAAAGCTGCTAAGACAGCAAAGAAAAGGAGATAACTATGCCAAGTGGAAAAGGAACTTACGGATCTAAAAAAGGCAGACCGCCTAAAAAGAAAAAAACTAAAACTAAAAAGAAATAAGGATTAAGACTATGAACTTCATTAAAAATTTTTGGAATAAGTTTACTGGAACTGAAACAGTTGTAGTAAGAGCTAGGAATAAAAAAGGACGCTATGTTGCTGATGACAAGTCAACAAAAAAAGTGAACGAAGCCTACACAACTAAAAGAATAAAAAAAACCAAAACTAAATAATGGCTTCTTCACCAGACGCCTTTGTCTATAATGCTAGGCTAGATAGAATAGTTGATGGCGATACATTTGATTGTATCTTAGACCTTGGTTTTGATGTCAAGCTCCACAAACAAAGAGTAAGACTAGCAGGCATAGACACCCCTGAATCCAGAACCCGCGACCTTGAAGAAAAGAAACTTGGTCTTGCTGCAAAAGAAAGACTACAAGAACTATGCGTTGGCAAGTTAAAAATAAAATCCCTTGGTAAAGGCAAGTATGGTCGCATACTTGGCATACCCTACACAGAAGACGGTCAAGACATTTGCCAAATGCTCATAGATGAGGGCCATGCAGTTGAATACCATGGTGGAACAAAAACTAAAGTGTGGGGCGCTTATTAGTCTTTCATGGATAGCGTTGTCACATTAATCAACGAGGTTGGTTTTCCCATAGCAGCAGCTATAGGACTTGGTTTATTTATCTGGAAACTTATCAATAAAATCATTGACGGCATGGAGACAAAAGTAGACGTGCTGGATGAAAAAGTATCAGCGCAAATATCAGAAATAGAAGCAAGGCTAGGTCAAAAACTAGATTCACAACACGGCATTTTGGTAGCTCTTATTGACAGAGTGCGTTCTGTAGACAATGAGATAATTAGACAAGACACGCTTTTGAAGACTATACTAGGTGTACCACAACTTATGCACACCGACAGGTTAGCAAAGGCGGATAGAGATGACCAAAGAAAAGACTAAGAAAAGAGGCAGACCAAGTAAAGCTGATTTAGCACTAAGAGCTGAAGAAGCCGAGAAACAAAAGATAATAGAAATAGTTTTTGTTATTGGTATAATTTTATTTCTAGGTGTCTTTGTTCAAAACGCCAGAGCAGATCAAATAACCCACAAGTTTAAATCACCATCCTTTAATGGTATTAATACCTCTAGCCATTATCTTACTATTGAAAACCAAGAGTTTAACAGACGCCAAACAATTAAGGACGAATTAAAGGCTGCTATAGAAGAAGCTGAAAGAGACAAAGAGAATTCTACAGTTCAGAGGTTTATTCGAAATTTTGAATCGCGTGTCTATGCAGAACTAAGCCGACAGCTTATTGCCAACCTCTTTGGTGAAACACCATCTGACTCTGGGGTTATATCTTTGGAAGGGAATACGATAGAATACAGCACAGACGGAGATTTTTTAACACTAAGAATTACGGAAGCAGATGGCACAGTCACGGTTATTACAATTCCTATTGGTAGCTTCACTTTCTAGTTGCTCTATTTTTGACCAGTATGCTGATACATACGAACAAAGATTCAAGGCACATGATGTTGTACGAATAGATGAATTACAATCAAAATATTTACTGGATGTTGAACCTCCAGCAGTTAGTCCCGTTGTCGCTGTTTACCCTTCCGCCTTTACAGACCAGACAGGTCAAAGAAAAAGTAATAGTGAGTTTGCTTTATTCTCTACAGCCATAACCCAATCACCTAACACGCTATTAATAAGAGCATTGAAGCATGCGGGCCATGGACAATTTTTTCGCGTAGTAGAAAGGGTTGGTCTTGATAACCTTACCAAAGAACGTCAACTAATTAGATCTGCCAGGGAACAATTTGCAACGGATGAAGAGAAAAAGAAACAGCTCTCACCTTTGCTCTTTGCTGGTGTCTTGCTAGAAGGAGCTGTCATAAGTTATGATAGTAACTTGACAACTGGTGGTATTGGCGCTCGTTACCTTGGAATAGGAACTAGCATCCAATACAGAGAAGATAACATTACAGTAAGTTTAAGAATGGTATCTGTGGCAACTGGTGAAATACTTATAGAGGTGTTAAGCCAAAAAACCATATTTAGTTATGGTAAGTCAGAAGACGTTTTTAAGTTCATTGAAATGGGAACTGAGTTGGTAGAAATAGAACTAGGCAACTCGCGGAATGAATCAACAACAATAGCATTAATGAAAGCTATTGAGGGAGCAGTATTAGAACTTATTACTATCGGTTACGATAGAGGATTTTGGAAACATGCAGAAATACAAATTAAAAAGCCTACTTGCGATGATGATGACTGTCTCGCTATACGCGGCTGATAACGAAATATATTTAGACCAAAGCGGTACTACACTTAATTTAGACATTGAGCAGCTAGGTATCTCTAACATTATTGGTGGACTTAACTCATCGGCAGGAAGCCTTACAGCATTTGACATTGACGGTACTAGTATGACTATTGATATTAATATGATTGGTAATACTAACAAGTTTCTTGGTGATATATGGGCAGATAACTTTACTGCTTTATACAATTTTACTGGTAATACAAATACGTTTACTATTCAAGTTGACCCTACTAATACTTATGGTGCTGATTCTTCTAATCAAAACATCGCTGTTACTGGTTCAAGCAATACCTTTACACTTAACCAAGGCACAACTGCTTTAGCAGCTACTTTGGATTTAGACTGGATTATCCAGGGTTCTAACAACACGGTTGTATCTAATATTAATATTGATGGTGCTACAAACTACATGGACATAGACGGTTCAGATAACACAGTTAATTATACTGGTGCAGGTGTCACAGCGTCAGCAGGAGGCTACTTTTGGTTAGATCACACAGGTGGACAAAGAACATTCAATATACAACAGTTAAGCACACAAGATAATGACTGGCTTAAAGTTATTAGTATTGGTGGCAATGCTGCTTCCACAGTTTGTATTATCCAAAACGACCAAGGAACAAGCACTAGCTGCTGATATTGGTGGGATATCTGAACTTAATGGTTCAGCGCAAATTGTAAGAGACAAGCCATTTATTGCAGAAGTAGACTTTGCAATCCAAAGCAACGATGAAGCTGTTACCACTAATGGTCGTATGGCTATTACCTTTCTTGATGACTCTACAGTAAAACTAACCGAACACTCACAACTAACCATAGATGAATACATCTATGATCCAAACCCAAGCAAAGCAAAGATGGCCCTTACCTTTGGACTTGGTACTGCAAGGTTTATTACAGGTAATCTTAACCGCATAGACAAACAAAACATATCGCTTAAAACCCCTACAGCTAACATAGCCATAAGAGGTACAGATTTTACAGCCACAGTAGATGAGCTTGGTAAATCCTTAATAATTTTATTGCCAGATGCTTATGGTTTATCTAGTGGTGAGATAGAAGTAGTAACGGCTATGGGTAGCGTACTGCTTAACAAACCATTTCAAGCTACAACAGTCAGCGTCTTTGAGTCTGCTCCTAGTAAACCAGTTATCTTGGATTTAACTTTAGACATTATAGATAACATGCTTATTGTTACACCTCCTAAAAGTGAAATGACTCTAACAGAAGAAGTATCACAAAACGCTAAAGCAAACATACTGGATTTTAATGATCTTGATATAGATTATCTTGATGAAGATTTTTTAGGCGAGGATGAACTAGAGTTTACCGAGCTTGATATTAACTACCTTGATACTAACTTTTTAGAAGACCTGCTTAATGTTTTAGATTCTTTAGCTATAGGAGAAGATGAGGATGTCTTAGCAGACGCAGGTGGTATTAACTTAACAGGCACTAGAATAGGACAAGATACCGATACACAAATAACTACTTTAGTCGCAGGAGATGTAATAAGTCTTAGAAGACAAGTCAATGATTCAGTTAGACTAGATCTTAATGGTAATGGCTCTTATACACTTATTATTATTCAAGATGGTGTATCTAATGTTGTTAAGATTAACGGTGGTGGTGATTCTAATATAACCATAACTCAAAGTGAATAAACTCTTACTGCCTTTACTTATCTTGCTAAGTTTGCCCTTGGTGTTTCAAAGCACGCCAACAGAAATACTTAAACTAAAAATATTTGATGCTTTTGTAACAACGCCAGAAC
>Ga0181395_1000282_pt1 | contig 21421 bp, 35 predicted proteins | sample 18SPOviralmetaG_FD_130124 | JGI IMG/M metagenome (GOLD analysis project Ga0181395, IMG submission 130124) | Marine viral communities from the oligotrophic San Pedro Time Series (SPOT) site, San Pedro Channel, CA, USA - 18 SPOT_SRF_2010-12-16 | ecosystem: Environmental > Aquatic > Marine > Strait...
GACCAACAAACTTGAGTAATTTACATATCAGACAAGCAAGCTATGACAGACAGACTATCGAGCTTGTAAGTTATAGCACGGTCGTAGCTTTAGGTAAGCTAAACCCTACGAGCCATGACGCTGAGACTTTAGGTCATTTAGATATTTTTGACATGGTCAAGGACTCTAGCTGGTACTATACAGCACGTAAGTATTCGCCTACAACAAGCAAGCAAGTAACACGCTTTTTGAATACTGTATGCGGTGGACGTGCTAACGCTACTGAGGTAAAAGCTGAAGTATTCGACAAGGTCAATTCTTTAATGTGGGAAATCGAATTTTTATCACTAGGGGGGTGCTAAATGAATAGACAGATAAAACGTGCTATGGACAATGATGAGTCATACGCTCAAAAAGTAGAAGCTAATGAAGATTACGCAAAAGCTGAGTTATCAGCTAAGCGTATCACTAGGCTTCAATACATCATGATTATGCGAGATATAGAGAAAGGTATTTTGCCGTATATCGACTAGTTACACTGATGAGACTTCTATAGTCGAAACGCCGTGAGGCGTCTGTAACAATTAACAAAGCGAGGATATTATGCCTAAAACATACAGCGTACAAGTAGACATTACATTTACAAAAAACCTTTACGATATTGAGGCTTCTAGCGAGGCTGAAGCTGAGAAAATAGCTGAAGAGCAAGCTTATGACCACCATAATGGGGAAGTCATAATTGGCACTCAAGCCGTAAACGTAAGCGAGGGATAAGTTATACTGACGAGCTTTTAATAAGCGAAACGCCTTCGGGCGTCTATAACAATTAACAATGCGAGGTAAAAAATGCAAGTAATTAAATTATATCTACCTATGAAAGACAATGATGGTCATGACTTAATGTCTTTACATAATCACTTTATAGCGGACATCAAACAAGTTAGACAAAACGGAAACGTAGCTAGAATATCGGGCTTTACTAGGTTTCAAGCTGAGGGCTTCTGGTTTGACGGTGAGCAAGCTTATAAGGATGATATTAAAATATATGAGTTTCATGTAGAAAATAAACATTTCGGGGACGCTTCCGCATATCTATGGAATCAAGCCTATCAATTATGTAATGATATGAACCAAGAATGTATCTACTTACAGCTTAACAATGATATTGAGTTAGTGAGGTATAAATAATGAGTGACGAGCTAATTATAACAATAATGGGTCACGTCGATAACGTGTTGCTGGCTGTGGGTATCTATTACTCACTAGCTAGCATTGAGCACTACATGGACGCCTATTTTACAAACTACAAAGCGTCACCTCAGGTGTTAGCGTGCATTTCAGGATGTCTAGCTAACACGATAAGTGACGGCGCAGGCTTCCTAGTTACTGGTAGCTGGGAATGGGCTTTGTGGGTCATGCTGGGGTGTCTATCAGGTATGCTAGTTATTCCAGTGCTAGAGTATATTAACAATAAAAAAGTGAGGTAAATTATGAAATATACAGATATGGGTAAAGAAGATATTACTAAATATTCTTATGATGAGTTATCACTAAGAATTATGAATGATGAAGATGCTTATGAGGTGATTACTAAACCAAATGAATTAGTAAAACATGTAAGAGAAAATTATATTTATACTACTAGACAAATGGAAACATTATTGACTGATTGTTGGCACGACTATCAAGAGTCAATTAAATATGTAGAATTTTATTAAACAATAACAACGAGGTAAAACAGTACTACTGACGAGGATTGAATATCCGAAACCGCCAGCCAGTAATGTGCTGGTGGTCTAGTACAAACAATAACAGCGAGGTAAAACAATGAAGACAGTTAAACACATAGATAAGCCGAATGTATTACGTTCAAGCTTAAAAATAAGTTTATCCGACTATTCAGCACTTAAGTTAATTGATATCTTAGAAATTGGGGGTATTGGTGAATCTAATATCGAGTGTATTAAAGATATTCTAGGGTTAAAGTACAAGCTTTATAAAGCTGAAGACGGTAATAAAAGTGTAATCCTTGAGATGAAAAACGGTAAGACTAGAGCACTGGGTGAGTTATCACAGCGAGGTAAATAATGGTAGACGTAACAAGTCGTAAGTATCTTGAATCGTATTTTACAGATGAGGTTGACTCACCTGAGGATATACAAAATAAGATACTAATGGTCATGAAACAAGACGGTATCATGGAGCGTAATGAAGACGGTAAGATGACTGTATTCAAGAAGCGTCCACTACTGGCTTATCTTCGTATAGCCTTTCCTAATATCAAGCCTAGTGCTATCAATAGACAGCTTAATAATCTGTTTAAGGATGACGTGCTCAAGATATGGGACAAGTACAAAACTAAGCCGTATGTCATCAAGTCTAGGCAGTATGAGTCTAGGATGAGACGTGCGACCAGCAGAGTACAACGTAGTAAGACTGATATGCTCTTTGAGATACTCATGGGAGATGACCCAAGTAAACGCATGAGATATATCACTGACTGTATTGCTAATGGGGTTACACCTAACTTAGATGTATAGGTAGTAACAAGTAAGTATATATAGCTAGGGGAGACAGGGGTTTACACTAATATGGGTACTTTAAACACCTGTTTCCTTATTTAACAATAACATAGCGAGGTATTATAAAAATGATGATAGATAAACACGTTCTAAAACTATTAAAAGAACGCCTAAGAAATAAGAAGCTGAGACGTGTGTTGTCTCACTACGACTACATCAGAGAGTTAGACGGCTCGGATGATTTTCGAGGCTATATGCAACAGAACGAGTTAGACCCTATGTATGACACATACTGTCTACTTAACTTTGGTTATGTGTATCCTATCTACTGGAATACAGGCGAGGGAGAAATAGAAATCTATGACTCACATGACGTAAAGGTAGATGAGAAATACATAACAGGTACTGATAGTAATATTATAGATGAAGCTTTAGAGAACAGACAATTTAGTGGGGAGATAATGGAATGAATATATTTATATTAGACAGACATCCACGTACCTGTGCTCAATATCATTGCGACAAACATGTCGTCAAGATGATACTCGAGACAGCTCAGATGATGTGCACCGTACTCAATGAGGTAGGATATGAGACGCCTTACAAGTCTACTCATCCTAAACATCCATGTACGCTGTGGCTCAAGGAGTCTAGGAATAATTATTTATGGACTAGACAACTAGCTAAGGGACTCAATGCTGAGTACAAGTTACGCTATAACAAGACTGACAATCATAAGTCATGGGACGTTATAAAAAGCTTACCAGCATTACCTAAAGAGTTACCACTTAAGGACTTAACTGACTTTCCACAAGCCATGCCTGACCAGTATAAACATACTGACCCTGTCGTAGCATATCGTACGTACTACAGACAGGACAAGCGGGACTTTGCTACGTGGAAACTAGCAACACCTATATGGTGGAATGACAACACATACACATACTAACAAAGGAGAATAACTATGAGTGAACTAACAATAGAACAATTAAACAATGACACACCAGCTAACAAGTCACCTGTAGGGTGGAATCCAGTAAGAGAGAGACACTACAAACAATTCTTAAGGACTCTTGACTGGCATGACTTCGGTAAGATTGACGCAGTACGCCGCCACATGTATGAGACTTGGATAACTAAGGGTGTACATCCTAATGACCTAAAGAAACCATATCATGTGGGTAAGAATGAAAAGGACTATGGGTCTGAGTTTTAGGTTTCCTACTTGTAGGACTAAAGTACCCATATAAGATACCAATACACAATTAACCTAAGGAGTATACATGGTAGAGATATTTAAAAATATAAAAGAGTACGCTGATGAGTTAGACCATGAGGCGGAGATGATTAAGCTGGGTAAACAGCGGGTCAATAAGCGTAGGGTCTCTCATGTCCAGCGTGAAGAGGAGTCAGTGACCAGCTATGGTAAAGTCATGGTGGCTAATACCATACGACCACTGGCACAAGCCATACAGGACTATCTTGAATCTAATGCTGACGCTAAGGGTCAGCCTGAGAAAGCTTTTATTAAGCTAAGAGAGATAGAGCCTGAGGTGTCAGCCATGATATGTGCTAAGCATGTCATCAATACTATCACTCAGCATAAGCCATTGACGGCTACGAGTATTGCATTGGGTGGTAAGATTGAGACTGAGACATCTCTTCGTAACTTTAAGAACCTAAACCCTGAGCTGTTTGACGCAGTCAAGAATGACTTAGACAAGCGTTCATGGAACTACGCATACAAGAGACGTAAGCTAAAGGAATCAGCTAAGCGTGACAACGTGGCTATGTGGGAAGAGTGGACTACGGAAGAGAAGCTACACACAGGCATGAGACTCATTGAGTTTATGCAGTCAGCTACAGGTATGATTGAGTTTGGACTTGAGGTTATCAATCGCAAGCGTACTAAGATAATCAAGCAGACAGCTAAGACTAGAGAGTGGATACAAAATAGAAATAACTTTAATGAGCTATTGAATCCTGAGTACCTACCAACTGTCATGCCACCTAGAAACTGGGAGACAGTCACAGGTGGTGGATACTGGACGAAGGAGTTACCTGAACTAGACTTAGTCAAACAAAAGAATAAGTTATTCAAGCGTGAGCTAGAGAACTTTGATATGCCTGAAGTATACAACGCAGTTAACCGTATGCAGTCGACTGGCTTCAGGGTTAACAAGTTTGTACTAGATGTAATGAAGCACGCTTGGGACAATGGTATTGCTATGGGTGGTATGCCACCAATTAAGAACATGGAGATACCTAACAAGCCACATGACATTGACACTAATGAGGAAGCACGTAAGGAGTGGAAGAAACAGGCTGTCATCTGTCACACTGAGAACTCTAGGATGTTTAGTAAGAGATTACTATACGCCAAGATACTATGGGAAGCTGATAAGTTTAAAGATTATGACAACATATACTTTCCCTTGCAGTTAGACTTCAGAGGTAGAGCCTATTGTGTCCCAGCATTTCTAAACTATCAGGGAATCAATGGTGCTAAGGCACTGTTAGATTTTTCTCATGGTAAAGAGATAACCGAAGACAACAGTGGTGGCTTTTGGTTAGCCGTACACGGTGCTAACGTGTGGGGTAATGATAAGATTACTCTCGAACAGAGAGCAGAGTGGTCTATGGACACCACCAATATGCAGATGTTTCGTCGCATAGTCCAAGACCCTATCGTCAATCGAGAATGGGAAGAAGCTGACTCGCCTTTTCAATTCCTCGCTTGGTGTAAAGAGTGGGTTGAGTTTCAAGATACAGGCTACGGCTATGTATCACACTTGCCTGTCTCGATAGACGGTAGCTGTAATGGGTTACAGTTATACTCGCTAATGTTACGTGATGAGACAGCTGGTAAGCTGGTCAATGTTGTCCCTAGTGATACACCACAGGACATCTACCAGCTTGTCGCTGACTCAGTAATAGAGAAACTGAAACAAGATAAGCTTGAGGGCAAGCCTTATGCACACGCATGGTTAGAGTATGGAATCAAACGTAGTACCACTAAGCGTAGCATTATGACTATATGCTATGGGTCTACGAGATACTCATGCACTGACTTTGTAGTAGAAGACTTGACCAAGCGTAAAGATAAGGGGGAAGAACACCCGTTCAAGACTGATGTATTCAAGCCAGCTATTTATTTAGCTGGAGTGATATGGGATAGCATTGGAGACAATCTGACATCAGCTCGTATGGGTATGGACTACCTACAAAAGATAGCTAAGGTTGTATCCAAAGAGCAATTACCTATACATTGGATAACACCTGTCGGCTTTCCTGTCTATCAATCTTACCCTGAAATGAAGAGCAAGAGAGTCAAGACCATGTTACTCGGAGAGGTTATCAAACCTAGAGTAAACTATGAGACTGACAAGACAGACAAACTACGTATGAGTAATGGTGTCGCACCTAACTTTGTACACTCACTCGACTCGGCAGCTATGATGAGGACAGTTAACATTGCATATGAAAATGGTATAAGAAACTTTTGTAATGTGCATGATAGCTTCGGAACTACAGCGGCAGATGTAGAGATGTTGAGTAGTGCATTGAAGGAAGCATTTATTCAAACGTTTACAGAAACGGATGTACTTAAAGAGTTTAAGGAAGATGTCAAAGCACAGCTACCAGTGGAACTACATGAAGAGTTACCTGAAGAATTAGATAAGGGTAACTTGGACATTGAGAAGCTGAGAGAGTGTGACTTTTTCTTTGCATAAAGTACCCATATAAGATAATAAACCATAATCAAGGAGATAAAATGGCACAACAACAAAATGAAAAAGTAGTAACACCTATTGGCGTTAGTCAGTATGCGTGGTTAACACAGCCTGATACTCGTTTTGATGAGAATGGACATTATAAAACTAATCTCATCTTAAAAACTGAGGACGCTGGAGATTTAATGCAACGCATTGATAAAGCTTTGGAAACTTCTAAGGACATAGCTCAAGAAAAAGCTAAGGGTAAGAAGATTAAACAAGCTGACGCACCTTACTTTGAAGAAGTAGATGAAGCTGGTAATCCAACTGGTAACACTATCTTTAAATTCAAATGCAAAGCACAGATAGTATCTAAGGACGGCACAATCATACCTAACAAGGTTGCATTGTTTGACGCTAAGGGTACGCCAATGCCTAAAGATGTGAACGTATGGTCAGGCAGTGAGATGAAAGTCTCAGCTGAATTGATACCGTACTACACAGCTATGGTTGGTGCTGGTGTTTCTATGAGATTGAGAGCAGTACAAATAATCAAACTAGTAGAAGGCGGTGGCGGTAATGCTAAAGGCTTTGGGTTTGATGAAACAGATGGCTACGAACATCAGGAGACACAAGTTAAAGATGACATGGAGAGCACGACTGAAACGGAAACCTCTGACTTCTAAAAAAGTCGGACTTGTTTACGGCTTCAGGTCAGGACTTGAAGAACGTATTGCTGGGGAACTTAGAAGTGAGAGTGTTAGTTACGAGTTTGAAGAAACTAAATTAAAATATACTAAACCTGAGAAGCTACATACTTACACACCTGACTTCTATCTTCCTGAGCAAGACATATTCATTGAGACTAAGGGATTGTTTACGACAGCAGATAGACAAAAAATGAAACTAATTAAGGAACAGTATCCTAAACTGGATATTAGATTCTTATTCAGCAATGCTAAAGCCAAGATAAATAAACGGAGTAAGACCACGTATGGTATGTGGTGTGAAAAGTATGGCTTCAAGTATGCTACTAAACATATTCCAAAGGAATGGCTATGCGAAATCAAAGGAAAGAAACCAAGTACATAGTAGTCTGTTGTTCTAATACTGCACCGAATACAGACTGGGGCAGCAGAGAGATGGACATAGAAGGACGCAAGGAAGGGTTACTCGAAGGTGGCTTTCATAAAATAATAAGAAGAGATGGCACAGTAGAAGACGGTAGAGATATTGATTCAGCTGGTGGCTTCTTACATTACAATATGAACAGAGCCAAACACCAACCAACCAATAAAAATTCTATAGGAATTGTGTTAGTGGGTGGTAATAAAGAGGACGGCACATCCGACTGTAACTACACTCTTGAACAATTTAAAGCATTGAAGTGGACAGTAGATGATTTAAAGATGGAATACCCTGACGTTATAGAAGTCATGGGACACAGAGACATTTTTCATACAAGTGAACCTAACTTTAATGTACAAGAATTATTAAAATAAAATGGAGAAAAAATTTATGGACGCAAATCAAAAAAGAAAATCGAAATACACACAAGTAGTAGTAACACATGAAGTAAAGAGTATGCTAGAAGCTATCACTAAAGAAACATTTAGAAGTGGGTCAGGTGAGGTGGCGTTCTTAGTACACCAAGCTTACAAAAAACTACAAGATAGAAAGCCATACGATTAAGTACCCCTATAAGAATGGAACAAAATGAAAGCACATTTCTACACCATGCACCATGTTCGTCGTGTGGGTCTAAGGATAACTTAGCCGTATACACTGATGGACACAGTTATTGTTTTGGTTGTGGATATCATACAAATGGAGAGTCAATGACAACACCTACCACCACAAAAGACACTGCTGACTTTGTCAGTGGGACTGTCACCGCTCTTGCCAAACGTAAACTAGATGTCGATACGTTACAGAAGTTTGATTATCAAATAGGCACAGCTCATAAGAGACCAGTGCAGATAGCTAACTACTATAACAAAGACCATGAACTAGTAGCTCAGAAGTTACGCTACCCTGATAAAAGTTTTCAGTGGATTGGCGAATCTAAAGACGCTCAGTTATTTGGTCAACACCTATGGCGTGATAAGGGAAGAATGGTTATCGTTACTGAAGGTGAGATTGACGCTCTCTCTGTCTCGAAAGTAAATCAAAATAAATATCCTGTAGTATCAGTAAAGACTGGAGCTAAGGGGGCTAAGCGTGACTTACTTAAAGAGTTAGAATGGCTTGAGGGTTTCGACTCTGTCGTTCTAATGTTTGATAATGATACAGCTGGTAAAGAGGCTGCCACTGAATGTGCAAAAATCTTCTCACCAAACAAGGCAAAGATATGTTCACTGCCTTTGAAGGACGCTAACGAAATGTTGTGTGCTAATAAAAGCCAACAACTTATTGACTGCGTGTGGTCAGCTAAAGCTTACCAGCCTGATGGCATTGTAGCTGGTGCTGACCTTTGGGAAGATATTAAAAAAGAAGAAAGCTACGTCACTGTTCAGTATCCATTTGAATGTCTTAACACTAAGACACATGGACTACGCAAGGGAGAACTAGTCACTGTCACTGCTGGTAGTGGTGTAGGTAAGTCTAGTTTCTGTAGACATGTAGCCTTACATTTACTGAAAAATAATTTCAGCGTTGGTTACATAGCACTAGAGGAATCTATCAAGCGTAGTGCACTGGGTATCATGGGAATAGAAATGGGTAAGCCATTACACTTAGACCGCAAAGGTGTTGATGATAAGAAACTAAAAGAAGTATTCGATAGCACTGTGGGTGGTGGTAAGTTTTATTTATACAATCACTTTGGCTCAACAGCCAGTGACAATTTAATATCTAAGATAAGATACTTAGCTAAAGGTTGCGGCGTTGACTTCGTAATACTTGACCACTTACACATGGCACTGTCAGCTGTTGGTGATGAGACTACAAGTGACGAACGTAAACTTATAGATTATACAGTATCAAAGCTTAGGACTCTAGTAGAAGAGACAGGCATTGGATTAATACTGGTGTCCCACCTTAAGAGACCTGAAGGAAACAAAGGTTATGAGGATGGGGTTGCAGTATCTATGAATAGTTTACGTGGAAGTGCGTCAATCGGGCAGTTATCTGATATGATAATAAGTATGTCTAGAGACTTACAGTCAGACAAGAACTTGGCTCAGGTTAACGTGTTGAAAAATAGGTTTAGTGGAGAGACAGGCAAAGCTTGTACACTCTACTATGATTTAGAAACAGGATGTTTAAGGGAGACAGATGGAGATGCACAGGACGACTTCTAACGTGGAATATAAAACAGTAGAATGGACACAGGTAATAATGAAAGCTTTAGCTGAGACTGAAGAGACGAATCATATTATCCAAATTCCAGTAGGTACTGAACACGCAGAAAGTTTATTAAACATGGCTCTTGACCAACTCGTAGAAGAGGGGGACAACAGAGCATTGCAAATAGAGGTGGTGAAACACCCCATACACTAGGAGAAAAACTATGAGTGAATCACAAAAGTTTGACTTTGCTAAACCACAGTTTAAACACATCCCTACAGATGAAGAAATAATAGTCCCTGTTTCAGGTGGTAAAGATAGTACAGCAGCTTTTATACTAGCTTTACAACACTTTGACAAAGATAAAATTATCCCGTTGCATTACTACACAGGTTGGGACAACCCAAAAACATATGAATATTTAGATTACTTGGAAGAAAAATCAGGACTAAAGATACAACATACCATATATGAGGAAGCCCCAACAATGCCTGATTTAATTAGGAAGATGGGTAAGTTTCCAAACAGGGTCATGAGAAGATGTACAGGAAGATTTAAACAAGTAGCTGTTATGAGATGGTTTAAAAAAAATAATTTTTATAACGATAGGAAAGGACAGCTTTGGTTGGGCATCAGGTCGGATGAATCTCATCAAAGAAAGAAAAGATATGGCGACCATGATTCAGCAGAGATACATAGTTATAGAGAAGTGTTTAAAGAAACTCCTAAGTCATTAGACAAGAATGTGACATTAAGGTTTCCAGTCATGGACTGGTCTACTCAAGATTGTTTTGATTTAATAAAAGAATATGGGTGGAAAAGAAATCCTTTGTATGATGAAGGTTCTAACAGGGTAGGGTGTTATCCATGTCTGCTGGCGTCTAAGAAAAAACAGACAGAAGAATTTAATACCGAGTTTGGACAAAAGCAACTTAAGTTTATTAGAGATTTAGAAAAAGAACTTAATATTAAATACGAAATGTATGATGAAGACCAAGGTTCTTGTGAGGCATGTAATATATGAAAAGCATGACTCATTTATTACATAGAACATTAGACATTGGAAGCGGTTTAGTTTTATCAATGATAATACAAATAGTTTTTTTTCCTGTTTTTGATATACATATTAGAGTATGGGATATGTTTCATTTAGCATTGATATTTACAGCGGTCGGTATCGTACGTAGTTATCTATGGTCTAAATATGTTTTTAAATATAAGTAAATGGAAAAGAAAAGATACTTACCCAAACTAGACCTTATCAAGCATGACTTCGTTATGGTCTATTGGGTTGATATAGAATCTGATAGTAACTGGCGTGACATTGATGACCTCATTACTGATGAGCTACCTATATGTATTTCTAGTGGGTGGTTAATTAAAAAAGATAACAAGGTGACTAGGCTCGCTAGTGACTTCAACATAGATAGTGATGGTAAGATAAAAGATATCGGGAACACCACTATCATTCCGACTTGCGTAATACAAAAAATAATTAAAATAAAATTATGAAGAAAAATGACAAGGGGCACTGGGCTGAGCTGTTCGGCAAGGCATGGTTAATCGAGCAAGGTTACTGGGTATTTACTAACGTTGCACCGCAAGGTGTAATTGATTGTGTTGCCATTAATCAGAAGACACATGAGTGTATCTACATTGATTTCAAATGTGCGTCTTACAATCCAAAGGGATGGATTACTTCACGTATTACTAATGCACTGGGTAATAAGCTTGGGGTAAAAATAGTTTACGTCTGTCCTGAAACTAAAAAGGTTTGGTTCAAGCGTGACCTAAAAGAATATAGAAAACAGTTAAGCAAAGGAGAACATTTTAAATGAAGAGGAGATACGTGTTTGACATTGAGTCTGATGGACTCATGGATGAAGCAACTAAGATACATTGTATTATCTTGTACGATATAGACAAAGATGAAATAATACATGTTGATAACTGGGACGCTATAAAGTTAATGAGTCGTGCTAAGTTATTAATTGGACACAACATAGTTAAGTTTGATTTACCTATGTTAAAAAAGTTTTATGACTTTGAACCTAAAGGAGAAATCTTTGACACTATTATCGCTACACGTTTATTATTCCCTGACATTAGAGACGCAGACTTTAAGCGTGGTAATGACTTTCCCACTAAGCTTATAGGTAGACACAGTCTTGAGTCATGGGGTCACCGCATTGGTGAGTATAAAGCACACATAGAAACAGACTGGAAAACATTTACCCCTGAAATGTTAGAGTACTGTAAGCAAGACGTACATGTTAACGTTGGTTTGTATCGAGCAATAGAAAAGAAAGGTTACTCTAAACAAGCTATGGAACTAGAGCATGACGTAGCTAAACTTATATTCAAACAAGAACAATATGGCTTTATGTTTGATGAAGACAAAGCCAAAGAACTCTATGGTAAACTAGAAGCTAGACGCTTAGAGATAGAAGAGGAACTACAAGAACTGTTCCCACCTATAATTAAAGAGACAACATTCATACCTAAAGTTAACAACAAGACTAGAGGGTATGTTAAGGGTCAACCATTTATTAAGAAGCATGAAGAAACATTTAATCCATCCAGTAGACAACACGTATCACAAAGACTGATAGATAAGTATGACTGGAAACCTGATGAGTATACAACTGATGGTAAGCCTAAGGTTGATGACTCAGTACTAAACAGTTTAGATTATCCTGAGGCAAAACTCCTCGCTGAACATTTCCTTTTAGATAAAAGGATTGGACAGTTAGCCACAGGTAATCAGGCATGGTTGAAGCTTGTTAAAGCTGGCAGACTTCACGGCACTTGCAACACCAACTCGACAGTGACTGCAAGAGCCAGCCATGCCTACCCTAATTTAGCACAAGTACCCAGTGCTCACGCACCTTACGGTAAAGAGTGTAGAGAATTATTTACTACACCATTCAACCGCAAGCTAGTGGGTATAGATGTATCAGCATTGGAAGTCAGAATGTTAGCACACTACATGGCTAAGTTTGACAACGGTGCATACACTAAGGTGGTACTTGATGGTGACATACATACAGAGACACAGAAGCTAGCTGGTCTAGATTCAAGAGACTTAGCTAAACGTTTCTATTATTGTTTCTTGTATGGTGGTGGCGTGAACAAGATAGCTGATGTTACTGGTAAGACAGTAAAGGAAGCAAAGCAAGTCAAACAAAGATTCTTAAACAACTTACCAGCCTTGAGTAAACTTATAGAAGCTGTACAAAAAGCAGCAGCCAAAGGTTACATCAAAGGACTAGATGGTAGGAACGTTAAGGTACGCTCAGCACATTCAGCATTGAATACATTACTACAATCAGGTGGTGCATTGGTATGCAAACGCTGGCTGGTTGAGTTTAATAAAAGAGTACAAGGTTACATGAATGTTAACCAAGTAGTGTGGGTACATGATGAGATACAAGTAGAGTGTGGCTCAGACTGGGCTGACATTATTGGTGAGAAAGCTGTTGAAGCTATCGAAGAAACAGGCAAGTACTTTGATTTAAGAATACCACTGACTGGTGAATATAAAGTCGGTAATAACTGGAGCGAAACACATTGACAGATAGACAACCACAAGTACCTAAGGGTACTAAGAGAGAGATACTTATTGATGGTGACATTCTTATTTATCAGACCGCTCTTCAAAATGAAGAAGCAGTTAACTGGGGTGATGGACTATGGACACTACATTCATATGAAGACAAGTGTTGTGGTCTAGTAGATGAAGCTATCAAGAAACTTAAAGAAGACTTACAAGCAGACAGAGTTAAGATATGTTTAACATCCCCTACTAATTTTAGAAAGGATGTACTGCCTACATATAAAGACAATCGTAAAGCTAAACGTAAGCCACTGATACTTCCAGTGTTGCGTAAATATATTATGGAACATCACAAAGGAATCATGTGGGACAACGTAGAAGCTGATGATGTCTTAGGTATCTTAGCCACTACCCCTGACCCACATTTTGATGTAGATAAAGTTATTGTATCTATTGATAAAGACTTAAAACAAATACCAGTGGGTGTATCTTCTGATGGTGTTAACATCCAAAGGGTCACACCATATGAAGCTGACTACTGGTTCATGACTCAGGCACTTATTGGTGACGCAGTAGACGGATACACTGGGTGTCCTACTGTGGGTATCAAGACAGCTGAGAAGATACTAGGGACAGATATTAATGTACCCCTTTTAGACCTGTGGGACAAAGTTTTACAAGCCTATGATAAGAAGGGATACACAGAAGCTGAAGCATTACAACAAGCTAGGTGTGCTCGTATACTACGGCACGGTGAGTACAACAAAAAAACTGGAGAAGTAAAACTATGGCAACCAAGAAGAAGGTAGAGATAAATGCAATCAACCCCAAGCATTATGCCAAGTACAAGATACAGCCTGTAACGTTTATCATTGAGAATGAGATACCTTACTGTGAGGCTAACGTTATCAAGTATGTATGTCGTTGGCGTACTAAGCATAAGGACATGGAAGGTAAGCTTGAGGACTTAAAGAAAGCAAAAGAGTATATAGATATATTAATTAGAGAGAACACAAATGTGAACCCTCTCAACATATTATAGGAGTGGATATGGATTATAGCAGAGATGAATTGTTAACCTCGTTTGGTAAGACTACCTTACATGATAGGTACTTGTTACCTGAAGAGACCTCACCACAAGAGGCATTTATGAGAGCGGCTAAAGCTTTCTCTGATAATGATGAGATGGCTGAGCGTATATATAATTATTCATCTAAGCTGTGGTTCATGTACGCTACACCTATTTTAACTAATGGTGGTACAGATAGAGGGATGCCTATTTCATGCTTCCTTAATTATGTGCCTGACAGTAGAGAAGGACTGACTGGACACTACACTGAAAACGCATGGCTGGCTTCTGTCGGTGGTGGGGTCGGTGGATACTGGGGACACATTCGTTCAGATGGAACTGGCACAAGTAATGGGTCTCAGTCGTCAGGGTCAATACCTTTTCTACATGTAGTAGACTCAGAGATGTTAGCCTTCTCACAAGGAAAGACTAGAAGGGGCAGCTATGCCGCTTACATGGACGTAAGCCATCCTGAGATTATAGAGTTTCTAGATATGCGTAAGCCTAGTGGCGGTGATGTGCACAGGAAGTGTCTGAACCTACATCATGGTATTAACATATCTAATGACTTCATGGAATTGATTGACAACTGTATCAAAGAACCAACGTTTGATGATAGCTGGAATCTAATTGACCCACATACAAACGAGATAGTAAGAACTATATCAGCCCGTGAGTTATGGCAACGTATATTAGAAAACAGAGTAGCCACAGGTGAACCATACATTATGTTTGGTGACACAGTTAATGATGGTCTACCACAAGCACAAAAAGATTTAGGTTTAAAAGTAAACCATTCTAATTTATGTACAGAGATAACCTTACCCACCAATGAAGAACGAACAGCTGTATGTTGTTTGTCTTCAGTCAACTTAGAAAAGTATGATGAGTGGAAAGCTGACCCAATGTTCATACCTGATTTAATCCACTTTCTCGATAATGTGCTACAGCACTTTATTGACAATGCACCTGACACTTTATACAAGGCTAAGTTTTCTGCTGTAAATGAACGTAGCTTAGGGTTAGGTGCAATGGGATTCCATTCTTACTTACAATCTAAAGGCATACCATTTGAATCAGCATTGGCTAAGTCTAAGAATCTACAGATGTTTAAACACATTAAGGAACAGGCTGTCAAAGAATCTAAACGATTAGCTATTAAGAAAGGTGAAGCACCTGACATGGAAGGCACTGGTATGCGTAACGCTCACCTACTTGCTATCGCACCTAACGCTTCTAGCTCAATTATCTGTGGGACAACATCACCAGCTATCGAACCATACAGGGCTAATGCCTATGTGCAGAAGACAATGTCAGGTTCATTCTTGGTTAAGAATAAACACCTAGAGAAACTATTAGAAAGCAAAGGTATGAATGATGAGAAGACATGGAAGAAGATACTAGCCAACAGAGGTTCAGTATTAGAACTCAAAGGTCTTACTGATTATGAGAAGGATACATTCAAGACAGCCATAGAGATTAACCAACAGTGGGTAATAGAACACGCAGCAGACAGACAAGAGTTTATTTGTCAGGGACAATCTGTTAATGTATTCGTTCCAGCTGATGTTCACATCCGTGAACTACATGACATACACATGTTGGCTTGGAAAAGAAAACTCAAGACACTTTACTACTGTCGCTCAGAAGCAATGAAGAGAGCAGAACTAGTGTCACAAAAGATAGAACGAACAATCATTCCTGATGGGGAATGTATAGCTTGCGAGGGATAATGAATTTATTTAAAGAACGTACACACTATAAACCATTTACATATGACTGGGCGTTTGAGTCCTATGACATGCAACAGAAGATGCACTGGCTACCTTCAGAGGTTTCTCTACATGAAGATGTAAGAGACTGGAATGAAAGGCTAACAGAACCTGAGAAGAATCTTATTAATCAGATACTTAAATTCTTTACACAAGGTGACGTAGATATAGCTAAGGCTTACTTAGATAAATACTTACCTAAGTTTAAAGTACCTGAAGTACGCATGATGTTAACTTCTTTTGCAGCCAGTGAAGCTAACCATGCTCATAGTTATTCATTACTAAATGATACTATCGGATTACCTGAGACAGAGTACAAAGCATTTCAAGAATACAGGGAGATGGCTGACAAACATAAATACTTATTTAAAGATAAAGGTAAAGGAGTAGAAGGGCTGGCTAGAGACATAGCTTGTTTCTCTGCCTTCGGTGAAGGACTACAACTGTTCGCTTCTTTTGTCATGCTACTTAACTTCCAACGCTTTGGTCGCATGAAAGGGATGTGTCAAATAGTTACATGGTCTATCCGTGATGAGTCACATCATGTAGAGAGTATGATTAAACTATTTAAAGAAATGATTAAAGAGAATCCAAACGTATGGAATGACGATTTCAAAGCAACTATCTATCAAACCTGTAGAGACATGGTTGAGCTAGAGGATAAGTTTATTGACCTAGCATTTCAGCAAGGGGGTATTCGTGGGCTAGAACCTAAGGAAGTTAAGCAATACATAAGGTATATTGCTGACCGTAGGCTGTTACAACTATCATTGAAACCTAACTACAAAGTAAAAGATAACCCATTAGAGTGGTTAGACTGGGTACTTAATGGTGTTGAGCACGCTAACTTCTTTGAGAATAGAGCAACTGAATACAATAAAGGAACAATAACTGGTACACTATGGACTTAAAGTACCCGTTTTAGAAGGATAAAATATGTTTATAAAAGATATAGTAGGCAAGGATGAAGAAGAAACCACCCTACCTAAAACAGTACCACAGTTTATTAAGCTGTTAAATAGTTTATATCCTGAGCAATCACCTGATATCTCAGATGAAATGAAGGACATATACTTCAAGGCTGGACAACGTGATGTTGTTCGCTTTATTAACCAACTGAAGGAAAGAGATAAGTAACATGTGTAGTGGAAGAAGAGGAAGTGCCTTAAAAGCAAACTGGGAGAAAAAAAATCCTAATGAGCCTTTTCCTATATCTGAGGTTAAAGACTCAAAGAAATCACAGGCTTCTCTTAAAGATGATAAAGCACCATCAAAAACTGTTTCTAAAAAACAAACTAAGAAAACAACAAAAAACAAAACATCTAAACCAACTGTTGGCTCTAATCCATTAAACAAATCAAGCACTGGTCTAGAGATAAGGAAAGTTTAATATGTGTAATTCACGCCCTGACACCCAAAAGTTACTATATCCAGCGATTTACAAAAAATTTCAATCTAGCCCTAATGCTATAAAAACACCAGCGTCGAAAGAAGACATTAAGAGGCACAATAAAGGTAAAACTAAAGGAACAACTAAACTATCTAACCCTGCTGTTAGTAAGGGTAGTTTAAAGAAATCAAATGCTGGTCTAGAAATACGGAGAGTTTAATATGTGTGGAATGATGTTTGCGGGCGGTAAGAACGCTAAGAGAATGTACAAAGATTCAACTCCAGCAGGACAGGTCATGCGTAATGCAGACAGAAGAAATGCAGAGAAAGATAAAAATAGAATAGCGACAGAGAAAGAAGAAGCTTATCAAGCAGATAGAAAAGATAAGAGAGCTTCTTATAAAGCTCGACAAAAAAGACTTAAAGGTCAGAACACTGGCTTACAAATTCCAACACAATAATAAGGAGATAATATGTGCACAGGTAGCCCAAGAGTATCTACTCCACCACCAGCACCTACTCCAGCTCCGCCTATCGCTTCACCATCAGGAGAAGAAATAGCACCAACACTTAAGGTAGCTGAAGAGAAGTTAACTGAAGAAGAAAGAAAAAAGAAAGCTAAACGTAAAGGCACAAAAGCTTTACAAACATCAGGCTTATCTATTCCTACTTCAGGGTCAGGATTAAACATTAGTTAATTATGCAAGAGATGATGAAACAGACAGCGAAGCAACGCTATGAAAAGCTACAAGCAGATAGACAACATTATCTAGACAGAGCCCGTGAGTGCTCAGAACTTACAATACCAACCCTTATTCCTGACGACGGCTTCGAGTCAAGCTCAGAACTATATACCCCATTTCAATCAGTGGGAGCACGAGGTGTTAACAACCTAGCTTCCAAACTTCTATTATTATTATTACCACCCAACTCACCTTTCTTTAGATTATCTTTATCAGGTAAAACTAAAGAGGAACTAGAGCAGAACCCTGAATTACAATCTGAAATTGAGAAGTCTCTAGCCAAAATTGAGCGTGAGATACACAAAAAAATAGAGAACCTAGCACTTAGAGTATCTGTATTTGAAGCACTAAAACATCTTATTGTAAGTGGTAATGTACTAACATATCTACCTAAGAAAGGCAATATGCGTGTGTATGGTATAACACAATTTGTTTGTAGAAGGGATGAAGATGGTAATTTATTAGAAGTAATTATTAAAGAAAGCATTAGTCCAGTCGCACTGGATGAAGAGACACTACAAGTTATAGGTAAATATCCTGATTACAAAGAAGATGAGGACTGTGAGATATACACTCATATATACAGATTACCTGACGGCAAGTACTATGTATGTCAAGAAGTTATGGGACACAAGATACCAAGCTCAATAGGTACGTACCCATCAGACAACATGCCTTACCAAGCTTTACGTATGGTTAGAGTAGATGGTGAAGACTACGGTCGTGGTTATGTAGAGGAATTTCTAGGAGACCTAAGGTCACTAGAGGGACTATCACAATCACTAGTAGAATCATCAGCCGCTGCAAGTAAAGTAGTGTTTATGGTTAGACCTAACGCTGTCACTCGTAAAAGAGATTTGGCTAACACTAGAAACGGGGACATAATTACAGGACAAAGAGACGACGTAACATGTCTACAAACTGAGAAGCAATATGATTTAGGTATTGTAGAACGTAGCATAGGACGTTTAGAAGAACGTATGTCTTACGCTTTCTTATTACACACAGCAATACAAAGAGACGCTGAACGTGTTACAGCACAAGAGATTAGATACATGGCTGAACAGTTAGAGACTAGTATGGGTGGTATATACTCATTATTATCTCAAGAGTTTCAGTTACCATTAGTACAAGTATTAATGAAGCGTATGTCTCAATCCAATGAGATACCAAAGCTTCCAAAAGATTCTGTAGCACCTACTATTATCACAGGTATAGAAGCTTTAGGACGTGGTAATGACCTACAGAAACTAAGAGAATTTGTTATGGAGATAGGACAACTAGCTCAGATTAGTCCTGAAATAGTACAGGTGTTAAATCCTAATGACTTGATTACTCGTGTTGCTACCAGTTTAGGTATTGATACTGAAGGATTAATTAAGAGTGAAGAGCAACTAGCTCAAGAGCAAGAAGCTGCACAACAGCAAATGGCTCAACAACAAATGATGGATATGGCACAGGATGTAGTACAACCTGTTGCTAATAACATGACTAAACCACAATAAAGGAGAAGAAATAAATGGTAGAACAAGTAGTAGTACAATCAGATGAAACTACATCAGAAGCCCCAGTAGAAGAACAACAAGTAGAATCTTCTAGACCTGAGGGTTTACCTGAGAAGTTTGAATCTGTTGAAGCAATGGCTAAATCATACGCTGAATTAGAATCTAAATTAGGGCAACCTAAAGAAGAACCTAAGGAAGAAGCGAAGGCTGAAGAACAACCTAAGAGTGATTTAGAAATACAAGCTGATGAAGCTGTTGAGTCTGCTGGACTTGACATGGATTCACTCAGTGCAGAGTATGCTGAGAGTGGACAACTAGCTGATGAGTCTTATGAAAGACTAGAGAAAGCTGGTATCAGTAGAGATATAGTAGACCAGTTTATTGCTGGACAAGAAGCTAGAGCATTACAACAAGGCAGTGAAGTCAAAGGCTTAGTAGGTGGAGAAGAAGCTTACGTAGAAATGACTCAATGGGCTGGACAAAATTTAACTGAAGCTGAACAGACAGCTTATAACAACGCTGTTAACAGTGGTGATATGGAAACTATCAAGCTAGCTGTTACTGGTTTACAAGCTAGATACACAACAGCTAATGGTACTGACCCTAAATTACTATCAGGTAAAGCAGCACCTACTTCACAAGGTGGCTATGAATCATGGGCTCAAGTACAAGCTGATATGGGCGACCCAAGATATGCTAAAGACCCAGCGTTCCAAGCTGAAGTACAGGAGAAATTAGCAAACAGTAACTTATAGGAGACATACAATGGCATATGGTAAACCAATGAAAAAAGGTAAGACTAAAAAAAGAGGTAAATGTTAATGGCTAAACGTGGACTATACGCAAATATAAATGCACGTAAGAAAGCTGGTACAAGCAGACCTAAGTCTAAATCTACAATCAGTAAGAAAGCTTATTCTAATATGAAAGCTGGTTTTCCTAAAAAGAAAACAGTGAGGAAGAAAAAGTAAATGCCAGCAAAGAAACACCAAAGCCCTAGTGGCGGATTAAATGCCGCTGGTAGACGTTATTACAAACGTAAGACTGGGGCTAACCTCAAAGCACCTGTAACAGGAAAAGTTAAAAGAGGTTCTAAAGCAGCTGGGAGACGTAAAAGTTTCTGTGCAAGAATGAGTGGTGTTAAAGGTGCAATGAAAAAACCAAATGGAAAGCCAACACGTAAGGCTCTAGCTTTACGTAAATGGAAGTGCTAATAGCTGTGCTATCTCGTTAGATGGCAGCTGCCAACAAGTAGTAGTAACTTGACCTTCTGCGGAAGACAATCTTGGGGACGAAACTTAGAGGCGTTCAACAACAACTAAACTATAACCAAAGGAGATTTATTATGGCAAATGCTAGTCCAGTATCTGTCGGTAAAATCAACACTGGTGGTTCAGAAGACGCTCTATTTCTTAAAGTATTTTCAGGCGAAGTTTTAACTTCATTTGAACGTGCTTCAGTAACTCAAGGAGCTGAAACTGTCCGTACAATCAGTAATGGTAAAAGTGCACAATTCCCTGTAATGGGCAGAATTGACGCTTCTTATCATACCGCTGGTACAGAAATCACTGGTAGTGACGTAAACCACAACGAGAAAATCATAACAATCAATGACTTATTGATATCTTCTGTCTTTCTTTCTAACATAGAAGAAGCAAAGAATCATTATGATGTTAGAGGTTCTTATTCATCCGAAATCGGTAGAGCATTGGCTTTCCAAAAAGATAAGCACATTCTACAAACAATCGGACAAGCAGCACAAGCTTCTGCAAACGTAGCTGATTCAGGCTATGCTTCAGGAACTGTGTTAACAAACACTTCAATCGCTAGTGCTACAGCTTCTACAGCTGCTAACGCTGTGATTGACGAACTTTTCAACGC
>Ga0181395_1000283_pt1 | contig 21356 bp, 21 predicted proteins | sample 18SPOviralmetaG_FD_130124 | JGI IMG/M metagenome (GOLD analysis project Ga0181395, IMG submission 130124) | Marine viral communities from the oligotrophic San Pedro Time Series (SPOT) site, San Pedro Channel, CA, USA - 18 SPOT_SRF_2010-12-16 | ecosystem: Environmental > Aquatic > Marine > Strait...
GAAGGAAGAGGGGGCGCGGCCGTCCCTTCCGCCGCGCCACCAATTTCGCCGCTTGTCGAATCTACCGACACGTTCGCTGCCGCCCCTTCCGCCGCTGAGGCAGAGAAGACCAAAAAGAACGAGGCGGCGAGGGCGGCGGCGGCGAGGGTGATGGAGGCGATGAACTCCCGGCGCCCGGGGGGCTTTGAGGGCGGCGGCACCCAAGGGGTGGTGGGGATACTTAAGCCCTAAGAAAAATACCCAACTATAATAACTTTAATCAAATTTATTACTACTATATAAATATTAATTAATAATATTAAAAAAAAATAAAAAAATTTAAAAAAAATTCTCAATTCGATTTTTTAAAAATTCCCATGTCCAATTTTAAAAAATCGAATTGAGAATTTGAAAAAATTTTGAAAAAAGTGGTTTAGACCATAATGGTCTAATTTTAAAAATATATTTTTTAAGTTGTGATTATAAAAAAAAATATATTTTTTAAAAAATAATATAGGATCTTTTTTGTGTAAGTATAATATGACTGACAAAAAGGTGAAAAAAAGATCCGAAATTTTTTCTTGTGAAATTTGTGATTATAAATGCACTAGAAAATCATTATATGAGCGTCATATTTTAACCCAAAAACATAAAATACTTACAAATACTTCCAAAAAAGTTCCAAAAAATAATTTATTAGAATGGGTATGTGAATGTGGAAAAGAATATAAACATAGACAGAGCTTATATAATCATAAAAAAACATGCATATATTTAAATAAAATAGAAAAAGAAAATAATAGTTTAATAAAAGAGTTAATAGATCAAAATAAAGAGTTAATATTAGAGAATAAAGAAATAAAAAATTTGGTAAAAGATCAACAAGATACAATTAATAAATTAATACCAAAAGTAGGAAATACTTATAATAATACGAATATAGTGGTAATGTTAAATAATAAATTTAAAGATGCATTAAATTTAAATGAATTTATAGAATCATTAACAATAGATTTAGAAGATTTAAATTTAACAAAAGAAAAAGGATTAGTGAAAGGAATAACAAATGCTTTTATAACAAATTTAAAAAAATTAGATATAGAAAAAAGACCAATGCATTGCACTGATATAAAACGCGATATATTATATATAAAAGATGATGAATCATGGATAAAAGATATAGAGAATAAAAAGATAAAAAATACAATAAATGAAATAGTATATAGACAAAATAAATCAATAAATAAATGGCAAGATGCAAATCCTGAATATATAACAAAAGATGAAAAACAAAAAGAATATTTAAAATTAATAAAAAATTCAACTCAAGATTTAACAGATACACAAGATGAATATAAAATAATAAAAAATATATGTAAAGAAGTACAAATAGATAAATAAAATAAATATAAAATAATAAATTTATAATTATTATGTGTGGAATAACTGGGATAATAAATAAAAATAATAATATTATACTCTCTTTATATGAATCATTAACAAATATTCAACATAGAGGACAAGAGTCAAGTGGAATAGTAACTTATTCATTTGATAATAAAATAAAAATATCTAAAGAAATTGGGTTAGTAGATAAACATATAGATAAATTAAATGAATTGCAAGGATATATAGGAATTGGTCATGTAAGATATCCAACAACAGGAGAAAAAACAAATAATGAGATACAACCTTTTATTAAAAGAGAAAAATATGAAGTTTCATTAGTTCATAATGGAAATATAGTAGTAGATAAAGATATATTAAGTAATTTAAAGTTAATAAGTTCATCAGATAGTGAGATAATACTAGAAATATTTATTGGAGAACTAAAAAAATATTCAAAATTAGATATAGAAAACGGAATAATAAATAGTATAAAAAAAGTAAGAGATATATGTAAAGGAAGTTATTCATTAATAATAATGATAAAAGATATAGGATTAATAGTATTTCGTGATAAATATGGAATACGACCTTTAGTATATGAAGAAGATAAAGATTATATTCAAATAGCATCAGAGACAATTGGTTTAATAAATAATAATAATTATAAAAATGTAAAAGGTGGTGAATTAATTATAATAAATAAAGATTTAAATATTAAAAAGATAAAAATAGAAGAGGAATTCTTAAAACCATGTTTATTTGAATATATATATTTTGCAAGAGCAGAATCATATATAAATAATATTTTAGTATATAATTTTAGAGAGAAAGTAGGAGAAAAAGTAATATCAATGATACCAGAAGATATAATATCAAATATAGATTGTATAGTACCAATTCCATTAACAAGTATAATATCAGCAACAATAATAGCAGATAAAATAAAAAAACCAGTAAAACATGCCATAGTTAAAAATCGTTATACACATAGAACATTTATAAATAGAGATAAAGAAATAATGCGTGGAATAAAAAAAATAAAAATAATAAAAGAATTAATAAAAGATAAGAATATTTTGTTAGTAGATGATTCAATAGTTAGAGGGAATACATCACAATATATAATTAATATGTTAAAAAAAATAGGTGTAAATAAAATATATTTTGTTTCTTGTAGTCCGCCAATAAGATATCCAAATATATATGGTATAGCTTTACCAACAACAAATGATTTAATAGCATATAATAAAACAGAAGAAATGATAGAAAAAGAATTAGGAGTAGATAAATTATATTATTTAAGTTTAGAGAATATAAAAAGAGTATTAATAAAATTAAATCCAAAATTAGAAAATTTTGAAGATTCAGTATTTACAGGTAAATATTTAAGTTAAATAGTTAAAGATAATTTAATATATATAAGAAATATGAAAATTATAATTTTATTAACTTGTTTATTTTCAACAAACGGATTTTTAATAGGTAGAATTAAACCATTAAAACATTCTTTAATTAATATGCAATTAGAAAAGCCTGTTGAAATTTTACAAAAATTTCAAAAATTAGGAGTAGATAGTTCATGGACAGTTAAAGAATTAATGGAAAATATAGATAAAAATCGTGTAGATGGAGCAAGTTTATTAGTGAAAGATAATATAGTAAATGGATTAGTAGCAATAGATAATAATTATAAAGATGTAATAGAAAGATCAAATTTACATTTAGTAAGAACAGGAGTTCCAGAATTAACAGAAAATGTAATAAAACAATTAGATAGTCATCATATAAATTATGATATATTTTATCAAGGAAATAATTTTTTAAGTTCAGCATTTAGTACAGGAGTAAATATAGCATTAGCATATTTATTAATAAGTGCATTTTTTAGTTTTTTAAGAAATAGAGGAATGGGAGGAATGGGAGGAATGGGTAGTCCTTTTACTCAATTACAAAATAATATAGAATTAGTATCGGTAGATACAAATATAACAACAAGATTTAGTGATGTAGCAGGTTGTGATGAAGCAAAATATGAATTAGAAGAAATAGTAGAATTTTTAAAAAATCCAAAAGTATTTGTAGACGCAGGTGCAAAAATCCCCAAAGGAGTATTATTAGAAGGACCACCAGGAACAGGAAAAACTTTATTAGCAAGAGCAGTAGCAGGTGAAGCCAAAGTTTCATTTATTCCAGCGACAGGATCTCAATTTATAGAAATGTTTGTAGGTGTAGGAGCATCACGAGTAAGAAAATTATTTGATTTAGCAAAAGAGAATACACCATGTGTAATTTTTATAGATGAGATAGATGCTATAGGAAGACAAAGAGGAACAGGATTTAATTCAGGAAATGATGAAAGAGAACAGACATTAAATCAGATATTAACAAATATGGATGGATTCAGTAAAGAAACAGGGATAATAGTTTTAGGTGCAACAAATAGAGTAGATATATTAGATTCGGCATTAGTAAGATCAGGTAGATTTGATAGAAAAGTAAAAGTAGGATTACCCGATGATGTAGGTAGAAAGGCAATTTTAAAGGTGCATTTAAGAAATAAAGAAATAGAGAAAGATGTAGATTTAGATGAAATGGCAGTATTAACAAGTGGATTTTCAGGAGCAGACTTAGAGACATTGGCAAATGAGGCAATAATTTTATCATTAAGAGATAATAAAACAAAAATATCAAGAGATAAATTTTTAGATGCATTTGAGAAGACAACAATAGGATTACCTCAAAGTACAGAGACACGAGAAGATAAATTAATAGAATTAGTAGCATATCATGAGGCGGGTCATGCATTAATAGCAAGTTTATTTAATTCATTTTATGATGTAAGAAAGGTAACAATAAATTCAAATAAAGGTGGTGCAGGAGGTTATACTTTATTTACAGCGAAGGATAGGTATAATATGTATCCAACAAAAAAATTTATATTATCAAAATTATTAGTAGCATTGGGAGGACGTGCAGCAGAAATATTTTTATATAATAGACAAGTAGAATTAAATAGTGATAAATATGAAGATAGTAAATTATTTAATGGAATAAAAGATTTAGAAATAACAACAGGTGCATCAAATGATTTAAAACAAGCAGATAGTTTAGCAAGAAATTATATCCAATTATTTGGATATAATAATAGTTTATTATTACAAGATCGTGATGATACAAGCCAACCATTTTTAGGTAGAACAATGGCAATGCAAAGTTCAGGATTAAGTGAATATGCAAAAAGTGAAATAGATAGAGGCGTAAAAGAATTAGTAGATTATGCAAATAATATGGCATTAAAAATAGTAGAAGAGAACGAAGAAGCAATGGATTTAATAGCACAACAATTAATAAAGAATAGAACAATTGATAGTAAATTTTTAGAAAAATTAGATATAAGATATAATTAATATAATAATAAAAAAGTATTAATAAATAATGATTTGGAAAATTGTATTAATATTTTTAAATATAGTAGAAGGAAAATTTCTTCACTATGGAAATCCAATACATGATTTCGGGTTAACAATAGCTACAAAAAATCCAATTTGTAGTAGTGATTCCCCATTTATTTTAAATATAATAAAGAATGATATAAATAAGGTATATATAAAAAAATTATCAGGATTATTACCAGAATTAGATATAATAAGTAAAAAAGTATTAGAATGGAATAGTATATATATAGATAAAATTTTAGATAGTAGAATAATACCTGAAGAATTTAAAAAACCATTAATATTAGAATTAATAAATATAGTACAAAACGGAGATAATGCAGGAAGTAGTTTTTTAGAATGGTATAAAGAATTAATAGATTGTTTTCTTTATTAAAATTAAATTTAAATTAGTAATTTAAATTATTAATTTAAATTATATGTTAATAAAAACAAGTTTAATTAGACCACGAGTAGGTTTAATTAAAAAAAATAATATAGTAAATTTAATAAATCCTTTACCAGGTTCAGAGATAGGGATTCCATTATTTTTTTTAGAAAAAACCTTTACAAATTTACATTATGGAATAGATATAAATACAAAAGAGTTATTTTTATTTCAGTCATTATTAGGATTTTTTACTTATGGAACAGATAGATTATTAGATACACTATATAAAAATTCAGAAAATGATACAAAATTAAATGAATATTTTAGAGAGAATAGCAAAATATTGAGTTTTTTATTATTTCTCTCATATATTAAAATAATAAATGATTTAATTTCAGTAGAAACAACAGAATTATTAGTATTACCATTAACCAGTACCTTATTTTATAGACAATTTAAAACAAATTTTGGTGAATTTAAAGCAATATATATAGCATGTTTTTGGACATTAGCAGCAGTAATAATACCATGTATTTGGCATGATAATAATTATGATATTTTATTAGATCCTTTAAATTACGTTCCATGTTTTTTATCAATATTAGGAACAAGTAATTTAGCAGATATAAAAGATATAGAAGAAGATAAAGAAAATAATATAAAAACATGGCCAGTATTATTTGGAAAAAATAATAGTAGTAAAATTTCATTTATAATAATATTTCTCTCAACATTAATGGTAATAATAAATCCAAATATAAAAAATTATCCAGTTGAAACAACATTATTTGAGTTACAAAATCTAGGTAGTTTAATTTATGCAGGAAATTTAACTAGAGATTAAAGTATATAAATAATTTCTTTTCTAGTATTTATGTATATATGCCCGAAAGTGTAAAAATGTTATTTACTTCTGCTAGTAATCTTAATAGATGGGGTCTTCCAGCAAGAACAAATTCTTCTGTAGTAAATTCAAATAGAGTAGCAAATAAAGCAAGTCATCGTACATATAATACTCTTTTTACATTACAAAAAATGAATAAAAGATAAATATATTTATATATTAGGCATATGATTCATTATATTGATAATAATAATCATCTTTAAATAATTCACCAAAAACTTTTAAATATTTAACATTATCTATATGATTATTTAAGAAATAATCAATGGCTTTATTTAATTGGTCAAAAGATTTAAATTTAAATAAATAATTATTATAATCAATACTAGGTGCAATTAATAATCCCCAATTACATTCATTACGAGATAAAATTTCAATCTCCCAATATACTTCATTATTATAATAATTTAAAATAATATTTATAAAAATATTTTTAATATTATCAGAATTATAAATAATAAGTTGAGAGAAATCAATCTTATTTAAATATTTTAAATTATTTTTATTGAGATATTGATCAATATTCTTATATAAATTAGATAAATTAGTAATAACTTGAAAAGCGGGAGATTTTGGTAAGAAATTATTATCTAATATATTTTTAAATCTTAAAAGTTCTTGAGTTATTTTATCAATAGGTAAAGCATGAACAATAATAGGATCATTTACAATAATAAGATCATCAGCCAAAATAGGATCAATACAATTTACTTCTTTAGAATAATTATTATCTTTTTCAATAAATAATTCGCCCTTTTTATAAGTTTTTGTAAAAATATTACCCATTTTTAATATAATTTTATAAAATTATATTAAATCAATTTATTTTAATATATTAAAATCAATGAATAAATATGATAAAACTATGACATATTCATCATTATATATAATAATACCGATATATTGTGTATCAATAAATTTAAAATTAATTATGAGTTTTCAAATAATATTTTCATTATTACATTGGAAATATTATAATAATAAATTATTTCATAATATAGATATAATAATATCATCATATATTTTTATACATCATTTAAGTTTAATATACTGGATAGAAAGAAATTATAGAAATAGAGCAATAATATTTGCAATATTAACATTATTAGTATTTAATAATAGAAAAGGTTATAGAGAAAAAGCCTTAAAAAAATATAAAATAATTTATGTAATACCACATGCATTATTTAGATATTTAGCATTTTGGTTTATAATGTCAATATATAAAAAAGATTTTAATATTAATTTAAGTATATTATATTGGATAAGTATATATAGATTAGCATATTAATTAAGAAATTGTTCATTTAAATAAGTAATATTTTTTTTAGATACAAATTCATTAATAGTATTAGCTAACCAATTATGATATTCATCAATAATTTCTTCATTTCTATCATCAGAACCTTTACTAATAGTATTATGCATAATATCACCCCAAAAAGAATTAAGAATATCAGAATGACCAAAATTTTCAGCTTCAATAAAATTAAGATTTACATTATCTTTAACAATAGTATCTTGGTCCATTTTAAAAAGAGGAATAAAAGGAATAGTAGGAGGAAATAATTTCCATTCATAAGATTTTTTTGCATTAATAACAAGAAGATCTTTAATATATTTAAAAGTTAATGGATTTTTTTGATTAGATACAAAAGGAATAAATTTTTGAAAATCAAATAGATTAGAAACTTGACTACTATCAACAGGATCTAATAAAATAGTTTTTTTAATAATTTTATTTTTATTAGCGGCTTTTAATGCAGTTACAGCACCAGATGAATGACCAATATTAGTGATATCAAGATATTCATCTTCTAAAGAGTCAATTAAATCTTCCGTAATTTCAAGATTATTGGGAGCTATATGAACAGATAAATTTTGTAATACTAATTTATTAATAAAATTAGTATAAATTTCGCTAGTAATTAAAGAATTACCTCCAGTAAAAAATAGTAAACTATGAGTATATGCTTTATTTATATCTTTAGGTTCAAAAACTTTAATATTATTTCCGTTAATTTCTCTAGAATATTTACGAATAGATAGAGGAGATATTTGTAAAGAATTAATATAAGAAAATAAAGACATTAAAACAAAAAAGATTTTCATTAATATAATATTTAAAATAATTTTATTTTTAATATTATTTTAATTAAATTATTATATAAAATAAATTTAATATAATAGTATAAATGTGGTTATCAAATATATTATTAAAACCATTTTATAGTTTTATGTTAATGGGTTTACCAACAGTAACATATACACCAATAAATCAAAAAAGTATTTTTCATGTACCAGTTACAATAGAAGATACAAGTACTTATATAAATTATAAAATACCAAAAGAATATTTTTCAAAAATAGATAAATATATAAAAAAATATACAAATGATTTATCATTAATTCCAACAAGATTATCAGATGATGAAATAGATTATTTTATAAGTATAAATATATATAATTGTACAAGTCCAATATTTAATTCAATAACAAGTGAACCGGTAACAAGATGTGAAATAAATACATATGTAGTAAATTCAAAAGGAGAAGAAGGAACATTAATAATGGATTATACATCAAATTTTCTTTCATTAGATCCAGTAAATATATTTAAGACGAGAGAGAAATGTGAATTTAAAAGAAAAAAAGAAAACTATATATTAAATGCAAAAAATAAAAATTTTAAATTAAATAGTATTTTTTCTAGAAAGGATAAAGGAGATATGGCAAAAAGTTTAAATAAAAAGTTAATAGCTCATACAGATAATATATTTTATGTAAATGGTATATATGATAAAATATATTACGATAGTTCATTAATTAAGAGTTCAGTAAGATTTCCATCAGAAATAAAAGAAATTAATTTTGAATTTTTAGATATAAAATTTAATAATCCCCATAGTATATTTTATTTTGAAGATAAATTACAATTTGTAGGAGCAATTTGGGCAAATTTATACGATATTTAATTGCTTAAGAATATTAGATGTAGGTAACATATCGATTACAAGATGTATTCTGTCTTTATCACTATTATTTTCTACAGAATGGAGACAATTAACATTAGTATACCAAATATATCCAGGTTCTAAATATTTACTAAATATAGAGTTTGCATTCCAAATACTATAACCAGGAGCAGGTTGTTGAATAGGATTGCCGATTTTAAATATATTTTTAGGCGAAGTAATAATAGGTAAATGACATCGAATAATATTACTAGGATTATTAAAAACCATACCATCAGTATGAAATTTAATTAAACCATGAGGTTCTAATTTTAAAATTCGAACAAGATATATATCATTATTAAAAGAATCTAAAAATTTTTTAATTTCAGGAAAATAGTGAATATTATCAGTATATTTAAAAGAATTTTTGGAATTATTAAAACAATGTAATTCTAAAAAATCTTGATTTAATCCATTATAACTTTTAAGAGTAATAGATTTCCATTTAAAAGTATATTTATCTTTATTAGTCCAGTCATTTTTATAATTAATTATTTCTTGTTTAAAAGGTTCAATATTAATTTTACTAGATATTTTAAATATATTATTTTCAAGAGGAAGGTAAGGTTTTAAAAATGGATATAAAGTATATAATTTATTATTATTAATATTATTAATATTATTATTATTTTTATTAATATTATTATTATTTTTAATAATATTCATAAATATTATTGTTATTTTTTTCCCAATAAAAAAATAATTAATCCAATTAAAATTATAAAAAATCCAAACCACATTTGATTAGTAAATGGTTCATTAAAAAATAAGGTTCCTATGATAGCAGTTAGAAATATAACAAGTGGATTAATAACGGCAGCAATAAGATTAGCATCATATTTTTTAAGTAAATAATTTTGAATATTAGAAGTAATAAAACTAATTAAGAGTAGAAAAAATACAATAATATAAAAATTAAATTTTTGGGTATAAATATCTTTAAAAAATAAAGATGCAACTAAGGCGATAGGAATACTAATAACCCATCTAATAATAGTATAAGATATAGGATCAATATTTTGTAATAAATGTTTATTAATAAAAGGAAAAAAAGACCAACTAAAAATATTTAATCCAATTAATGATAAATCGATAAAGGAAATCATTATATATAAATTAATAAATTAAAAATTATTAATTATTAAATAAATTTAATTTAAGTTTTTTAGAATTTTGATATATAATTAAACAAGTTTTTGTGTCAAATAATTCAATTAATAAATTTTGAAATTTTTTCTTATCAATAGTATTAATTTCTTTTTTAATTTCACATACAGATATTAGTTTATTAGAATTAAAAGAATCAAGATATAATATTTGTTTTTTATATTGATTAAATATTCTATTATTACTATTATTATTAATATTATTATTAAAAGTATATTGAAAAGTTTTTTTAATAGAAGATATTTCTTTATCACTACATAAAAAATTTTTATAATAATTTAAATAATCTAATATATAATTAATAACAAGAACAGCTTTATCTTTATTAGCATTAACATTAATATAAATAGTAGTTCCATATTTTCCAGTTTCAGAATAAATACTAATTCCATAAACAAGATTAAGTTCACTTCTTAATTTAATAAATAATATATTTTTAATAATACTGCAGATAATGTTAATAAAAATAAAATTTTTATCTTTTCTAGTTATATAATTAGGAAATCCAAATATAATATTAACTTGTTTTGCATTATTATTATTAACATAAACTAACTGATTTTTAAAAGAAAAAGTATTAGTAAAAGTTTGTAAATCAGTAATTTTTTTTTTATAAGGAATTTTTTTTTTTAAAAAATCAACTAATTCAGTTTTATTAATATCACCAATAATAAAATAAGAAATATCATTATAATGATTTTTATACCAATTATTAAGGTCAGAAACATTAAATTTTTTAAGATTATCTAACTGAACTTTCCAATCGTAACTATATTGAAGACCTTTATTTTTATAAAAATTATGATAAAATTGATTTTCTAATTCACTAGTAATATCATTCAAATATCCTAATAACTCACTTTTAACAGCATGTTTTTCTTTATCAATATTTTTTTTAATAATTTTAGGATTATTAATAATATCAATAATATAATTTAATATATCTTTATAATCATCGATTAATCCTGATGCATAATAAAGCATAAAATCATCATGTGTACTCGCATTATAAGTAATACCTTGATTATTGAAATAAGTATCACAATTTTTATAATTACATTTTTTCCAGGCATTAGTTAAAACATGTTCTAATAAATGACTAATACCAGCAGTATCACGGCTTTCATTGCAAATACCAGAACCAATCATACTACAAATAAAAATAGTTTTATTATTTTGTTTATAAAAACCAACCTTAGAATTATTAATATTAAATATTTCAGGTTTTTTACATAATTTAATTTTTCTAGTAGTCATATAATATATAGATATAATAAAAAATTAAATATTAATAGGTTTACCCGCAAAATCATGATTAATAGAAATATTATTTAATTTTCTTTTTTTATTATAATATTTTTCATAAAAATCTCCTTCAGTTAATTTATTAAAAGTAAAATATGCAATACGTCTAGAATGATTAGATTGATTTTTATTAGATTTATGTGGTAAATAAGAACTAAAAAAAACTAAATCACCTGATTCTACAAAAAGCGGCAAATAATCAATATTAATATTTTTATCAATAACACCATTTATATTATTAAAGATTCCTTCCTTATGACGTCCAGAACTAATTTCTAATGGACCTTGATTTATATTTAAACAATTATCAATAGCAAGTAATACTGAAATATGATCTTTGGCAAATTCATCATGTGCATAAGCAGTAACATCTTGATGTGGTAAAAATCCCCCACCTCCACTATGTTTAAAATTAATTTTTTCTTTAAATAAGACAGAAGTATTATTATATAATTGTGTAACAATTAAAGTAATATAATGAACGATATTATTCCAGATAGTATGATATTGAGAGAAATTTTCAATACGAGATAGAATGGGTATTTTATTAATTTCTTCATAATACTTAAGCCATGGGAAATTTGTACTATGTGGTAAATTTTCTAGATCATAAGTAATAGAATATAATAATTCTTGATTAATATTATTAAAAGGATTTTTAATTATTAAATAACCATTTTTTTCATAAGAGTGAATTTGAAGTTGAGATAAAATATAATCAGTTTTAATAAGATTATCTAATATAGAATAATATTCAATATTATTAGTATCTAATAAATTCAGATCATCTTTACCTAATTCATCATATTTTCTGCATCTCAAAACAGTTTCAAATAAAGGATGTTCTTCAAATTGAAGCATTTGATTTAAAGTCATAGGACCACCTTGATATTTTAAAGTAGTTTTAGATGCATCACTTAATTTTTCATAATATAATTTATTTTTAGCACATAAATAACGTTTAGCATTAACATGATTAGCAACAATATAACAAATATTCTTAGATAAACCAATATCTTTTAAAAAATTAGATCCAATAAGTTCATGGTTTTCTATACCACAACCTTCCATTTGTAAATCAATATTAGCTTCAAGTCCTAATAAATGACCAATATCATGTAAAAAACAAGCAAGTTGAACTTCAATAGTTTCATTAGCATCATGAGCAAGTTGTGCAACTTGCAAACTATGTTGTGTAATAGTTATTTTTTCTCCAATATATAATTCTTTATTACCAATACTATCGTATAAATATTTAATTCTCTCCATATAATTAAAATAAAATTAAATATTTAATTTATTTTAATAAATTAATAAGAATATATTATTTTTTTTTTAAATTAAAGGCATAAAAAATTTTTTTTGTTTTAATTTTTGATTATTAGGACCAGGTGGCCAATCTTCTAACGGTTGATCAACAATATAATATTTTACATTTTTTAAAGTATTTAAATTTTTAAAGTGGTTAATATAAATTTGAAATGTAGTTCCTTCCTTTATTCCAAACTTATTTCGCTCAACGTCATCATTTACAATTGTGTTAAATTGTTCTTCAAATCTTTCTTTCACATTCTTATTATCATTATGAAACAATAAATCTATACTTTTTGTAGCACATAGCTGACTATTATGTGCTAACTCCTCGAATTGTGTTATCCCTATTTTTGTTCTTTGATCTACCACTTTAAATGTATCTATATCATTCATTTTACCTATATCATTCATTCTACCTATATCCATTACTAAGAAATATGCAAACATTTGACAAAATCCTTGTGTATGTTTCGCTTGATAATACCAATATGGATTTTTTTCCTTTCCATCTAAATAAGCGATATAATGAGTAGAAGGATCAACACTATCAGATGCTGGTTCTTTATAATAAATTAATTTATTAGAAATTTTTGATGAATTATTATTTGTACGAGTATTTCTAGTATTGGGCGCGGCCGACTGCAATTCTATATTATTATTCTTTAAAAGTATACTATATGCAGAGTAAAGATCTGCATTCATTATATCTGCAAATATAGATTGATATGCTTCCCATTGAGATTCACCTTCATTAGGCTGTACACATAAAGATGTATTTATGGGAGGTTGGAGCAAAGAGAGATTCATTTTTTTATTCTTCGATGTAAGTGACATCTTCGATATAAGTGACCTCTTCGATATAAGTGACCTCAGCGGGGTAGGCTTCCTCTTAACTCCACCAACACGCTTAGTAGTATTTCTCTTTTTTTTACTAAATTTATGTAGTTTAATTTTTCTTTTTTTAGTGGTTTTTTTATCTTTTAAAATATTCATATATATTTATTATATAAATATTTAATTCTCGCCAGATAATATATTAAATATCAAAACAGTTGCTTCGCAACATGCCAACATAGTTGGCTGTTTTGATATTTAACTAAAAAAAGTTGAGAAAAAAAATTTTGCTAAGACTAGAATTAGAATATAATTTAAATTGTTAAACGTCCAAAATTTGAGAAAGTATATTCATCAATACTGGGATTATCATATAAATTTAATACCTCAACTTCCGGTGAAATTGAGGAAGGTATAGAATTAATAACTACACGTACACCTTGTGGTGGAGTTAAAAGTTTACTTTCAATATTAGTTTTAATTTTATTATTAGAATTCATAATTTCTTTATTAGAACTAAAAACAGCATCATATCGTAAATTATTAATTTTATGATTTGTACAATTTTTATTATCTTTTAAACTATGATAACGAGAAATATTTTGAATTAAATAATTTATAATTTGAGATATAAATAAAATAGATGTATCATATGAAGGTAATAAAATAAAATGATTAATTAAATTAGCAGATAGTTGTAATAAATAATCAGATTCAATAATACTATTTAATGAAAAAAAGGAATTACATAAAATATTATATGAAGGTTTTTTTAGGGGCTTTTCCGGAGAATATGATTCAATAAAATTATTGAGAGAATTAGTAACATAATTAATATAATAAATAATAGCTTCTAATCTTAATAAATTTGGATTATTACTATAAATTGATTTTTGAAATTCTGGATTATTTTTTAAAATATTAATACAATAATTAATAGTACTATTAATATTAAATTGAGTGGCTGTTGTAATTATTTCTTTTTTATTTAATAATAATTGAATATAATTATAACAGTAAGTATATTTAGGTAAAGTATTTAATAACTGATTATCTAAAGTTATATTAATATCTTTTGCTTGAATTTGTTGAGGAGTAAATCGTTCAATTAGATTTTTAAAATTGTCAAGTTCTTTATTTAATTGATCTGCTATATTATTAGCAATTTGAGCTTTTTGTTTAAGTTCTGTTTTAGTAGTATCAGTTGCTTTATCAGCATCATTATCTAGACTTTGTGCAAATTCTTTTTTTTCTAATGCAAGATGTTTTAAATATTTATAAGCATTAAAACAATTATTTTTTAAAATACTTTCTTGTCCAGTATTATATTTATAAAAAGTTTTATCAGACTCACATGTAATATTAGATTTAACACGAAGTAATGTGAAACCTTCAAATATAAGTGATTTTTTAAGTTTATTTTCATTTAAAATAGCAAGTTGTAATTTATCAAAAGCTCTATTCATTTTAACTAGAATAACAAACTTTTTATCACTAGATTCTTTAGCTAAATCCCATTGTTTTTTAATATTTTCATATTTAACTCTAGCTAAATTAGTAGTTTGAATAGCAGATTGAAATTTTTTTTTAAAATTATCATAAATATTATAATCACTTTCTAATTTTTGAATAATAGAAATATTATCAGTAGGTGATTTAGATTTCTGAGTAGGTGATTTAGATTTCTGAGTAGGTGATTTAGATTTCTGAGTAAAGTAATTAGAAATAGGTTTATAATTAAAATTTTTATTAGGAACTAAATTATAATCAAAATCACTAAAACTAGTAATATATTTTTTTTCATCATTATAAGCTCTAATAGATGCAAGCATGGGTTGAAAATATTCATTAAATTTTTTCTTGTTAAGTATATTAATTAATTCTTTATAACACTCAATTTTATTAAAAGTACTACCTTTTTTAATTTGACCATTTATTTTAACTATAATATTAATAATATTTTGATTAGTTTTTGTTAAATTATCAAATTGATTATTAGAATTTTTAATATTATCTAATAATTCAGCAAAAATAGTATAAATATTTCCTCCAGCAACTACAATAATTAGAGATTGATTAAAATATTGAGAATAACGAAAATCATTATCATGACCATTACCACCACCATTTAACCATGTTAATAATATTTTAAAAAATAATTCTAAATAATAGTAATTAGCACATTCATTTAAAAAATCTAATCTGATTTTTCTTTTACTACTTTTATCATCTTTTGATGATAGTGTAATTTCTTCTAATTCATGAATATATTTATTAATTTCATTTTGAATTCCATTTTGAATACTATGAGCAATTTTAAAACGACCATAAGAATTATTATAACTAGTCAATGTTAAATCAAATAATTCTCCAGAAAAATTAAAATAATTGTATAATTCAGGTTCTATAGAAAATTTAGATTTACTTTTTTTAGATTCAGATTTAGTAGGTGGTGATAATTTTTTTTTTTGTGTGGTAGATTTTCTTTGTTGAGTGGTAGATTTTCTTCGCTGAGTTCGTTGAGCTGATTCAGTGCTAGGTACATAGAAGGGTGTCTGTTTTCGCTTTCGTGTTGAACTTAATTGATCAAATGAATCAGGTTTTTGTTGAGTATCCATTATATATTTAATTATATAATATAATTGATATATAATATAATTGATATATAATATAATTAATATATAATATAATTGATATATAATATAATTGATATATAAATAATAAAAGATATATTTATATGAAAAGAATAAAATCTGCACCAGGAAATATAGCAGAAATGGTAAATAATAAAAGAAAAATTATATCACAAAATTTACAAATGAATATATTACCATTAAGAAAAGTAAATAAAGTAGAAAAAAAAGGAGAATTAAATATACCAAAAAAATATATAGAATTAGGAATAATATCAACAATAACAGAATATATATCTGACCCACAAATATTATCAATAGACCAAAGTCCAGTATTAATATATTTATTAGATATATTAAATAAAAATTTAAAAAAAAATTTAAAAAAAGTAGATATAGAAAATTTTATTATACAAAGTATAATAAAATATGGAATAGGATATATAATACATCATCATTTATATTATAAAATTAATAATTTAATAGATTATATTATTAATAAGTAAGAAATAAAGAAACATATGCCCAACTTAAAAATCCGCCAATCCATAAGATTTTTTTTCCGATAATGATTATATTTTTTTTAATAAGAATAATTTTTTTTGGGTTAAATTTTATAGTTTTACTAAAACTATTTATATTATTATTATAAATAGTTTTAGTAATATTATTATGATAAAGGAAATACTTGCATATAATAAGAAAGATAAAATAATTAGAATTATGAATATGATTAGATATACTATGATTAGATATACTATGGTTATTAAAATCGCATGATATATTAGAAGATATCATTATTATATATAAAATAATTATTAATAAATCGATCAATTTTTAATTTATTTAATATTAACACATATTTGTGGCGCATTAGTACTATTTTTTTTTGTAACACAACCACGTAAATGAGCAGATTTGGCAGCTGCATTTTTAGCAATAAAACCACAATATTCACAAACATATTTACTGGTAGCACTAGCATATCGCGTAGAGAGATACTCTTCAAGAGAAGTAATTTTAATATCTTCAAGTTGTTTTAATATTTTTTGATTAAAATCTTTAATAAGTTTAATAAGAGAAAGTTTACTTTGAATAAAAGATTGATATTCTTGATTAATAGAATCTAGAATATCTTTTGGGATAGATTCAAAATCTTTATTTTCTTTAAATTCATCAAGTTTATATTTAAAATGATCAATAATATCAATAGCAATTTTTATTTTTTCAGGGTCATTATTTGCTTCATGAACATAAATTAGTATATTACCATCATGTACATTAATTTCAAAATTTTCTTTATTAGCAATACCATAATTTTGAGAGAGAAATACACCAGAACAATTTTGAGTTTCTATATCATGGATAAATTTTTTAACTTCTTCTTGAACAACATTCTTTCCCCAATCTTTATTTTCAATCAGAATTTTAGGTTTATCTTTTCTAGAGAGAATAATATCACCGGTTTCTTTAGTTTGTCCAACATGATCAATTTGTCCTGTAGGATAAAGAGTATGTAAAATATTAACAATAATATTTTCAGATATTTTGCCCTTAGCAGATGAATTTTCTAATTTTTTAAGAACTTCACTAACGGAATTATTGAGAGATAAAGATTGATTATTTTGAGAATTAGTTTTTTCTTGAATATCTGTAATTTTTTTATCAAGACGTTGTTCTTGTTGTGATATATTTTGAAGAATATGTTGTTCAGAATTAGAAAAAGCATGAGATAATTTTTGATCAATTTGAGAAATAAAAGTTTGAAGTGAAGATTCAGTAATAGTAGATTTCATAAATTCTTCAGTATCTTTATTAATACTTTTAAGAGATTCTTGGAATTTATTTTGAAGTTCTTGATTTTGCTTTGGAATTAATGATTCTGTTTTTTGAAAAAGAATTTGTATTTGTTCTTTAATTAAAGGTTCAATTTTATCAGAAACATTAGAAGTTAAGTTTAAACGAAGATCATTAATATATTCTCTCTTAAAATCTAAAAATTGTTGAGAGAAATTTTGGGAAGTTTCAGTCTGATATTTTGACATATCACTTTTAATAGATTTAATTTCAGAGAGAATATTTTGAATAGAATTATTAGAAGGATTATTTTGAATATTATCTTCTAATTTTTCAATAATATTAATAAAAGAAAGAATTATTTCATCAAAATCAAGAGATTCATGTTCATTAAAAAATTTTATAATTTTAGGATTATTAGTTGAGAGAGATTCTAATTTTCTTTTAGACATTAATATTATTATTATTATTTAAATTTTAAATTTTAATAATAATAATATTTTATTTTATTTTTTTCTAGTTTTTTTCTTTTTAATATTTTTATATTTTTTAGTTTTTTTCTTTTTTATATTTTCTAGTTTTTTCTTTTTTATATTTTTATATTTTTTAGTTTTTTTATTTTTTATATTTTTATATTTTCTAGTTTTTTTATTTTTTATCTTAAGTTTTTTGTCACCTCCACCATCATATTCCATCGGCCTACTTTCGCCGATGCGCTGGGTTTTTGGCGTGGATGGATCGGCAACCGGACTCCGGTCCCTGTCTCTTTTTGAGTTTGGAACAATCACAGGGGGGGGGCGAGGCGCAGGTTTCAAATTGTCAATTAATTTTATAAATTTATTTTTTATTTTCTCTTTTTTATCACTATTATATTCCTCTGTAGGATTTACAAATACCTCCTTATTTTTTGTTATATTTTCATATCTAAATGGATATTCAGCTAATCCATCAAAAAAAGTTGTAATTATATATTTAAGGATATTATTATTATTATCACACAATTTCAAAAAATTGTTAAATATTTCGTTATCGTTTGTGTTTGTTATTAATTGATTTAATATATTAAATAAATCAGTTGTTTTATGGTGTTCTATTAATTTTAGCAAATTATCTTGAATCTCGCAATCGGTTTCATAATTATTAATACCAGTTATATAATAATTAGTATTTAAATAAAAAGAAGCCAAAACTATATTAAATATTTTATAAGGTTGTTTAATAATTGAATCATTTATAATAGTAATTGATAAATTATATATTATGTCATAGTAATCACTCAATGTGAGTGTCGGTGAACGCGTGAGGCGATCATCGGCACGACGTGCGCCGAGAGCTGCCAATGTCTCTTTATTGATAATATCATTAAAAATATAATATGAAAATAAATCTTCATAATCGGTAAAACTAAAATTTATTATACTCATATATAATATATAATATTACAAAAATATTAATCAACAAAATTTCTAAATATTGTATGTTTTTCTGCGTATCCTGAGCAGCCCCCCTTGTCCTCACCCCCATCTTTGCCCTTACCCCCACGCTTACATGTTAATATACAATTAATTTTATTATAAGTAGCATAGCAAAATGCTGGCCAATCTCCAGTAACAAAATATGTTCTTTTCTTATACCAATCTTTATTTTTCCACTCTCCTGTTATATCTATATCTTTTAAACTACCTCCTTTATGTAATGTAGTTGAACTGTTTTTTTCAGCAGCGTCTGGTCCTTTCTTCAATTGATATATATATGACTGGTTTGCATCGACTTTTGCAAGGGTAGGAAAATCATATGTGGATTTAATTTGTAAATAATCACCTGAACGTTTTCTTTGAAGGTATAAATTAACATCTTTGCACTGGGCGGGATCGAGTTTGTCAGGTCCTCCTCCTGGCTTTTTGGGCGGTACTAAATTTTTCTCCTTCATTTCTATTACTATTTTCGCAATTCTATTACGTTTATTTGCGTCTTCTAAATCATCACCCTTAATGCTAGGCCCGCCCCGCCACGATTGTAACTGTTGATAATTTATAAGTTCACTTGTTTGAGGCTTGGTTATAATTTCATATTCACTCATCATAAATGTATCACGAGGCTTAGATTTTTCTGGCCTACTATAATACCAAGAATAAATAAGAGGTACTCCCTGCGCGCCCCCTGGTATAATAGAACTGCTTTCTGTTGGGACTCCATTTAATATCTTATTTATATTAAATGTGAGTGCAGCGGGATTGGTTCGAGGAGAACCATCACCAAGTGTAGAAGCAGTATTAATAACATTAATTTTAGGTCTAAAAGGCCATTGCATCTCGCCGCTCAAATCAGAATACGTTTTATTTGTAATATCGACTTTCTTTTCATCCACCTCATTCGGCTTACATTCTGGAAATTGAAGACTTTTTAAAATTGCAGTAACAAAAAAAGGTACTGCATCAATTATTAGAAAATTTTCATAAGGATACTCAAATATAGATATAATTGATGGATTTTTTGCATAAGGTTTAGCTTCAACTTCTTGTTTATAAATCTTACATTTAATAAAGTTACTACCTTCTAATTTTATTGGGTCACCTATGTTTATGGCTTGATTAAAATCACCCTTTCCAGTTAGACAATACATTGTATGTTCACCATCTATTAACTGTTTAAAATCCTCTTTACTACATCTGTACGCTGAGACATCGACGGCTTTGGGCGGCTTCGATTTAAAAAATATTTGTGAAACTAAATCGTCGTCCCCTTTTGATCCGGGACGTCTGCCATTGCCATGTATAGATTTATAGTCTTGGACAATTAGATTAGATTCACATACACTATTAATATTAAAGCAATCTGCTTGTTTTACATTAAAAAGTCCTTTAAAGTCATGATTTATTTCAGCAGATATAAAACTACATCTGCTAAATTTTTCTGGATCATCTATGACATTTGTCATATATATTATATATTAAATTATAAAATTATAAATTTATGAAAGAATTTCTTTTCAAAAATCCGGCGTTTACTCGATTAAATATATTTTATTACCATTAATGATGATAAAATATATTAAAAAACAAAAAAAAATAAGATGTAAATATAAAAATCTCTCTTAAAATTAAAACAAAAAATTAACAAATATTTGAATCAAAAAAGATATTAAATTAAAAATTGCACCATCATTAAAAAAAAATTTACTTAATAAAAAAA
>Ga0181395_1000288_pt1 | contig 21278 bp, 23 predicted proteins | sample 18SPOviralmetaG_FD_130124 | JGI IMG/M metagenome (GOLD analysis project Ga0181395, IMG submission 130124) | Marine viral communities from the oligotrophic San Pedro Time Series (SPOT) site, San Pedro Channel, CA, USA - 18 SPOT_SRF_2010-12-16 | ecosystem: Environmental > Aquatic > Marine > Strait...
GGAAACTTTAGTATTAGTACTTCTGATGGTGCTACATTTACTTCAACCATAAATCTGAATCCATTCACCACTAATAACCTTACAGAACAAGGTAATCTGTATTACACTGATACTCGTGTAAGGAATGCAATCTCTGCAACAGATGCAGGGGGTGATGGATCATTCTCGTATAACAGTTCGACTGGAGCATTTACCTATACAGGGCCCAGTGCGAGTGAAGTTCGTGCACATTTCAGTACCACTGGTGACTTGAACTATGATTCGAGTACTGGTGTATTCTCTATTGATGTAGAGCAAGTATACAGTCAGGCAAACTTTGATAGTGACTTCTTGACTCGTTTGGCAACGAAGATTGATAGTGCTTCCATACAATCACTCGAAACAACTTCTGCCCACATTGATTCTGCCACAGTAGTCAATCTGGCAACAACTCAATTAACCGCAAGTCAAGCAACCTTTGACTCGGCAAACATTTTATCTTTGGGTGCGGTTGGTAGTGTAGATGCTACAACCACCTCAACCATTCGTGGATTATTCTCAAGTGGGGGAGACCTCACATATAACAGTGGGACTGGTCAGTTTACCTTTGATGTGGAGAGTGTTTATACCAAGGCAAACTTTGATTCAGACCTCGGACTCGCAAACACTGGTCAATTACCAGAAGGAAGTAACCTCTATTATACAACCACTCGTGCGGATTCAGACTTTGATGTCAGACTTGCTACCAAAACAACAGCAAATGTGGCAGAAGGTACGAACCTCTATTACACTACTACTCGTGCTGATTCTGATTTTGACATTAGACTCGGCACGAAATCGACTACTAATGTCAGTGAGGGTAGTAACTTATACTACACCACTGCTCGTGCCGATAGTGATGCCAAAAATTCAGTATCAGTAACAGATGCAGGAGGGGATGGTTCACTATCCTACAACTCCGCAACTGGTGTCTTTACCTATACTGGTGCATCTGCTACAGAAACTAGAGCACACTTTACTGCAAACAAAGGTCTATCTGTAACCTCTGGTGAGTTTAACATAGATTCTGCCAATGTCAAGGCAATGTTTGCAGGGAACAAGGGTCTATCATATACGGATGGAACATTCGATATTGACTCTGCCAATGTCAAGGCAATGTTCTCTGGTGGCACTGGTGTTACATACAGTAATGGTGCGATCAGTATTGGTCAGGCAGTCGGAACTACCGATAATGTAACATTCGGTAAGGTCACACAAGACAGTGCGGTATCGAAGGGTATTCAGTTTACTCCACAAACATCTGCATTCTCACAGACCGCAGGATCATTATACTTTGATTCCGACCATGACAAAGGTCTGTCAGTTAGACTCGATACTCCCGAAAATGCAAATCCAGATGTAAACATGAACATCGGTCAAGAAACATTCCTCTATGTGAAGAATGAAACTGGTGCTCAGATTGATAATGGAGATGCGGTATACATTGTTGGGACTGATGCAGATGGTCATCCAAAGGTTGCACTAGCAAGAGCAAATACCTCTACGACTGGTAAACCTTTTGGTCTTGCCACCATGAACATTCCCGACAATGCTCATGGTTGGGTAACTCGTTATGGTTTGGTTCGTGATGTCAATACCGCAGGGATGACCGCAGGGAACATATTGTTCCTATCTGCCGATTCCGCAGGGGTTGTAACAGAAACTCCTGTAACATCAACAACTGGTTTCCCACATCATATTGGTCGAGTTATCAAAGTACACGGATCAGGTGGTGTTATCCTTGTTGATCCGATGAGTGAACACTTTGACGATCTACGAGTAGAGAACAAACTAACCACCAACCAGTTGATGGCAGATTCGGCATCACTTCTGAATGTTCAGTTTGATACGACTACATTCCCAAGTACACGTCAACCATATAATGAAGGTTTGATGTATTATGATAATGTTCATAAGACACTAAACTATAATGATGACATCACTGGCATGGTTCACGAGGTTGGTACTCAGGAGCATCAACGAGTATTCAACAATACTGGTTCAACGATACTAAAAGGTTCGGCACTATACTTCTCTGGTAACTATACATCTGGAACAATCGATGTGCCAACTATTGGTCTTGCAGATGCGACAGATGCAAACGCATACAACGCACAGGGTATTGCCGCCTTAGACATCCCAAATAATTCATATGGTCACTGTCTTGTTGCAGGACAATTGACCGAAGTAAATACTGCACATCTTAGTGCGAACACAAACTTCTTTGTGTCAACCACTCAGGCAGGATCACACCAGAATGCTTCTCCGACATATCCAAACTTCCCAATGTGTTTGGGTTGGGTTGTTAAATCTGGAGATTCTGATAATGGTATCTTACTTGTAAACCAACAGAACCACTCGGTAAATTCATTCCGTGTAAGAACTTCTGCACATATTGGTACAGACTTACAGGTGGATGGTAACCTAACTATTCTAGGTAGTCAGACCACAGTAGGTCAATCTAATGTAACCCAAGGTGCTCCGATCTATCGTCTGAATGAAGGTGATGCGATTGGTGAAGCAGGAACAACATTCTCTGGTACTGGTGTTGACGATGCATTTTTCGCAGGACACTTTACAGGTACTACTGCACAAACTTACTATGTCCAGATTGATGGTGTAGGAACTGGTGCAGGAGGCAAGGATACCTTTGCGGTTGCACTAGGAACAGACAGTGCGTTTGCTTCACCTATTTTGACAAAACAAGTTATCACAACGAATGATCAACTTATTCACTCTACCGATAATATCTCGGTAAACTTTGGTGCCGCTACTGGTCACGATTCTGGTGATACATGGACTGGTGTAGCATCACCTATTAATGTTGATACTGGATTCTTCACCAACCGTAACACTGGTACAAGTGGTGTCGGATATACTCACATGGGTATATTCTTTGATGTCACAGATGAGAAGTGGAAACTGGTTGATGAGTACGACTCGACTCCGACAGGATCAATTAACACTGCGGATGCATCATTCGGTCTTGCGACTCTGGTTGCAGGAACCTTTGAAGGTAATCTGATTGGTGGGGTAACAGGTAATGCCTCGACTGCATCTGCCCTTGCATCTGGACAGAACTTCTCTATATCTGGTGATGTGACTGCATCCAATGTATCCTTTGATGGTACTGGTGCAGTAACACTCAGTGCAGCGATTACGGCAGATACAATTATCAATGCCGACATCAAGTCCGATGCCGCTATCGCAGATACCAAACTTGCAACGATTGCCACTTCTGGTAAGGTAAGCAACTCTGCGACTACTGCTACTGCCTCAAACACTGGTTCGGCAATTATTGCTCGTGACGCAAGTGGTAACTTTGCAGGGGGTACATTCACTGGTGAAGTCAATCGTGATGCACAAACTACAGTAACCGCAGGGACATATGGTTCTGCCACTGCAATACCAGTACTGACAATTGACTCAAATGGTTTCGTTGATAGTGCAGGAACAATCGGTGTGTCAGGTATCACTGGTGTAAACTTTGATAGTTCAAACGGATTACTCACTATCGCAACAAGTGGAGATGACTTCACTGATGTGATTACTCTTGATCCATTTACTACTGCGAACTTGAGTGAGAACACCAACCTCTACTATACAGATGCAAGAGCAAGAGCATCTATCAGTGGTAACAAGGGACTTGCATATAATAGTAGCACTGGTGTAATGGACTTAGATTCTGCCAATGTCCGAGGAATGTTTAGTGCAAGTGGTCAACTGGCATATAACTCAGGAACAGGTGCATTTACATTCACGAATAGATCAAATGCTGATACATTGACTGCCATTAAAGCAGTAGATGGTGCTTCAAGTGGATTGGATGCTGATTTACTTGATGGTCAGGAAGGTTCACACTACAGAATTAATGTGTACAACAACTCAGGTACACTGTTAAACTAAGGATAAATAGATAGTATGCCATATACAAGATTAAATAGTAGAGACAACTTCATAGACTACTGCCTACGCAAACTTGGTCATCCAGTGATCGAAATAAATGTGGATGACGAGCAGATAGAAGATCGTGTGAATGATGCATTGCAGTTATTCACCGAGTATGCCGCTGAGGGTAGTTATAAAGTGTTCCTTCCTGTTACCGTAACACAGGATATGGTAACACGAAAGGCAATTGACTTTGATCTCGACACAACCGCACTTCCCGATGCTGATGACATTCTCAGTGTTATAAGAGTTCTGCCATTTGATACTTCATCTGGTAGTACCAGTTTCATGGATGTCAAATATCAAATGCGACTCAATGATTTGTGGGGTATGGGTACTGGTGTAGGTTCCTCTGTGGCATCCTATGAGATGATGCAACAATATATGAGTTTGATCGACATGAAACTCACTGGACATCCACAGATTCAATTCAAACGAGAGACAAACACCATACAGATACTTGGTGATTTCGAGAGTGGAGACCTCAAGGTTGGGGACAATTTGATGATCGAAATGTATGTTGCATCCAATGCGAACAACAATGGCAAATTATATGATAACTTGTTTTTAAAAGAATATGCGACTGCCTTGATCAAAGAACAGTGGGGTTCTAACCTTATCAAGTTTGAGGGCATGACCCTTCCCGGTGGTATACAATTAAATGGCAGACAGATTTACGAAGATGCCAAACAAGAGATAGAGACAATTAGACAACGAATATATAATGAGTATGACACTCCACCAGACTTCTTTGTAGGATAACATAATGGCAACGAACCCATACTTCAAGCAGGGTGTTCGTTCTGAACAGACAGTCTATGAGGACATTGTAATTGAATCCCTCAAGATGTACGGACAGGATGTATACTACCTTCCACGAGAAATCGTCAACAAGGACTCGGTCTTTCTTGATGATGTTCCGTCAACCTTTGGTTCTGCATATAAGGTAGAGATGTATATTGAGAACACCGAAGCATTTGACGGTGAGGGTGATCTGTTCACTAAATTTGGTATCGAACTACGAGATCAAGCAAACTTTGTTGTTTCCAGAAAAAGATGGAAGCAACTTGTTGGTTCTCGTCTCACAGAAAACAACTTCCGACCAAGGGAAGGTGATCTAATTTATCTCACTCTATCTGATTCTATATTTGAGATTCGCAAGGTAGAGACCGAGACTCCGTTCTATCAGATGAGCAACTTGCCCACATTCAGAATGACTTGTGAGTTGTTCGAGTACAATGATGAGAACTTTGATACGGACATTGCAGAGATTGATGAAGTAGAGTTTGAAGGTGCGTTCCAGTATGCATTAACTCTGGACTCGGCAGGATTCTACAATAACCTTGCAGGAACAACTGGAGACAACTGGACTGTCGGTGAGGTTGTAACTCAGACTGGTACTGGTTATAGTATGAAGGGTGAGGTCACTTCATTTAATCGTGATACCAAGGTACTACAGATTGCTCATGCAGGAGCAACCGATGGTAAATTCCACACCTTCACCACGACTGCACAGGTCACTGGTTCTGAGTCTGGTAGGGTATCGACACCGACACTGGTACAAGAACTGCAAGAGATTCAGCAGGATTCACAGAACAAAATATTCAATGACTTTGAAGCAGACTTCCTTGACTTCTCAGAGTCTAATCCGTTTGGGGACTTATAATGTTTGGAACATGGTTTTATCATAAACGAGTAAGGACTGCGGTATCGGTATTTGGATCGATGTTCAATAACCTTCATGTACTCAGGCACAATAATGCAGGGGAGACTATCTCTCAGGTTAAAGTACCTCTGTCCTATGCACCCAAGAGAAACTTTATATCTCGACTAGAAGAGATGTCCAAGGGTGAGGATGCAGAACGCAGGGTGGCAATCAAGTTGCCTCGTATGTCATTTGAGATCACCAACATGACATATGACCCAACTCGACAGTTACCCAAGGTCAACAATATCTCGAAGGCAAGCAACGAGATTACCAAACGACAGAAGATTTACACTGCGACACCATACACTATTTCGTTTCAGTTGAACATCTATGCAAAGTCACAGGATGATGCACTACAGATTGTAGAACAGATTCTTCCATACTTTGCACCGCAGTACACGGTGACAATCAAACCATTTGCAGATATTACCAGTCTGACCGAAGATGTTCCGATCTCTTTGGCAGGGGTTCAGTTCTCGGATGACTTTGAGGGTGCACTCGAACAACGCAGGACAATCATTTATACTCTCGACTTTGAGATGAAGATTGCACTATATGGGCCCGAGGGCACTGGTAACATCATTCGTGATGTTCGTAACAACTTCTTCTTACAACAAGGTGGATTGAACGATAGTGATATGTACCTCAAAACACAGAAGATTACTCCGACTCCAGTTGGTGTGACTGCTGATAGTGATTACGGATTTAATACAATAGATTTGGATAGTGCATAATGAGTGAAGAAAAACGAATAAAGGATGACTACGAATATTCTCGTGATACATACTATGAGATACTCGAAAAAGGTAAAGAGAGTATGGAGTTGATGATCGAAGTTGCTCGTGAATCAGAACATCCTCGTGCGTTTGAAGTGTTATCTACTATGATGAAGAACATGGCAGATGTCAATGATAAGTTGATGGATTTGAATAAGAAGAACAAAGACATAAACAAAACAGAAGAAATCAAACAACTCGGTAACACGACAAACAACTTATTTGTAGGAACCACAACAGACCTACAGAGATTAATACAGAATGAAACTCAAGTGGAAAAAGTAATTGATGTCGAACCCGAATCCAAATGAATCCTACCTCGGTAACATAAATGTTAAACGAGATGGAGTTCAACATCAATTTACCGAAGAGGAAGTCAAGGAATACATCAAGTGTTCCAAAGACCCTGTACATTTTTGTAAAACCTATCTCAAGGTAATCTCTCTGGATGATGGACTTGTTCCATTCACATTATATCCATACCAAGAGAAGATGTTCGATCATTTCAATAACAATCGATTCTCTATCGTACTTGCGTGTCGGCAGTCTGGTAAGTCGATCAGTTCGGTAGGGTACATAATCTGGTATGCTTGTTTTCATAGTGAGAAAACCATTGCCATACTTGCAAACAAAGGTGCGACTGCAAGGGAGATGTTGGCACGAGTCACATTGATGCTAGAGAATCTTCCATTCTTTCTCCAACCGGGAACAAAGGCACTAAACAAAGGTTCGATTGAGTTTAGTAATAATTCTCGAATCATTGCCGCTGCAACCTCTGGTAGTTCTATTCGTGGTATGTCGGTCAATCTCTTGTTCCTAGACGAGTTCGCATTTGTTGAAAGAGCAAATGAGTTCTACACATCTACCTATCCAGTAATTTCTGCGGGTAAAGACACCAAGGTAATTATCACATCGACTGCCAATGGTATTGGTAATACCTTCCACAAGATATGGGAAGGTGCAGTACAGAAGGTCAATGAGTTTGTTCCATTCACCGTAAACTGGTACGATGTACCGGGAAGGGATGAGGAATGGAAGAAGCAGACAATCGCAAATACATCTCAATTACAGTTCGATCAGGAATTTGGGAATACTTTCTTTGGGACAGGCGACACCCTAATTAATGCCGAGACATTATTGGGGTTTAGAGCAGTACAACCCTCTACACATCGTGAGGGTGGTGACTTATTAATATACGACAATCCAGACAAAGAACACGAATATGTTATGTGTGTGGATGTATCAAAAGGAAGAGGACAGGATTATTCTACATTTAATGTAATCGACATTAGCACGAGACCTTTCAAACAGGTTGCTGTCTATCGCAATAATACTATATCTCCATTACTCTTTCCTAATGTTATATATAAGTACGCAAATTTCTACAATGAAGCATATGTGGTAATTGAGTCCAATGACCAAGGCACGGTTGTCTGTAATGGACTGTATCAAGACCTCGAATACGAGAATCTTCATATGGAATCGGCAGTCAAGGCAGACCGCATCGGTATCGAAATGAACCGCAAGGTCAAACGATTAGGTTGTTCCTCTATCAAGGATATACTTGAACAGAAGAAGTTAGACATCCTAGATGAGAATACCATCATGGAGATTTCTACATTTACTGCGAGAGGTCAGTCATATGAGGCATCGGATGGAAACCATGATGACCTAATGATGAATCTGGTGATGTTCGGATACTTTGTTACATCTCAGTTCTTTGCTGATATGACAGACATCAATCTAAAAGAGATGATGTTCTCCAAGAAGATGAAAGAGATCGAGGATGATGTACCACCTGTTGGTTTCATTGATGACGGATTAGATGATGTTCGTATGGAAGAAGAACAAAGGAATATGGGATGGCACGATTTTGAAGGGAGTACAGGTGTAGAAGAATGGTAGTATTCACCTCTTCCCAAACACTAAGTTAATTATACAGTGAAATACAGAGAAAGTCAAGTTTTTTTCTATAAATATGCTTTCTTATAAATAAATGTATTGAGACTACCGTATTCTAATGCGGTGTTCGCACCGTATTATGTTCACTTATAATTAGATAAACGAAAGGATAAAGTTATGGCACTTTTTACACCCTCTGCTTCCCCTGCTGTGACAGTAAAAGAGATTGACCTTACAGGCGTAGTGCCTAATGTTCAAACTTCTACTGGTGCATTTGTGGGAAATTTCGGTTGGGGCCCTGTAGGTGAAGCAACTCTAGTTTCTGATGAAACTGGACTTGTTACTACCTTCTCTGCACCGACCAACTCAAACACGGTAGATTTCCATTCTGCCGCTTACTTCTTACGGTATTCAAATTCTTTATTTGTTGTCCGTCAGCAAGGATCAGACGCAAAAAATTCCGCTGGTTCTAACACCAATAAAACCGTTACACAGACAAATTATAACAATTTAGATGCGTTCGACAACGCAACAATTGATTCTGGTGATGGAGCATTCATTGCAAAATATCCGGGACAACTTGGTGACTCTTTACGAGTTTCTATGGTAGGTTCTGCTGATAGTGCGGGTTCTGCAACCACTGCATTCAACAACTGGGCATACAAAGGTTCTTTTGATGCCGCTCCTTCAACATCTGCGTTTGCTACAGAACAAGGTGCAACCAATGATGAAGTTCATATTGCGGTTATTGACCGTGATGGTGGAATCTCTGGTGTTGCAAACACTGTACTAGAAACCTTCCCATTTGTATCTGTTGCTTCTAATGCAAAGAATGCCGATGGTACTTCAAACTACTACAAAGATGTGTTGAGATCACAATCTGCATGGATTTATGCAGGAGTTTCCCATGTGGGAACTGACTCAGCAGGAAAATCTGACTTTGGTGGTTCTAGTAACCAGTGGGGAGAGATCACTGCGACTAGCAGAGATTTTTCTACTGGACAAGTATTTGCAAATACGCAATCAACTTGGGACTTTGATGGTGGTGTTACTTCTTCAAGTATCTCTACATCAGAGATTGCTCTTGGATACGATAAGTTTGAAGATGCAGAAAACATCGAATTAGACTTCCTTATTCCACCAGAACTGGCAGATGCATCCTCAGTAAATACTGTGGTAAATGACCTAGTTTCTATTGCAGAAGCACGAAAAGATTGTGTGGTAGTTGCCTCACCAGATCGTGCCGCTGCCGTTACGACTAACACTAATGCCGCTGTTAAAACAACTGGTGATGGTTTCACTAAGTCTTCTTACTTGATACAAGACAACAACTATCTCAAGGTGTTCGACAAGTACAACGATAAGTACATCAAGATTCCTGCTTGTTCTTCAACCGCAGGATTAATGGCATCAACCGATTTGGTTGCCGCCCCTTGGTTCTCACCCGCTGGTGCGAGACGAGGTCGTTATCTTGGTATTACTGACATTATTGTACCTAGTACAAAGACTGAAAGAGACACTCTTTACAAGGCAGGAATTAACCCAATTGCTAATATTCCCGGTGAGGGAGTTATGCTCTTTGGTGATAAGACTAATATGTCACGACCATCTGCGTTTGATCGCATCAATGTTCGTAGACTGTTCCTTGCAATTGAGAGAGCAATTGGTATCGCTGGTCGAAACGTAATGTTTGAATTCAATGACGAGTTTACTCGTGCTGAGTTCGTAAACATTGTAGAACCTTTCTTACGAGAGATTCAAGGTAGGAGAGGTATCACAGAATTTAAAGTAGTCTGTGATGAGACCAACAATCCTCCCTCTGTTGTTGACCGTAATGAATTTATTGCATCTATCTTCATCAAACCCGCTCGTTCTATCAACTATGTAACATTGAACTTTGTTGCTGTTAGAACTGGTGTTGAGTTTGAAGAAGTAGTTGGCACAGTATAAGGAGTATTGAGAAATGGCAATTTTAGGTGTAGATGACTTCAAGTCAAAATTAAGAGGTGGGGGTGCAAGACCCAATCTATTTAAAGCAACGATCAACTTTCCTACTTACGCAGGTGGTGATGTAGAACTTACATCATTCCTCTGTAAAGCAGCGCAACTTCCTGCTTCACAAATGGCATTCTTTGATGTACCATTCCGTGGCAGACAGTTGAAGATGGCAGGAGATCGTACCTTTGAACCTTGGACAGTAACCATTCTGAACGATACTGATTTCAGTACTCGTAATGCAATGGAACGCTGGATGAACGGTATCAATGGTCACCAAGCAAACACTGGTCTGGTTAATCCTGTAGATTACCAAGCAGATTTGATTGTTGAACAGTTGAACCGTGATGGTTCCACTTCAAAAACTTATAACTTCCGTGGTTGTTTCCCAACTCTCGTCAGTGCAATTGATGTGAACTACGAAACTAACGATGTTATCGAAGAGTTTACGGTGGAATTCCAAGTGCAGTATTGGGAATCTGACACAACATCCTAGAGTTAATCTAGTTATAGATAGAGGGGTAGGGAATTATCCCTACCTCTTTATTATAAAAAAGGTAAGTACATGGCAGAACAAGACAACAGTATTCTCAAACTGTTTGGTTTTGAATTAAAAAGACAAGACAAACCAGTTAAAGAGAAAGATAAATTAAAGTCTATTGTTGCTCCCACCGATGATGATGGTGCGGGGTATGTTACTGCGTCTGGTAGTCACTATGGTCAGTACATCGACATGGATGGGAACAAGGCAAAGGACAACCAACAACTTATCATCAAATACCGTGGGGTTGCACAACATCCAGAAGTAGATGCCGCTATTGAGGACATCGTAAACGAAACTATTGTAGGTTCTGAGCAAAATCAGTCTTGCGAACTTAATCTGGACAAAGTAGAAGCACCCGACAACATCAAAAAACAAATGACCGAAGAGTTCAATACCATATATTCTATGTTGAATTTTGGAGAACTAGGTCACGACATATTCCGTTCATTCTATGTTGATGGTCGTGTATATCACCATCTCGTAGTCAATGACTCAAATTTAAAAGCGGGTATCCAAGAAATCAGAACGATTGATGCCGCTAAGATTCGTAAAGTAAAAGAAGTAAAACATGACAAGGATCAGGCAACTGGTGCCAAGATCGTAAAAGAAGTCAATGAGTTTTACATTTATCAAGAGAAAGCAGGAACCAACCAAGGTGTAAGACTTTCTCCCGATAGTATTTCATATGTTTCCAGTGGTCTTTTAGACCCTAGCAAGAAACAGGTTGTGTCTTATTTACACAAGGCATTGAAACCAATCAACCAGTTACGCATGATGGAAGATTCACTTGTAATCTACCGTCTTGCTCGTGCTCCCGAACGCAGAATCTTCTATATTGATGTAGGTAATATGCCTCGCAATAAGTCGGAAGCATACATGAAAGACATCATGTCTAAGTATCGAAACAAGATTGTTTATGATTCCAACACAGGACAACTGAAAGATGATCGCAAGCATATGTCTATGCTCGAAGATTTCTGGTTGCCTCGTAGGGAAGGTGGTCGTGGTACTGAGATCAGCACACTTCCCGGTGGAGAGAATCTTGGACAGATTGATGACATCCTGTACTTCCAGAAGAGACTATATAGATCATTGAATGTACCAGTATCTCGTTTGGAACAGGAAGCACAGTTTACACTAGGTCGTTCAACTGAGATCGGAAGGGATGAAGTTAAATTCCAGAAGTTCATTGATAGACTGCGTAAAAGGTTCTCTGCATTGTTTACTGCAATACTCAAGAAACAACTCATACTGAAAGGTGTTATCACCGAACAGGATTGGGAAGAGTGGAAAGGGTTCATTACAGTAGACTTCCAGAGAGACAACCACTTTACTGAATTAAAAGATGCAGAGTTGTTACAAAACAGACTGCAAACTCTTGATCAAGTATCTCAGTATGTTGGTGAATATTTCTCACGAGAGTGGGCAATGAAAAATGTAATGATGATGTCTGATGAGGACATCGAAGAAATGAAACAGCAAGTCGAGGGTGAGAACTCCGTTGCAGACGAAGATGAGGAAGTATGATGAGTGAAGAAAATCAAGAAGTTGAAACTGTAGAACCTACAGTAGTGGAAAACCTAATCAATCAGATCACTGATGGTGATTTGAATAATGCAGAAGGTTCGTTCCAGAGTCTTATACAAGACAAGATGGCAGATGCACTAGAAGCACAACGCATTGCTACTGCACAGGCAATCTTCAATGACCAAGACGATGACATCGAAGAGATTGGAGATGAAGAAGTAGAACTTGATGATGGTGAAGTTGAAGTAACTTCTGAGGAAGAACCCGAAGAAGTTGAAGTAGTTTCTGAGGAAGAACCCGAAGAAACTGAAATTTAGTTGTTTTTAAAATATCATTTTGTATAAATAATACTATGAAATCTTATAAACAACTCATTTCAGAATTAAATGAAAGAACAAAGATGCCGAAAGGTGAAGTTGTTCTTAATAAGAAAATCAATCGTATCCCTGTCAAGATAATCAATATTGGCAAGGGAACTTTACCATTTGTGGTTTTCATAGATGGTGACAAATTAGACGCATTCAAATCTTTGAAGGATGCTGAAAAGTCTGCCACCAAAGTAATAAAGGAATTAACCTAAATGAAGTTAATTACAGAGTTTACAGATAATAATACTCTTGAATGTCTCGTAGAGAAGAAAGAGGATGGTGAGAAGAAATACCTAATCGCAGGTGTTTTTGCTCAAGCAGACAAAAAGAATAGAAATGGTCGCATATATCCGAAGGCAGTTATGGAACCTGCTGTAGAGAGATATGTAGACCAACAAGTTAAAACTGGTAGGGCAGTGGGTGAGTTGAATCATCCAGAAGGGCCCACGGTAAACTTGGACAAAGTTTCACACCTCATCACAGAACTCAAATTTGAGGGAAATGATGTGGTAGGAAAGGCACAAATATTGGATACTCCGATGGGTAAGATCGTAAAGGGTTTACTTGATGGTGGTGTACAATTAGGTGTGTCAACTCGTGGTATGGGTAGTCTTGTGAATCAAGGTGGGGCAATGGTCGTGAAAGACGACTTTATTCTTAGTACGGTTGACATCGTACAAGACCCAAGTGCACCAGAAGCATTTGTTAATGGTATTATGGAAGGTGTTGACTGGGTCTGGAATAACGGCATTTTGAAACCGCAAGTAATTGAAAATATGGAGACTGAAATTAAAAACACTCCGAAAACTGTCTTATATGAGACAAGTGTTCGAGAGTTTAAGAATTTCCTCTCGTTAATTAAATCTAATATGTAAGGAGTCAATAATGACTGATGAAGCAAAAGTCGAAGTTGAACTTCACGATGAAGAAATTAACGACATTGTGGAAGAAACTCTCGAAGAGAAAGCAGAGGTTGCCAAAGAAGATAATTCCGAAGAAGATTCGGTTGCATCTGTCGATAAAGCAGCGGATGCAGTAAAGAAAGCACCGATTCCAAAAACGAAAGCGGGTATGATTAATGCTATGAGCATGGCGTTACATTCTATGAAAAAGGATGAACTAACTGCCTCATACGAAAGTATCATGGGTGAAGCACTTGAATCAGGAGAAGAAGCAATTGTGGAAACACAGGTTGATACTTCTGCTGAACTAGATGCATTAGTCGAGTCAGAGCAAACACTCAGTGATGAGTTTAAAGCAAAAACCGCTGTACTTTTTGAAACTGCTGTAAAATCGAAACTTTCAGAAGAAGTTGATCGTATCGAAGCACAGTACAAGGAAGAATTAGCAGAAGAAATCTCTTCTACTAAGGCAGACCTTGTTGAAAAGGTAGACAGTTACCTGAACTATGTAGTTGAATCTTGGATGGAAAGTAATCAAGTAGCAATCCAGAACGGTCTCCGTACTGAAATTGCTGAGACTTTCATGGACAAAATGAAAGACCTGTTTACAGAGTCTTACATCTCTGTTCCAGAATCCAAAGTTGACCTAGTTGACGAACTTGCTGAGTCCGTTGAAGAGTTGGAAACAAAACTCAACGAAACTACTCAGAAAGTGATTGACACTACTGGTGAACTGGAAGCATACAAACGTGATAGCATCATCCGTGAAGCATCTCGTGATCTTGCAGAGACACAGGTAGTTAAATTGAAGTCACTCGTAGAAGACATCGACTTTGAAGACGAAGATCAATTCGCCTCTAAAGTTAAGACTGTTGTCGAGTCATACTTCACCAAAGAAGTCGCAAGTAGTGAAGAAGTAGAACAAATCGTAGAAGATGCCGACAGTACTGTCGAAGTATCATCTGTGATGGAAGGATACCTCTCTGCTATTCGCAAACAAACAAAAACCCAATAATTAATTCGTACTAAGGAAATTAAAATGCAATCTTACGATAGTTTAATCGAAAAGTGGGCACCAGTACTAGATGAAGAGTCAGCAGGAAAAATCTCTGACAATCACAGACGTTCTGTAACTGCCGCTATCTTGGAGAACCAAGAAAAAGCAATCATGGAGCAGAACGCTGCTTCTCATGGTTTTATGACCGAAAACAACGCTGCTCCTGCTAACGCAACTGGTTCAGTAAACAACTTTGACCCTGTTCTTATCTCTTTGGTAAGACGAGCAATGCCTAACCTAATCGCATACGATGTATGTGGTGTACAACCTATGAACGGCCCAACTGGTCTCATCTTTGCGATGAAATCACGTTATCAAGGTGGTTCTACTTCTAACCGTGAAGCACTGTTCAACGAAGCAGAGACTCGTTTCTCTGGTGACAGTTCTGGTACTCACGATTCTGACAATGCTTCTGGTTTCAACGGCATTGATTCAGAAGGTGCTCGTTTAACTTCACTTGCCGCTGGTGGTATGCCTACTGCTGATGCCGAAGCACTTGGTCGTACTGGTGGTTCTGCGTTCAACGAAATGGGTTTCACCATTGAACGACAGACTGTTACTGCTAAGTCTCGTGCATTGAAAGCAGAGTACACTCTTGAACTTGCTCAAGACTTGAAAGCAATCCACGGTTTGGATGCTGAAACTGAGTTGGCAAACATTTTGTCTGCTGAGATTCTTGCTGAAATCAACCGTGAAGTTATCCGTACTATCAACAGTCAAGCAAAGACTGGTGCACAACAGGCAAATGTTACCTCTAACGGTATCTTCAATATGTCTAGTGACACTGATGGTCGTTGGTCTGCTGAGAAGTTCAAAGGTCTTGGTGTACAGATTGACCGTGAATGTAATGTGATTGCCAAAGAAACTCGCCGTGGTAAAGGTAATGTAATCATCTGTTCATCAGATGTTGCTACTGCTCTTGCCGCTGCCGGTACTTTGGACTATAGTCCTGCTATCAGCAACAACCTACAGGTTGATGACACTGGTAACACTTTCGCAGGTCTTCTGAATGGTCGTATCCGTGTATACATCGATCCATATGCCAACACTGACTATGTAACTGTTGGTTATAAGGGTCAGAACCCATATGACAGTGGTGTATTCTACTGCCCATATGTACCATTACAGATGGTTAAAGCAGTTGGTGAAGATGACTTCCAACCACGCATCGGGTTTAAAACTCGTTACGGAATGGCATCAAACCCATTTGTTGGTTCTACACCTTCTGACGGTCTTGCTACTGCTAAGACTAACCAGTACTACCGTATCTTCAAGGTGACTAACATCTTGACATAAGTCGGTATAAAAAATAGAGTGGGGGAGTATATCTAACTCACCAATTTTAAAGGGGTCTTTCGAGACCCCTTTTTTTTGTCTTATAAATAAGTGTGTTCACGAACTGAACATAGAAGTATGAGACGGTATTACCGTGGTGTCTGGTCATCCAGTAATCTAGAAACAGGAGAGTATTATGCGTTTTATTGCAATTGCATTCGCATTAGTTCTATCTGCTTGTTCAACTATCGATGCAACTATCGATGGTACTGGTGGTGTTATTAAAGGTGTCGGTTCTGATGTCTTTGGTGTGACCGCAGGTGTGTTGGATGTAACATCAAATTTAATTAAAGATGTTGCAGAAAAGACTGGCACAGATGCAACATCACCAGAAGGGGAATAGAGTGGGGGAGTATATCTAACTCACCAATTTTAAAGGGGTCTTTCGAGACCCCTTTTTTTATCCGAAGAACTCGTCTAGACTATTCTTTTCTGCTCTCGCAAATATATCGGGAGTGTTCTCTTTACCAAAGTACCAACAATTCTCGATATAGAGTTGATCGAAGTAACTCTGTAACTGTTCCTTGTCGAAGTTGCCATCCTCATCCTTGAACACAGATTTCCCTTGGGGTCTCTGCATAATACGCATACCTATCTGACCCTTGAAGTGTGGTCGAAGTAGGTCTACCAACTCACAACAGGATGGATAGACTTTGTTCTTGACCTTGGGGTTCATAATGTTGATGATCATGTGTCCTTGATCTGATAACGAGTCAAAGGTCTTTTGAGATACTGGGAGAAAGAAGTCATCCCTCCATCTCTCATATTCTCCAAACTTCTTCCATGACTGATTATCTTCATTCTCACCACCTTCATTATATCTCTCGGTAGCAAAATATGGGGGTGATGTAAAGGCACAATCAATGTCATTGATCTCATCCCAAGGCAAGTCCTCGGCACCACAGTTGTACATCTTGACAATCTTCTTCTTACCAGACATCTTTTCTAGGTAGGGTATCATCTCTTTGTATATTGCAAAGGTGTTTGGGTTAGGGTCACAACCGATATATTCTTCTGCATCTGATGCATAGAACCCTGTTAGTCGATCACCCCAACCCATCGAAGTATCAAGTACTCGTTTGGCATTAGTCATCTGGTAGATGGTCTTTGCCATAGATGGTTTAAACTGGGTAGCAATATAGGTGGCAAGACGAAAGGTAGAAACATACGAGTTTTGTTGCAAGGAACCACCGACTAACTTCTCTTTCTCATTTCCCTCTAGATCACGGACAACGACTTTCTTGACATCATTGATCCCTCTCCACATGGCACCAAGACACGCCCATATCTCGTGGGCAGTTCCCTCATTCCATACAGTAAGAGGTGCCTTGAATGAATAACTATTACACTGCCATCTGAGAGGTTTCATAAACCAATCGGACACATCATTATAGGGTCTGGCAGGAGCATCAATTACACCCAATCCCCATTTACTATAGGGGTACTTGTAATCGTCATACTTCTCAATGATCTCTCTATCTTGGTTATCTTGGTGGGTAACACCCTTCCATATATCATACTTCTTGAGTTTCCACCATGCATCATCCCTCCGTTTCTCGGTAACTTGATTGGCAGGGAAGGGAGGTCTCTCACGGAAGATATATTCGGCAAGAGTCAGTCTAAACTCTTCTTTTCCGTACTTCTCGGTAACATCAGTAAACTGGGTCTCATCCATCTTGGGTAGACCAGTACTGTCGGCACATTTGCCTAGAAGATCATATAATTCTTGATTCATAGGTTGAATTCCTCACTAGAACACCCATCATACAGTATATAGCGTAAAATGTCAAGTACTAATTTATTTCACTTTTTTTGAAAATAAGTGTTGACAAACCCTGTTCCATGTTGTATAATACTTGTATTGAGAATGAGAACTGAGAGAGTAAATTATGACTAGATTTGATAAAGAAGAGTTCACTTGGGATGGTATGTACTTGATGTACCGTGGTAAACACACCGAGTCTGTGAATATGGAGGTCGCAAGTCCTAACTGTCACCCATCTTGGGTTGGTTTGCCCAAACCAGAGTTCATTGCCCGATTCAAGTATGGTTACAAACCATATAAGGCATGGATCAACTTCCTTGTCAAGAATGCTACTGTTGAGCAGTATCTTGAACTGTCTGACCATCAAAACAAGTTTTACAGTGAGAAGTACGGTTACGAGGTTAGTGGTTCTCCTGCCTATGCAATGGAAGCACTAGGTTACAAGGGTAAGAAATAATGGAGTACTTGCAAGAGGTCACTGATTGGGGAGAGCATAATGTCTCCAATCACACCTACATCGTGAACAAGCAGGGTCAACTTGCAGGATATATCAAGGTAGGTACTACCGAAGAGATCATGTTCAAGAAACCTATGAAACAATGGTCAAAGGCAAGAAGAAAGTTTTTAAAAGTGTCTCCCTTATAACAAAACGGTATTAGACAAAAGATGTTCTATGTTGTATAATACTTGTATTGAGAATGAGAACTGAGAGTGTGAATTATGATTATTTTTGAAAGAGATTTTGTCCGACTTGCCGAAGATTCCAGTTGGCAACAAGTAGTTGAGATTGTATTCCGTGATGAATACCCTACTGAGAGATTAGTGTTGGCAGATAACCGTGTGGTCTCTGCGACTTGGAAAGATATTGATGAGGTTCGTTCTGAAAACGAACACTACGAAGAGATTCAAAACGAACTGCGTGAGCAGGATGAGAGGCAATTATGAAAGTAGTAATTTACACACAATACCGTGAGAACTATGGTGCCCATGACTGGGATGGTACTGGGGAATGCCCACAGTACTGGAAGTGCAAGGGTGGGTCTACCTATGTGGTAGAGGGTGTATCCATTGAGGATGCACAATCCGAGGGGTACTATGATACCCTGTTTGATCTCGTATCCGAGAGCAACGAGTATGCCCAAGAATATGTTCTTGGTTCCGATCTCATTGATGATGTAGACTTCAAGGAGTCTAACATCTGTGAGCACTGGGAAAATCCAGTGTACATCAAGGTTGAGGGTGACAAGTTTGTTGCTACTCAAGCACATTATATGGAGGGACAACCTCCCCGAACTTGGGAATTAGGAGAACAAGTATGAAGTATGAAGTCCGTTTAGCAAACACTGGTCGTGAATGTTTGAAGTGGTACACATTTGATACTGCCAAAGAAGCAGTCAAGTTTGTGTTGAAACAACTGCACGAAGTGGGATTCACCGTTGATGGTAAGACCTACGAAGAGAAGTTCGAGGAAATCATCTGGGTTGGTAAGGGGAGAGTCATCAATGCATGATTATGTCCGATTGATCCAAAACGCAAAGGGTGCACGATCTCGTGCACAGTCTGAGTGGGGTAAAAAATACTGGTCTACTGTTATCCAGAAACTTCTGGTAAATATGAGAGAACAGGAAACTATACACTAAAACTCTTATAAATAGAGGTATATTATAAGAGGTTAGTTATGGCAATTACACCAACAATTACAACTCAGGTTTCCGATGCGGAACTGACAACCAATCTAAATTACCTACAACCAACTGGTTTTAAATTGGTTATCGATAGGACAAAGTATCCTAATATGGAGTACTTTGTTCAGTCTGTATCACATCCCGGTGCATCTGTTAATCCTGTAGAATTACCTGTCCGAAGAATCACATCTGTCCCCCTAGCAGGAGACAAGATAACCTTCACCGAAGTATCATTCACTATCATTCTTGATGAGGACTTGACATCATACACAGAGATGATGGATTGGTTGACTCGTATAGTCAATGATGGTCAGGTGAGTGGTCTGGAACGAGCAACTAAATTTCCTACATACTCTGACATTACACTTCATGTATTGTCGAGTCATAACAATACTACCAAGAAGATTGTATACAAAGACTGTATTCCAATTTCACTTGGTAATATTGAATTTACTTCTACAACAGGAGATGTTACCTATCTGACCTTTGATGCGTCATTTAGGTTCTCACAGTTTGAGATAATTTAACCCTATATAATTTTTTGTAATGGAGACAATATGATAGACTTAGAATCTGTTCTTGCGGAGTGGAAAGAGGACTCCGAAATTTCTAAACACCAATTAGACGAGACCTCTCGTGTTACCCCTGCGTTACACGCAAAGTATCTGGAGTACCTCTCGTTGACCAAACTGCGACTCAAACAAGCAGAGTTCAAACAGAAAGTTCTGCTCAAAGACAAATACCTATACTACGAGGGTAAGATGTCCAAGGAGGACATTGAGACTCGTGGGTGGGCATATGATCCCTATGATGGGTTGAGTGCAACCACCAAGAACTTCAAAGAGTACTACTACGACTCTGACAAAGAGATTCAAGAGTCTGAGATTAAAATTCAGTATCTAAAAACGATTATAGATACACTTACAGAGATTGTTAATAGTCTCAATTGGAGACACCAGACCATCGGTAACATGATAAGATGGAGATCATTTGAAGCAGGACAGTGAGGAATTATGTTAAAAGAAATGAAAGAAACATTTAAAGTTAATAAAATTTATCAGTCTCGGTGGGTATGGTATCACACGATACTTGCGTTCGAGATATTCCTAACCAATATACTATTGATTGCTATTTTAGTCAAGATGCCGTGAGTATACCTAACACGATACGAGTGGGGTTGAAAGACAACTCCATGTTGCTGATTGATGCGGAAGCACACCAGATTCCCGAACTGCGAGAATACTTCTCGTTCTATGTTCCGGGACATAAATTTATGCCCGCTTTCAAGTCTCGTAAATGGGATGGGAAGATCAAACTTTTCAACCAAATCACTCGTGAACTCAATGTAGGACTCTATGCACATCTCAAGAAGTTCTGTGCAGACAGAATGTATCCTATTGAGTTGATCGACAATGACGAGTATGGACATCCAGAACAGAAGAATCATGTCCAACACCAGAACCTCATAAAGTTTCAGAGTGAACTGGATTTGCCATTCTCATTGCGTGACTATCAGTATGATGCAGTGACTCATGGTATCAAAGAGAAACGAGCAATCCTATTGTCACCCACAGGATCGGGTAAGTCATTCATCATCTATAATCTGATGCGGTGGTACACTGCAAACTTTAGTCAGAAGGTGTTGGTTGTTGTTCCGACAACAAGTCTGGTAGAACAAATGCACAAGGATTTCGAGGACTATGGATACGATCCAGAACTATGTCACAAGATATATTCTGGTAAAGAGA
>Ga0181395_1000290_pt1 | contig 21167 bp, 27 predicted proteins | sample 18SPOviralmetaG_FD_130124 | JGI IMG/M metagenome (GOLD analysis project Ga0181395, IMG submission 130124) | Marine viral communities from the oligotrophic San Pedro Time Series (SPOT) site, San Pedro Channel, CA, USA - 18 SPOT_SRF_2010-12-16 | ecosystem: Environmental > Aquatic > Marine > Strait...
GATGATGTTGCAGTTGATAAAGATGATATTTTAAATTGTGAATTAGATTTAAATGAACTACAAAAAGATGTTGAGCATATACAAGACCAAATAACCATAATAGAAAACTTTTTTAAGGAGAATAAATGATGAGTAAACCGACATTAGAAGAATTAGGTATTGATACCGACACAATGATTATTGAGGTTGAAGGTGGTCTTATCCAAGAAATCCATAACGATAAAGTCCCGATAAGAATATTTGACTGGGATAATCTAAAAGGCGGATACGATGATAATGGTGAACCGACAACTATCGAAGAACAAGAACAACTGTTTAATAATATGTTGTCAGCAATAGAAAGGGAAGACTAATGACTTGGGAGATAATAAACCATACTAGACAAGCCGTCTTAGATTATGAGTGTAAGGCTTGTGGCAGTCCTGTAATGTGTGTTGCTTATGAAACGCATAGTAATTTACACTTGGACAAGAAAAAAACTTCTTGCACTAACTTTATGTGTGAGAAGCATAACGAAGATCATAACTTATTAGATTTAATTATAGGAGGAGATTTATGACTGAAGAAAAAGAACTTATCAGCACATACAGAAAGAACAACCGTGTAGCTGATATCTACAAAACAACCAAAGGTTACGAAATAGAATTGTTCGAAAAGGGCAAAAAGATCAGAGTGGTTGAAGCTTGGGAACATTCAGAATCTTGGGCTGAGGACGTTGCTGAAAATTGGAATGAAGGAGTATTAAGATCATGATAATGGAAACTATACCTGTTATGGAAAACCCTGAAACAGATTACGATTGTTTTGTGTGGTGTGGTGTTGTAGCTATCACTTGCACAAACGAACAGACGCACACATTCTTTGAAGCTAGGTTTAAGGAAATTGGTGAAAATTTAGATGAACTCTCAATTGCTAGAGGCAAGAAAGAAATTTTAAAAATAGTAGATGCAATATCTCAGGAGTATTCATGACAACTTATTTAGGACAAATATCCGAATTTACGATTGACCACAATAAATCTTTGAAAGAAAACTTTGATGCATATATTGCAGAAGTGAACCGTGAAAGATATGCGAATGAAGGACTTTGTTCAAACAATTATAGGCCTGTGAGCCGTATGGAAGCCGTAGACTTCTTCATAAAGTATTGTGGGAGAAAAAGATGAGTAAAACCTTATTAGAAAGCAGAGCCTCACATGAAAATGGAAAGCCTATGGTCTTGCTCAAACAAAGTGGTAAGCAATATTATGTTTACACCCTTAACCACCAGGGCGACCATTATGAAGCTTTTAGATCAGGAGGTTGTTACGATCCTATAACTAAATATAAATCGTATGATGAAGCACGTGCTAAGTTTCTACAAAAAGCTATGTTATATATCGAAGGTGGCTTTTAATGATCTTAGATATCTTGTTAATTATTCTGATTGCTGGTCTTGTTTCTTTTGGGGAACGTCCTGAGGACTAACGACAAGATCTTTTGAATCAACCTCAATTAACTCCGTAGTCATGAGTTGCTTGAGGCGATTTTCTACCTCTTCTCTAGACATCTGATCTATCTTGCCAAATCTTACTTCCTTCTTCTCAACAACCAGGCCCCCGACTTTCAGCAAAGAATTCTGGGCAGCTATGGCAGCATTAAAAGATCCCGACTTTAAAGCTTCGTCCCGAATGTCGTAGAGATCTTGAACAGCCCTGTCATGATTTAACTCATACTTTTTTTTTACTTCCGACATCAAGATATTAAATTCCTGTTTAACCTTAGGATTTTTCATCAGCTGATAAGAAGCTTGTCTAGGATCTTTGTATCCCGACATTCTGGCTGCTTCTGTCAAAGATAGCCTGGGATTGTTAACTGCTGTCCAACAGAACATCTTTTGTCTACGATTTAAGTCGCTGTCGTCAAAAAACTCTATTGGTGGTATCTTTTCAGCAGAGATAGTTTCTTTGTATTCCGTTGAAGGTTTTGGTGGATTAATGGTTTTGTTCATCCTTGGCCCCTATATATTTTGTGGCTCCGTCTTAGATTTTTGTTCATGCAAGATGTTCCTAAGTTACGCCTGCCAATGGATGTCTTTTTGCCTCTGACACCACATACAGGAACATGTGCTTTACTGTTGGTCCATTTGGTAGCCATTATTGCGAATTATAGAATTACAATTTGTAGAAGTAAAGTATAGAAAAATAATTATCGTGTCTTAGATGCACGAAACCCTACTTATCTCAATAAGTATAGATAGGAATTTACAGCAGCTCAAACCACAAGTCAAGAGAGCAGTTATAAATAATTATAAATTCTTTCTTACCCTAGTGACAAAAATAAAAAAAATAAAAAAATAGTCTAGCCCTTTGTTTATCAATGTTTCCGATGTCACGTTATTTATGACAAAAATAGGACAAAAATAAGATCTAATCATCAAAGTCTAAGGGCCGTAAATCTCCCTTGCTGTCATGTTTAGTGAAATCGTTACGATCTTCAGGAAATTCTGACATTCTATTGTAAGAAAATTTAAATTCATTACTTTTTTGTATGGCTTCTGTTAACACTTCAGCAGATATGTTGCCTCTAGGTTCACAAACCTCATCATGTGTTGTGTAAGAAATACCGAGAGCACCCTTTGATAAAAATTCATCATCTCCCAATAATTCGTCTTTTTTAGTGCTGATCTTTTTTTTTCTTTGCGCTGTTAGGTCTTGATTGCTTTTCAGCCAACAACGATAACTTTCTTTGTCGATCAACCTTCTTGTAGTGTAAGCGTAATTCAATTTAGCGCAGTAAGCTGCAAATGCATTTCGTTCAGAAAAAGTCTCTACAACTATACTGTCTCCAGGTTTCATTTTTAATATTACCTGGCCCAACTCAGTTTGTTCTATTTTGCCTTTAGGGACCTTTACGTTCTCTTCTATTTTGTACTTCATATTTTAATTATAGCAGAGCATTTTGTCGCTATGGTTGCTCTGAAACCGCAAGTCCGCCGACTTCTCTTTGAGGAGAGTTATCAATGAGGCGACAAAGTAAAAACCGTTAAATACCGTTCTTATACATGTCACAAGACATGTCGTAATGTAAATCAAAAGTTGTGCAATCCCATTCTGCTTCAACCTTATCGATCTTTTGGCCCGTGCTTCGATATACATACTCAGCATAATTACTACAAAGTTCCTCTGTAGATTCGTAACCGTCATCAAATGCTTTTTCAAACGCTATAGTTTTTTTTAGGTTTTGTAAAAGCTGTTCTTCTTCTGCTTGATGCCATCTACTGCTTGCGCTCATCTTTACCTCTTTGTGTTTCGACAATACGTGTAAGAACATTTGCCATGTGGGTCTGCTGTTCAGAAGGTAGATTAGATAAATCTTTTATACAATCCACCAACTGCGTAGTTGTTTGTGACAAATCAGCCGCTATGTTTTCTAAATGGGCCATTTGTTCTGTCACAACAGGAGTTAAATTTCTGTTTATTTTCATAATACTTGAATAATAAAACAACATAAACTAAAATGCAACTACTGACTGTAAATATAAATAATGAGGATATTATGAATCAATTACCAGAAAGCTTAAACAAATACGATCACCACGTTATGGGGGACGCAATTTATTTTCCTGCCATATCAAACCACGACTATCACAACTCTGCAGGAATATCATCCACAACTATTAGAAAGTTTGGTGTTTCAGAACTACATGCCATTAAAGAAGAAATGGAGCATACACCAGCCCTAAGATTTGGGTCCGCTGCACATTCATATATTGTTGAAGGAGAGCAAGCCTTTTTGAATGAAGTAGCCATTATCTCTGGCAGCATGTATTCTGCCGCTAATAAAGAAACTGTAGCTGAATGCGCTGAGAAAGGCATAACTTGTATAAGCCCAAAAGATTTTGAAACTATCAAAGCCATGAAAGAAAATATGATTCCGTATGGAGATAAATTATTACACCCAACAGAAAATGAATACCCAAGCCATGATTTTACTTATCCATACGAGAGGGCCCTCTTCTGGTATGAAGACGACATACTCTGTAAGTTAAAAGCAGACGTTGTAAGGCATCCAGATACCCCTATGCACGATCCAAAAGATGTTATCGTGGTAGATTATAAAACTACTAAATCATGTAACCCAGACTCTTTTCTAACCTCAGTCAGACAATACGGCTATCATTACCAAGCCGCTTGGTACACAAGAGGTTTTGAAAAAGCTGGATTCAATGTCAAAGAATTTATCTTTGTAGCTCAAGAAAAAAAATCACCTTATGCCACCAAGGTATTCAAAATAGATACAGGTGACTTAGAAAAATATTGGATAGAACTAGAATATACTTTAGCTAATTACGGTAAATATAAAAATGGCTTAGTTGAAGATTTACAAACTTATAACTGTCCTAATGTTATTGAGCTAGATCTATGAGCAAAAAAATAGATATGGTAAATACACCACCTCATTACACTATGGGATCAATAGAGTGTATTGATGCTATCAAAGAAGCTCTAGGGCCAGAAGGTTTCAAATCTTGGTGCCAGGGTAACGCTATGAAATATCTATGGCGCTACAAGCACAAAGGTTCTGGAATACAAGATTTAGAAAAAAGTATATTTTATATCAATAGAATTATTCAACAGCTTAAATAAGTAAGGGGCCTAAGCCCCTTACGAATACTATGAAAATGGAGAAACTTTATCCTTACTTACGATCAAAAAAAGATAAAATCAAACTAAATTATACATAATAATGTACAAAAAAAAAGCCTGCCAACTAAATGACAGGCTTAATCGTAAAATCCTTTTAAGTAATTAACTACCTAAAGATGGCTTGACCCCAACGGCAGGGCTAACAGCCTGACCAGATCCTACGTTTGCATTTTCAGAAGCAAGATAACCCTTAACGTTTGTGTATTCTTTTACACTACCGTCAGGTTGATCAACCTTCCTGGTGCCTATTACAACTCTGAGCAGCTTGCCCACAAGCTCTTCTTTTTTATCAGGATAATCATCTAATCCTGTTGCTAATATAAGTTGTGAAAATATTTTGTTAGAAACTTGTTTAGCTTCTTCTCTGCTATGCCACAAATTGTAATATTCTGTTTGGTCATAATATTGACCACCTGCTAATTCAAAAATAACTTTAAGGGCCTTGTCCCCTGCTTGTGTTGTATGATTTTCAACACTATTTATTTTTGCTTCATGTACACCTTTCGGTGCTACCGTTTTTTCTGATGCAGTTTCTGCATCCTTAAAAAAATCTACTCCGCTAAAATCGCTCATTTATTCCTCCTCATTTACAATTTTATCAACTGGTGCTACGCCCACTTCTTTACTAAAACCAAGCTTTCTAATCACGTTAGCAATATTTGGTTCTTCTAAAGGTTCTAACTTTCCAGACCTATCCTTACAGACATAACCTTCAGCTAATGTCGTTTGGAACCATCTAGTATGTACAGATTTTCCTTCACTATCAGTTTGTTCCATGACTCTCAAACATAACACCTCATCAAAAAAATAAGGTATAGACTGGCCCAACTGTTTACCAATCATTTTAGGTTGAAAGAACCAGGTCCCTTCGTTATTTTCTTTAGCCATTTTACAAACAAAGATGACATGCATAGGTAAGTCCCTAAACATTCTCATTACGTTAGTGCAGGCATTTTGTACATTGCCGTATGCTTTAAGAGCATTCTTATTAATATTAAGTTCATGCTCTAAAAGGATCTCTGACATTTCGGAAATTGAGTCTAAACAAACAGTATCATAGTCGTGTTCGCCTGCTTTCAATTCACCATACACTTGGTTTAATTCTTCATAGCTTTTTATTTCTATAGCATCAACGTTCTCTTTATCACGAATAGATAGAAGTCCTGCTTCCATGCTTATTACACGCACTTTACCAGGAGCCGTTGAGCATGCATATGTTTTACCTGCACCAGATTCTCCATAAACTAGGATCTTAGCTCCTTGCTTATTTACCAACTGATCAGGTTTAACTACATTATTTAAAATACTCATATGATTTCCCTCATAAGATTGACATGATCATATCAAAGGGTTACGATTTGTCAATATAAATAATGGAGGAAATTTATGTCAGACAATAATGTTTGGTATGTTAATTACTGTCATAGGATAGAAAAAATTAACAACAGGCGTGTTAAGGACCTTAAAAACAAAGGGTATGAACCACTTTATGCAGATAAAGAAGTAAAACCATATTCTTTGAAAGAAATGATCAAACACATAGGTATGGAAACAGCGGCTGATCTTTTTGGAGTATCACTATCTTCAATAAAATCTTGGCGTTGGGGTTATAGAAGACCAAGTATCGAGCAAGCAAAAAAGATAATAGCAGCAACCAACGGAAAATTAGATTACGAATCAATTTATGGTTGTCCAAATGAAATAAAATAGTGTTCACAATAAACTTCAACGGCGATGAATCTGTCTATGATTTAGCTATGGCATACTATGATGAAGGATTAGATGTTGTTCCTTTATTAAGAAAAACAAAAAAACCACCAGGCTTTTTTAAAGGGTGGGCCCACTTTAAAGAAACTAGACCAAAAAGAGAAGAGGTAGAAACTTGGTTTAAGAACAGAGATGATATGACTGTAGCCCTTGTCTGTGGTCAATTTATTGTTGTCGATGCGGATACGCCTGAAGCTATGGGTTGGGTTGAGGAAAACATACCTCCTTCTCCATACAAAGTTCGTACTGGTAAAGGCATGCACTACTATTACAACAACCCACAAAACTATACAACTTTTGCTACCAAAAGATTAAACGACACACCTATAGAAAGACATATAGATATAAGGGGTGAAGGTGGTTTAATAATTGCTCCTTACAACTTACATGCAAATGGTCAAGTATATGAGCCAATAGTAAACAACAATTGGGATCTATGGGGTTTTGAAGATCTACCAGACTTTACAGAAAAAGAATGGATACAAATTACAGGTAACAAAAAATCAAATGGGCAAAGCAATGTTGCGCCATTTTCATTAGATGGTGTAAACGAAGGTTCTAGAAATGATCAAGCAGCTAGATTGGCTGGCTATTTGATAAGTAAAAATTTGAACTTAGATTTTGCTAAATTTTTTATGGAGAGTTGGAATGTACAGAACACCCCTCCCCTACCAAGACATGAAATAATATCAGTTGTAGACAACGTAAAAAGGACACACGACAGAAAGAATCAACAAGCACCACTCTTTGTACAAACAAAAGAAGACATAATACCGCCTAAAGATCTTTTTAATCCTCCAGGAGTTTTGAAAGATATGTTCAATTTTGCTGAAGAAATTGCACAAATTAGCCAACCAGAACTATCGTTAGTGGGTGCTTTATCGTTAGCTAGTGTTGCTTGCGGGAGAATGTATAGAACAGACATGAACAACTTTAGTAGTTTATATTTTGTAGGTATAGCTAAATCAGGGCAAGGTAAAGAAAACATTAAAACCTTTGTTGAATCAGTTTTAAATAAAACTAAACATGCACGACTAGTGGTTGGTGATGGCTATACTTCATCTGGAGCAGTACATTCAATTCTTAAATATAGGCCTACACAAATTACTGTTATGGACGAATTTGGTAAAAGACTTGAAAATATAGCCGCACAACAAAACACAAACAGAGAAGACGGTATACAAACTCTTATGGAGGCTTGGGGCAGATGCCACGGTACTCTTAGACCCGATAACTATTCTTTGATGAATACACCAGAACAATATGTAGAACAATCAATGAACCGTATTTGTTATAAACCTGCAATTACATTAGTGGGACTTTCTGTACCAAAAAATTTCTATGGTGCTCTAAATTCTGGTCGTGTTGCTGATGGTTTTTTAAATAGGTTTTTAATCGTTGAATCAAAAGAACCAAGAAAAGTAAGCTCACTAAAAAAATATAAAAAACCTCCACAATTATTATTAGATTGGGTCAATGCTATAAGAAGACCAAAGACAGACTTTGGAGATATTGCAGAACAAAACTCTGAAGTCAATGTAAATCAAACCGTAATAGATTTTGATGAAGACAGCAGACAGTTACTCAATGAATTTGCAGAAGAATTAGTAAAGAGACAAAACGTTTTAGAAAAAGATAATTTAGAACCTTTGTTGTCTAGGTCCAGAGAAAAAGCAATGCGCTTGTCTCTAATATGTGCTTTATCTAGTGATGTCGGAGCAAAAAAAATTAAAGGTGAGTTCACAAAATGGGCAATAGATTATGTGAGATATTACGACTTGTTGTTTATTGAAACCTGTAGAGATAAGGTGTCATCTTCAGCAACAGAAGCAAAAATAAAATCTGTGCTTTCTTACATAAGGTCAAGGGGTGGTGAGGGTATAAGTAAACGTGAAGTAGATAGGCATGAATTGTTTAGATCAATGAAATCATATGAAGTTAAAGAGATTATTGAGAGGCTTCGAAATGCAGGAGAAATACAAGAAATAGAGGTGAAGATCGGTGGCAAAGGCAGACCAACTAAAAGGTTTGTGGCTGTAGACCCAACTTATTATGAGGATTAATTATGAAAAAACCTAGTTTAGAAACAACGGATGATCAAAAAAGAGAAGAGCGTGTGGCAGGATTTCTGGAAGGGAAGTGGGGTGTAGCCTGCCATAAGCTCCCTGTCTCATATGGGTTAGACTATTGGATTGAATCTAAAGAGACTTGTTTTTGGTGTGAAGTTAAATGTAGAAGTTTCAGTATAGATAAATACGATACTCTCATTCTTTCTTCAACAAAACTTATAAAAGGTTCTACTTATGCTCTAGCTACTGGTGTACCTTTTATAGCTGTTTTTGCAATGACTGACGGTGTTTATTATCATGAATGGGATCCTGATCATACATATGACATAAGAATGAATGTATCGCCAAACCCTACTTATGAAGACGACAATGAGCCATATGCTCACATTCCAAAAGATATGATAAAATGTTTATCAGACCAACCATTAGGAATGGATAGGAGCGAAATAGGATTATGTTAGATAAATTAAAAGTATTAGTAGGGGCAGTAGCACCTACAATTGGAACAGCATTAGGTGGGCCAATGGGTAATGCAGCTATGAGTATGTTAGCTGATAAATTAGGTGTGCCTAATAATAAATCTGCTGTAGAAAAAGCAGTAAATCAAGCAACACCAGAACAATTAGCTGAAATTAAAAAAGCTGAATTATCTTTTGAAAAACAAATGAAAGAGCTTGAGGTTGATGTGTTCAAATTAGAAACCCAAGACACACAAGATGCCAGAAAGACTTTTTCTAAGGATTGGACTTCCAAACTTTTAGGCTTGTTAGTTATTGGTGGCTTTATGGGTTATATCTTTTTAGTAACCATACAACCGCCAGAACAAAACTCTGAAGCTTTAATAAACCTAGTGTTAGGTTATTTGGGTGGTTTAGCTTCAGCCGTAATATCTTTTTACTTTGGTGCTTCAAACAAAGATAATGACAAGTAGCCTGTTGACTAGCGTAAAGCTCATCGGTTTCCATACAAAACCAGGGGAACAGCAGGCTACTTTTTTCTTATGCAAGAAATAGTAACTATAATTCAACAAGTAGGCTTTCCTATTGCAGCTGCAGCAGGACTGGGTTGGTTCATCTACAAACTTATTATGAGAATAGTAGATGGTATGGAAAACAAACTAGATGTTGTAGATGAAAAGGTCGCAGAACAAATAAGTGCCATGGAACAAAGGCTTGGCACTAAACTTGACTCACAACACGGTATTTTAGTAGCCTTAATAGATAGAATAAGAAGTTTAGATAATGAGATCATTAGACAAGACACTATGATAAAAACCATGTTAGGTGTACCGCAACTAATAGATAGTAACAAAATAGCTAAGGCAGATAGAGATGACCAAAGAAAAGATTGACGATTACTACAGAGACAAATACAAGAGGATGGGTTGTGCAATATATTTGATCCCCATCTTAGCGCTTCCTATCCTCGCTGATGAAATAAAATTTAAATTTAAATCACCATCATTTAGTGGAGAGGGAACCTCTGCACATTATTTAACAATAGATCAACAAGAGTTTACAAGAAAAGAGGCTTTAGAAGCTGAAATCAAAGCCTTGCAAGATGAGCTTGAAAGAGATGCTGACAACACAACTCTTGCTAGGTTCCTAAGAAACTTTGAATCTAGAGTTTATGCACAACTATCCAGGCAATTAGTTGATCAATTATTTGGAGAAAATCCAGCTGAAGAAGGTTCTTTCACCTTGTTCGATAATCTCATAACTTGGACGACAGACGGTATAAATATTACAATGACTATATTTAATGAAACAACTGGCGAAACAACTACTATCACTATCCCTATTGGCGACTTTGGTTTCTAGTTGTGCAACACATCTAGAATATATTTCACCCTGTGTTACTAATCCTGACGAAGATTACAAAGATGTAGTTACAATTATTGGCAAGGCTCAATGTTTTTCCAAAGAAGCTTTCATTAACGAACCTATTACTGATGCAATTAAGAGTCTACCACTACCTTCTCAAAGACCTATAGTAGCAGTATATAGCTTCCCAGATGCGACAGGTCAACGTAAATCTATCGATGGCTATGCTAGTTTCAGCTCTGCTTTATCACAAGCACCTGAAGCATATGTAATAAGGGCCCTCAAACAATCTAGATTTTTCAGAGTAGTTGAAAGGGTGGGGATTGATGCAATCACAAAAGAAAGACAAATAATTAGATCCACTAGAGAAAAGTTTGATGAAGATGATCAACAAATGCCGTTGCTTTTTGCAGGGATTATAATTACTGGTGTTGTAGCTGATTATAACTCTAACTTACTGACAGGGGGTGTAGGTGCAAGATACCTGGGTATAGGCAATAGTAAACAATATCGTGAGGATACTGTGGTCGTATCTATGCGTGTTGTTTCAGTATCTACTGGTGAAATATTACTTGAAAATTTAATAACTAAAACTATTCTTTCGGTTGGTTTATCTAATGATTTTTTTAGATATATAGCCGAAGGGACCAAGTTGGTAGAGTTTGAAACAGGTAATGCTATGAACGAAAGTAAATCAATAGCGTTGCAAGCAGCCATAGAAACTGGTATCGTTGATATTATACGCCAAGGTGAGAGTAAAGATTATTGGCGTTATATGGAGAGCAAATGAGAATTTTATTATTTTTTCTTTCGTTGTCTCTATTTTCAGATAACGAAATTTTTATTGACCAAACAGGTTCAAACGCATTAATTAAACTAGAACAACTAGGTAGTACTAACCTTATTGGCGGCACAAGTTCTGTTGCAGGAACCGTAACCGCTTTAGATCTTGACGGTACAAACATGACTCTTACTATCAATCAAATTGGTAGTAGCAACCTATTCAAATCTGATGCATTCGACTCAGATTACGTTACTGGATTATTTGACTTTCAAGGTGACAGCAATGAAATGGACATTTTAGTAAACAGTAGTGGTGCTTATACAGCTGACTATGCAGATTTCAATATTCAAGTAACAGGTGGTAGCAATACATTTGATGTAGAAGTAGCCGAAACCTCTAACGCTGATTACTTGGATCTAGACTGGATTATCGACGGTGATAATAATGATTTTAGTTTTGATATAGATTATGAAAATGCAGTTAACAATATTGATGTCTTTGGTGATAGCAACACTCTTACTTTTACTGGTAGTGGTTATGCTGGCACAACCTCAAGCGATTCAGCCTACTTTTATTTAGACTTAGACGGCTCAAGCAATACATTTACAATTACACAAGCTTCGACTCTTGCTCGTGATTACCTTAAAATTACATCTAATGGTTCGAATAGTGTATTCTGTATTGTTCAAAATGACGGTTCTAGCACAACTACATGCTGAACCAATAGGAGACATTACAGAACTTAAAGGTTATGGGCAGGTCCTAAGAGGCGAGCCTTATCCAGCTGTCTTAGATTTCAACATAAATTCATATGATGACGTGCAGACTAGAGCAGGTCGTATAGGTATAACCTTCTTAGATAACTCAACCGTAAGGCTTACTGAGCATTCTTCGTTAATTATTGATGAGTATATTTATGATCCAAATCCAAACAACAGCAAAATGGCTTTGCAATTTGCTAGCGGCACCATCAGATTTGTATCAGGTAATCTTAATAAAAATAGAATATCACTTAAAACTCCTACAGCTGATATAGGCGTCAGGGGAACAGATTTTACAGTAACCGTAGATGAGACAGGCAGGTCTTTGATTATTCTCTTACCTAATGAATTTGGAGATGCTAGTGGTGAGATAGTGGTATCTACTGCTATGGGCCAAGTAGTTTTGAATAAACCGTATCAAGCTACTACTACAAGTGTTTATGAAAGCACACCTACTAAACCAGTAAAATTAGCAATAGATTTAAACTTTATAGATAACATGCTCATAATATCACCACCAAAAGAAGAGCTTAGTCTAGAAGAAGAAAGCGTCATAAAAGCTGCAGATTTTTTAGAGTTTAACGATTTAGATGTAGATTTCTTGGAAGAAGATCTATTAGAGGAAGATCCAGATTTTGATTTTACAGAATTAGATATAGATTATTTGAATGTAAATTTTTTAGAGGACCTTTTGGATATTTTAGATTTGTTAGACGAAGAAGAAGAAACAGAATTATTAGGACAAGTTTCTGGTGTTGATATACAAGGAACTACAATAGGGCAAGATCTTGAAACGAACATCACTACTATAGTAGATGGTGACGCACTAAGATTAATGCGTAAAGTTACTCAAAATGCAGAGTTAACTTTAAACTCAGATCAATCATATACCGTAATATTTATACAAGACGGTGTTTCGAGGACAGTAAAAATAAATGGTGGCTCAACTTCTAACATAACAATAATACAGGGGTCAGGATGAGGTTAAAGTTATTTTTTGTATTGCTTACAATATTATTAATACCTTTAATAACACAATCTGTTCCAACTGAAATATTAAAGCTTAAAACATTTGATGTTTTAGTTCAGAAACATAACCCATCTGAATACTTTACTATAATTAATATTGATGAATTAGATATAAGTAGGGAAGGTGGTTGGCCCTTACCAAGATCTAGAATTGCTGAGATAACAGAAGAAATATTCGCTAATGGTGCCATAGGAGTTGGTTGGGTGTTATCATTTATAGATAAAGACAGGTTTGAGATAGGTGGTGACAAATACCTATTAGAAAAGTTAAGTTCATATCCCACGATTGTTGCCACCTTCTCATTTGACAACCAAATATATCCATCACCAGAAGGAACCGTTGTTTTAGGAGCAGACGCTCCAGGTATACTGCTTGAAGGACACCTACCAAACATACCAGGCATGTCAGAAGCAACACTAGAAGGTATTGTTAGTGCACCAATAGATGTAGATGGTTTGGTTAGAAGAGTACCACTCATGTATAGGATACCTGACGGTTGGGTGCCAAGTTTCGGTACACAAGTATATAAAAGTCTAACTGGCTCAGATACTTACATAATCAAAACTAATCAATACGGTTTAGAAGAAATAAGAGTCAAAGGAATTCCACCTGTACCTGTGGACAGTTTAGGACGAAAGTGGATAAGTTGGGTAGATACACCAACAACCTCTTTGACTGATATGGATGTAGCTAATAAATTTGTTTTTATTGGGACGACAGGTAAAGGCATAATGCCAGTTGTTTCTACTCCGTCAGGTTTGTTAGCTCCTCATGAAATTCAAGCAGCATTATCTGAGTCAATTTTGTTGCCAAACTCACCTTATATCCCAGATTGGCATTTAGCGGTAGAAATCTTAATTTTAGGATTTTTTTGCTTTTTTATTTGGCTTCTAACGCAATCTTTAGGAGTTACAGGTGGTTTGATAAGCTTTTTATTACTATTTTCTTCTGTCGGCTTCTCAGGAGCCTACATCATCAGAAGCGGTATTTTACTGGATTTTTCCTATAGTTTGGTTGCTGGATTTATTACTGGGGCCGTATCTTTCTATTTAAACTTTGAAAAACAATATAAATTACGACAACAAATTAAAAAACAGTTTGAGCACTACTTAGATCCTGCTCAAGTAAAAAGACTACAAGACAATCCTGAACTACTAAAGTTAGGTGGAGAAAAAAGATACTGTACATATTTATTTACAGATGTCAGAGGATTTACAAGCATGTCTGAAAAACTAGATCCACAAGAAGTTACTGAGATCATGAACAAAGCTTTGACTATCCAAGCTAATGCAGTTCAACGTAACGGAGGTATGGTTGATAAATATATTGGAGATGCGATGATGGCGATCTTTAACGCACCTTTAGATCAAAATAATCATGAAGACGCAGCTATACAAACAGCTGTTCAGATAAGAGACGAAATAAAAGCAGCAGAGTTAGGTATTGCAATTGGTATAGGTTTAAATTCAGGGCCAGCTGTTGTAGGTAATATGGGGTCAGATTCACGCTTTGACTATACGGCTATAGGTTCAGATGTCAACTTGGGTGCTAGATGTGAAAGCAGTTGTAAGGCCGTAGGTGAAGATATAGTAATCGGCAAGAATACAGCTCAAGCTGCAAGCCATAAATTAAGAAAGTTAAAACCGATTGAAATGAAGGGTATAGCTAAACCTGTTGAGATTTATACTGTTTAAATAGGATCGAAACCTAAGCGTTGTTCTCTTTCAATTACTGATCCTGGATTAGATGCAGGCCTATTATAGCTAGATAGATCTGGTAAAGGTATATCAACACTTTGGACAGCTCTTGTTCCCATATCTCTAAACTGTTGTGCTTCTTGGGTATTGGCTAAGTCACCAACTTCACGCCTAACTGTTTCATCTAATTTTTCGACACCACTCGCAACTTCTCTCGTTAGGTATTGTTTGACGGCTCTGTCAAAATAATCAAAAACAAGTTGAACAGAGTTTTTATCTGTAGATGCCATCATTCTCACTAATTTAGGATTTGATAATGCGCCTCTCATAATAATTATACCAGCAGCTAAAGGTATAGCCGCTACATTTAAAAACCCTACAGCAAGAGAAGCAGCTATAAGACCACCAGCCGCAGCGCCTCTACCAGCCTCACCTTTAGTAAGAACATCTATAGAGTTAGCTAAATACCTTAAACTGTCTTTAGTTTCTTTACCGAACATAGCTTCTAAGGTTTCATCACCATATGAATCTAAAGCGCTAGCTAAAGCTTGAGGTTTAAAAATATCGGTCACTTCGCCTTTTGTGCCAGGTTTAATTGTAGTCCTGAGAAGTTTATCCATACCAGCATTTTGTATTTCTAAAAAAGCTTCAGGCTCTATTAAATCTTTAACCTTAGCGATATTATCGGCTCCTCGTGGTGTAAATATTTTACTGACAACCTCTTCTGCTGTAGCGTTTGGCAGTCGTTCTGATATAAACTTATTAGCCTCGAACAGTTCATTATCAAGTTGTGCACTAGCTTTACCTTTAAGTGCTTCCATAAACTCAACTCCTGCTCTGCCAACATTTGCGTATCCTTGCCTATTAACACTTATATCAGATAGCAAATCAAAAACATCACCAGACTTTATATTTGGTTTTAGTTTTATTAAATCGTCGGAAAGATTTTGTATCTGTTGTGCAACACCAGGAGTATTAAACAATTCTTCTAGTTTACGTGCATCTTTTCTTTGGAAATCTTTCATGAATCTACCGAATCTTACAAAATCAACGGTATTAGTTGTCGTATCGAGCGCATCAGCTAAAGCATCTCTAAAAAATTGTTGTTGCATGATAGTTCTGACATCTTGTTCTACATTAGTTGCTTTACCTATACCAGAGGTGTAATTGTCATATTGTTTTAAATTTTTAAATACGTCACGTAAATCTGAAAAGTCTCCGCCTATAAAAACTTGTTTATATATTTCATCAGCATCATTTGAGCCAACCTTGGCTTGTTCAGCTATCCTTTTAATATTAAATTTATCAAAAGATGCATTAGCTTCAGCGTATTTATTGTTAATTTTGCCAAACTCTTCTGCATATTCTGCAATCTTTTTTGAGGCCCTTGTGCCTAAAGCTGGTATTTGTTTCATTTTGGCATCATAAGTAACACCATATTTATTTACATTAGCTAGGTCATCCATAAAACCACCATCTCTACCTACACCAAAAATGGGATCATCACTTAAACGTATCAAAGCTCCATCTTTTAAGATCGTTTGATCAAAACCTAATTCACTAGCCATTTTTTCATACATTTTATTTATTTGTCCTCTATTTAGATTTGAATATTTATATTTTCTTAAATCTTTAACTGCGTCAATAATTCTAACCATATCTAAGCTTTCTGGATTGTCTACCATCCCTTGTAGTTCTTTTACTGACAATTTAAATTTATCAAGTGCTGCTTCAGGTAAATCACCAGGCTGTTCTACTTTGACAATTTTTGGATCGTATTTATCTAACTCAGCTTTAATGTTTTTAAGTCGTGTATTTAATATTGTTGCAATCTTTTTTTGTACTGCGCTTGCTTGGCCTGTAGGTGTTTGTGATACCGCTTCTTTAAAAGCTTCATCTAAAGCTCTATATTGTTTACCAAATGTGTCGTCTATAGCACGACGTGCACGATCCATATTTTCAATTAATAATGTACCAAATTCTCTTTGACCTAAAGATTCAGCATATAAACCAACTCCTGTAATGTCTTCAGTCATATCTTTAACGGCTTGTTCTAATAGAGTATTGTTGCTATTCACTAGATTCTCTAATTCAGCTCTTTTGTTTTGTATAGAACGGTCAATACCTATTTTAGTTTCACCCTGTATACCGCCCTGCAATTTTGCTTTGTAATAATCTGAGGCTACATTTTTTTGTTTGTTGAGATCACCAACAAGCCTGCTGACCTGCATGTTTATATTTTCTATATTACCTCTGGTTCTGGTGTTGCCAAGAATAGATTCCATAATTTGTTGGAACCTGCCAGGCAAAGATCTACCAAGCCCAGCTTGACTGACAACATAAGCTACAGGGTTTAACCTTATAGCACCAGGTTGATAGCCGCCTTTATCATAATCGTATTTTTTAACAGCGGCTTCTATTTCTTTAAGTGTTGCTGGTTTACCTAAACTTGCATCTAACTTTTGTAAGTCTTGTAAATCACGACCAGCTGCTGCTTCTCTTTGTAGTCTATTGGTTGCTTTAGGTGCGGACTTACCTAAGGTGTTGGCAAATAAAATACCAATACCTTCACCTATACCTTGTCCTGCTGCACCAAGCAAAGCTTCACCAGTAAGTTCCCCTCCAATCTCATATAAACTTTGTTTTTGATAACCTTGTAAATAATCTACGCCTTCTTCTACACCTTTACCCGCAGCAGAACCAGCAGCAGCTGTTAAAACATTAGCGGCACGAGTTGACCCCCTATCACCCAAAAACCTTGTAAGTTTTTTTGCCGCACCAAAAGCCTTGAAAGGTGGTGCCATCGCTATAAGTGAACCAATAATCGGTCCAGTTATTCCTGCAAAGTCAGCAAAATCTGCACCCTCTAAACGTCTTGAATCAATTATTGTATTAATTGGTAGTCTAGTACCATCTGGTTGTTTTATGTATTGAACTGGTAAACCTAAACGTCTTAAACCTTCGTGTGTCAAAGCCATTTCACCTTTACTGTTATATGTATAGCCTCGTGAACCAACAATACTTGTAGCTACGTTTTCACGTTCTTCAAGGGTTTCTGCTTGCGCTAATTCTGATCTAAGGCCTTTAGTGTTTGGAACACCTTTGTCATAATCAAAAAGATAATTGTCTAAATATTTTGTGACTTCTTTGTTTTTATTGTTGAAATAGTTAACCTGTCTAATGTCTTCTGTCACCATCGCTCTGGCTTCTTCAGGCGAATTGGCTTCTTTTATTACCTTAGTACCGTTTGCTAAGGTAACTCTGAATTGGGGCATTAGGTGCCCTCCACATACTCTACATCTGTAATGGAACCTGGTGATTGTTGTATCATATTCCTGTCTTTATCAGGATCATACTTTGGTGGCATATAGTTTCTAAAATTTTTCATGTTGCTTATTCTAAGAATGTTATCAACATTTTTTTGTACAACATCGCTAGGCATTTTTGCATCCTTGAAATAACCAACACTTGCAGTTATTTCGTTTCTATTATTTGCTAATCTGTCAGCATACTGATCTCTTATGTCATTTAATTTTCTTCTAATCGATGGAGCAGGCGTAAACATTGTTATGTCTCCAAAAATATCTGCAACAATTTCTCTATCTAAGTTTGAAATTGTTCTACCTGATTCTCCTAATATTGCTCTAATATCTTGTTGTCGGAGAGCAAGCAATAATTTATCAGCCCTTTCTCTTGCACTTAGTTCTGCGAACTCTTTATCAATATCACCACCAAAAAAAGCATTTACTGAGTCAAAAGCCTGGCCTAATAAACCTCTGAAACCAGTTGCATCATCATCTAGTATGCTTAACACATAATCTATTTTAGAAATATTTATTTCAGTTCTATTGAAAGAGTCTAATTGATTAGATAATAATTCGTTGACGTTTCTATTTCTTTCTGCATCAGAAGTTTTTAAACCTACTACTTCATCAACTGATGTAAGTTTTTCTTCAAAACTGTCACTTGCACCCTTAGCACCACCTTGAGCTATAGAACCAGTAGCGGTAAGTGATGAAGAAAGATTCGACAGAAATCTGTTAAAGTCAGGACTACTTATAACTTTAGAAATAAGTGGTTGATCTTCGAATCCTATTACTGGCGGCCCTTTTGGTTCTTCTTTCTTTTTACCGAATGTTTCTCCCATCGGACGCCCTTTACCTTTGGTTTTATTTAAATTTTCTATTTCTTCTTGTAAATCTACTGGATCTTGTATTCCTGATCTTAAAGCACCCCCTAATAGAGCGCCACCAAGAGTTGCACCACCAATAATTCCTGGGCCAGTCAAACCACTTATAGAACCTGTACCTGCAAACAATCTTTCGCCTCCATACTTTCCTTTTTGAACAGATGGATTTCTTGTAAAAAAATAATCTGAAATCTTTTTACCAAGGCCTTTCTTTGCAAGCTGTTTTGCTCCGTAAAATCCTAGCGCACCTAACCCACCTACTAATGCAGGTGCAGCTGTTACAAAATCTGCGGTAGTTGAAATTGCTTGGTTTCTATTTTGTATGTTTGCAGCTTCTGCTGGGTTTCTTGTTGGTGAAAGTTCGACATCTATTATTTTTTCAGATTGTAGACTGCCATCTGATTTTCTAACTCTTTGGTAAAATATTTCACCTTCTTTTTCAATATTAACTGTTCCTACTACAGGATTTCTGCCTGTGCCTATATCTGTCCTACGTGATTCTATAATCGTAGCTTCACCACCATTACTAAACATACGTCTTTGCAAAATAGACATTATGGACCATTACCTCCACCAAACGGATTAGAATACGATGAAGGTCCAAAAGGGTTTGGAGTAGATTGCATAGGGGCACCAAGAAAACCAGTTTGTGGTTGTTGTGTTGGCTCTTCTACAGGAACATCACCATATATAGGATACTGTCTAGGATCATACTCTACTGGGTTGTTAAAGTTACCAAAGAACCCAAGACCTGCACCTAAACCTAATGCTTTAGGATCTGGCGGTATACCGTAATCGCTTTGTAATTGTGTACTGCTGCCTTGATAACCTGGCAACAAATTAGCAATACTGCTTAGTAAGCCTAGGTTTCTACCGACGTCAGTATAATATAAACTTGGTGCAAATGAGGCTAAACCTTTTTGGAACTCAGCACCTCTTTGCGCTGCATCTCTACCTTTAAACATATTATCAAATGCTGTTTGATAACCTTGGTCCCTAATATCACCTAAAGCTCGGCCTAAACCCCTACCAAATGCTTCTTGCCTTTCTCCTTCTAGTAAACGGCCACGTGAGCCAAAAGCACCTTCGCCAGCATCAGCAATTCCTTGAGCTCTTGCTGCAACATCTTGTATGCCAGCTTGCTTTGATAAATCTTCAATTGTCTGTTGTACAACTCTATCTTCGTAAGGGTTGTAGTATTGGTCAATATCTTCTGGTGTAACTTCGCCAAAAGCTCTACGGCCATACTCTTCTGCTTGGTTAAGATATGGCATATACATGCCTAAACCGCCTTGTATTTGACCAGCTGCTTCTTGTCCTGCAGATAATAACTGATTGAAAAAACCAGGTATGCCTTGTGACCCAAAGTATAATTGTCTAATAAGTGGGTCAGATATAGTGTCGTAAGAAGTTTGATTGGTAAGTCTGGGAGTTATACTGCCTGGTTGAGAATACATGTATTGATTTTCGTCCATTATGCTACCCCTTCGAAATATTTCATTAGTGTCATCATGTTGTCTGAGCCTTTTTCTCTGCTTGGTTTGCCTGTAGGCATAAGTTGCATTATACCACCATCTCCTGGGGCTACATCAAAACTACCAGCATTTCTAACGGCTTTCGCTGTCATAACAAATTCACCATCTGACAACATAGCAGGTATATCATCAGAAGTACCAGTACCAGGTCCAGCAGATTCACCACCAGCTCTCATATCCATTACAGCACCACCCTCTGCATATCCAGTTAAACCTAGATCAAAACCGCCTATACCGCCACCATATACTGAAGGCAAGGCTAAATCAGGTCTAAAAGCATCTCTAACATCAGTTGCTCCTTTTGCTTCTCTCTCTGCAGCTTTTTCTACTTGTTTAGCGTACAAAGCTGCCATTCCAACTAATCTAGGGTCTATACCACCCTGTTTCGGATCGAAAGATCTTTTGAATTCATCTTCTATACCTCTAATAAAATCAGGTGTTCTTCGACCGAAGAAACTACCTAAACCTTCAGATTGTGTGCTCGCAACCGCTTGGTAATTTTCTTTGAGACTATCAGGTAGCGCATCATACGTTGCTTGATCTATTTCTATAGTACCACCCTCGCTATCAGGCCCAACATACTTATTTGGCGTAGTTGGCGTAGCAAACACTTTATTGCCTTCTATAAGGTTCTTAAATAAACCTTTTTTATCTTCACCAGGCAATACATACTCTCCTATATTTCCTACAGCTGATTTGAAAGCATCACCATATTCACCAAATTTAAAACCCTCTTTGCTAAAATTTTTAAAGAAATCTTTGGTTACACCCTCTTTACCAAACAGTTTAGGACCACCTGTTATAGCTAGAATATCTCCAATATTA
>Ga0181395_1000301_pt1 | contig 20870 bp, 29 predicted proteins | sample 18SPOviralmetaG_FD_130124 | JGI IMG/M metagenome (GOLD analysis project Ga0181395, IMG submission 130124) | Marine viral communities from the oligotrophic San Pedro Time Series (SPOT) site, San Pedro Channel, CA, USA - 18 SPOT_SRF_2010-12-16 | ecosystem: Environmental > Aquatic > Marine > Strait...
AGTTGCAAGGATAGTTGTGTCTGCCGTCAACGACTGTGCGTTGGTACGAAACAGGCCACCACCCTTGAAGTTACCCTTGTTCTCAGCAGCGGGTGTGATTGTTGCGCCTTGCGGTGCAAGGTAGTTCACAAAGATATTTCCGGTGCCACTCGACGGGGCAGCAGTAAATGTCAGCGTAGTGCCGTCAGGAATGGTGTATGCCGCAGTGTCTTGGACAACACCGTCCACCGACACGAGGACATCTTGGACAGAGGATACAGCAGTGGTCAGGGTGAATGTGGTATCGCTGCCATCACCGTTGAATCGTTGAACCGCTACCGTGCTTTGAAAGTTGTCGGCTGTCTGCTGACCAATGTAGGGCATTAGGTGATCTCCATGTAGCTCATGGTGACAGAAACCTTGTCCGCGACAGAGGCGTCTATCTTTATGATGTCTCCAACATTCAGTATCAACTTGTTGCCCGCCATGATCTCTACCGTCGAACCCACGGGTATCGGTATGTCCTTCACAATGTGCGCCGTTGTGTTCTGCGTTTGACTTGTCTGTGTCGTAGTGCTGACAAGCTGCACCGTGCCGGTCACTTGCGATGTATGGACGTTGGCAAGCGTCAAGCCAAGAACAACAACGGTGCTACCAGTTTGCACTGTGTACAAAGTCTCTGGTGTACCAGACGCATTAGGTGCAACATCCCGTGTAATTACTTTGAATGTATTAGCCATCTAAATCTCCATCACCCCAGCGCGATTGCAAGGGCCGTAGCCTCGTCGGCAGCAAGGGCTGCTGTTGTTGCACCAATATCTGACAAAACCTCCGACGCGCTTCGGCTTTCAAGACCGTTTGCAGTAAATCGTGCGAACTCATCGTCTGCCACAGATGCACTATCAATCTTAACCGCGTTGGTATTGCTGATGCCAAACGTCAAACTGGCCTGTGCGCCAATGTCTGACAGAACCTCTGACGTTGCCCGACTCTCTAGGCCATTAGCTGTGAATCGCGCGTATTCATCATCAGCAACAGATGCACTATCAATCTTAACCGCGTTGGTATTGCTGATGCCGAAAGTAAGGCTGGCCTGTCCGCCGATGTCAGACAGCACCTCGCTAGTTGATCGGCTTTCTAATCCGCTTGCCGTAAACCTAGCGTATTCATCATCAGCAACAGAACTGCTGTCGATTTTGACCGCATTGGTGTTCGATATGCCAAACGTCAGACTGGCTTGTGCGCCAATATCTGACAGAACTTCAGCAGCAGAACGACCTTCAATGGCCGTGCCGTCAACACGAAGAAAGTCGTCATTCGCCACACCAGATGTGAACTTCGGGATGTTTGTGTTGGATATGCCCGTATCCAGTACCGCCGCTGTACCAAGGCCAAGGCTGGTTCTGGCTGTCGCGCCGGACTCTGCTACAAAGTTGCTGCCGTCACCTACAATAAAGTTACCGTTTGTAACAGCAAGGCCCGCCACATCCTGTAGCTGCTGGTCCAGTCTAGCGTTGGCTACAGTGCCGCTGGCAAGGTTACTAGCGTTCAGCGCGGTGAGTGCGCTGCCGTTAGCCGCTATGATATTGCCACTCGCATCAAGGAACACAGCCTTCTCTGCTGGCTGGGCGCAAAAGATTGTCTTGGTGCCGGAACTCCAGCTAACCGCACTGTCGCTGTTGCTTGACTGAAGAATCGTTGTACGAGCTAGAGTAGTGCCACTAGATGTGTATGTGCCAATACCAACCTCAAAGTCGGTGCCATCCGTGCAGGCGTAATACGTCGTGTTGCTGTTCCCAACTGACGAGAATGCTTCAAAACCAGTAACGGCACCGGCCAATGTATAAGTGCCAGTGCCGGTGGTAGTGGTCGTCTCTTTGACGCGATCCTTGAGTACCAGTGCCATTTTATTTTATCTCAAACGTGAGGTTCCCTGCGTTGATGCGGAAGATGTCGCCATCGTCAATCGTTCTGCTGGCATCAAGCGCACCGACAAACAAAATGTTTCCGCCAGACGAGGCGTCGGCAATAAACGCATGAGTGATCGTGTCGGCAGTAGTAGTTCCTGCCGCTGCGAAGTCGATGTTAGCTGCGTTTGTAGCTGTCTGTGTGTCGGTAGAGTCAGAGCCAATCGTGGTCCAGTTAGACGCCGTAACCTGCACCCTCGCATAATTTGTGAAGTCAGCTTCCGTTACCGAACCTGTCTCTGCCGCAGATACCGCAGTTGCCAGACCAACATAGATGCTGTCACCCGGCGAAGAAAAACTCAAAGAGTTGTTCTTGAATATGAAATGCAACAACCTCCGCTCTAGGTAGTTTGTTGCTGCGTTGGATGTAGCCATCTTCTACTCCTTATGTCCGAGGCCGTTCCGGCAAACCCCTGCGATAGGCGTCTGCGTTTTCTCTTGCCTCTGCCAGATCTTTCAATCTCGAAAGTGCCTCGGTGAACTGCTTGTCATACATTTGAAGCATGTCCGGCTCACCCTTCATGTAAATATACGCCTCGTACAGAGAGCCGTAAAGCAAGGCATTTGGGGCGTTGGTGCTTAACCAAGTCGTGCCACTGTCCGCTCCTGCTGTAAGTGAAGCTGGGCGGTAGAAGTAATGAAACTCACAAACGTAATTGCTGTCCGGGGTCGGAGCTAGGATCAGGTTGTCTACATCAAATCTTGCGTAATATCTTGGCGTGCCAGTAGTAGCAGAGTTGGGATTGAACTCCTGAATAAAGTTAACATCTTTCTGCAACAGGAACTCCTTAGAGCTACTGTTTGTTATCGACAACGAGAAAGAGGCTAAAAAGTCTGTCGGCAATGACAAAAATGGATCATTCTGCGAAACTGCACTTGTGGCGTTTTTGCGAAAATACTCTAGATCTACGAGATAGAAGATTCGATCCTCTGCCGCACGAATAAAATCATCTACATTTGACACAAATGTAGTCTCCGTGTTTTCTGTATATTCTTGTATCGCAGTCTTTAGCTGTGCAAATGTGAACGCCATTTAACTCTCCAAAGTCACCGGTCCGGCAGTCGCATTTTCACCGCCCCCGCGTTGACTACCAGTGGTGGCGGTGCCGAACGAGGCCGTGAAAGTATAGGTGTCACTGTCTGCAACCGTAATTGAATACCCCGAGCTATTTTCAAGAACACTGCTAGTAAAGCCGTCAAAACCGTTTACCTTTCTAAAACGAACAGTGTTTCCGGAGGTCCTACCGTGACTTACCTCTGTCACGGTAATAACCGCGCTGCCCGAAGATCCAGAGGTAAAAGAATCTTTTGGTAAAATTTTTTCTAATTCTGGTTCTGACCTGTCTGGTCGAGCGTCGGCTAAAGCTTCCGGGTCTGCTCTAGAACGAAAAGGACCCAACTGTTCATGCTTAACTTCAAACTCATCCTTACCCACAAGAAGACCGTTCCACTCTCGACGCATGTCTTTGTACCGGTATCGAAGACCGGACCGGTCTGATACGGCGTAAGCATTTTTTCCCGTAGCAAACTTCGACATTAATTCACTCTAAAATATTGATAGTTGGGAACAACATTAAAAGAGGCTCTGTCTCGATCCTCTGTCATCGCTCGTTCAAACTCTTCCTCGTACACTGCTTTTAAAAGTTGAATACGTTCTGGAGCTCGTTTCATGGCTATGTAATATGCGAGTCCCGCGGCTAAACACGGGTAGAATCGAAAAGGAACTTCTAACGTATTAATTGCTGTATCTGCGTCCTCTATGCGAGTGAGAGCGTTGTAATGAACTACATCTGTGCTGTTCTCCGGTGTGGGCCAGAGCTTCAAAGAGGGTGTAATTTGACGATCTAAGAAAAATTGAGACGGTCGCCCCTCTGTGGTTTTAGTGGGAATGTTTTGGTAGGCGTCTCTACTGATGCGCTCCAGCGCAAAATCTGTGCTGCTGCGACGAACCACAGCAGACAAGATGTCAATTACATCCGTGCCCAACGAATACGCGGAGGTGCCATCTGTAACGGTTTGTGTACGCTCTACAATAGTCCACTGGTTTAAGCCACGGTTGGCCCACTCGGCTAACATCAAATTTAAAGACCGTCGCGCCGTCTTGAGATCGTAACCGGTACGAACCTCGAGCCCACACCGCTCAAAAGCCTCTTCAATATAGTCAGATACGTCTAACTCAAAATCTGTGCTGCCCGAAGTTGCCATCACTTTTTCTCCGCATACAGATTGTCAAAAATCTGATTTACATCCATGGTATAGTCTAAATCGGATTTTGAATAGTGTATGTGTTGAGATGGAAGGAAATCCGGGGGTCCTTCGCCAGTTTCAAACCACGCCGGATGCGTTACCCGTACACGGTTGTTGGGCAAAGCAACGATATTACCCGTATATGGCCCTGCATCCAAAAGCTCTAGAACATGACTTTGTTTGTGCTGCGCGGGATCATCCGCGATCTCGCTTTCGGTGTAATCTACAGTAAAATAGTATTTCGCTGGGTAGAAATCGGGCCCTATTTTGGCAATCCATGGACACGGGTGAGCTCGATCTAAACGATAAACCGCGTGGGTATGGGACATACAGTCCCAAGGTTGAGCTAAATGAACGGGCATAGGTTCCGGCCACTCAGCAAGAGGCGTGTCCCCAACGAGGGCAGTTATCGGCATTCTTGCCCACATCGCGCCCCCATGAACCTTGGGTTGATCTGTTCCGTCAGCTTCACAGCCCGTAAATATCATCTGAAAGCTCAAGCAACGACTGGGCATAGTCGTCACCGCAATAGCCATGGCGTGAAGAAACTCACCCTGATAATTCAAATGATTACAGGTGTACTCTTTCCGCACCCAACACTTGAAGTGCGGAATATTGCTCTGAAGATAAGGCAAATTACTTTACCTTGCCGCCCTTGGCATAACCCTTCTTTTTCATCATGCCGCCATTAGCCATTTTTGCGACCTTGCCGCCCTTAGCGTAGCCCTTCTTCTTCATGCCAACAGCGCCGCCCTTAGCGTAGCCCTTCTTCATCATGCCGCCACCGGCCATCTTCCGGACCTTGCCGCCTTTAGCCATGCCCTTTGGCTTTTTAGGCTTAACTTTGCCTAAAGCTTTACGGCCAGCCGCCGCACCCACGCCCGCAGCCACTAACGAACCCGGACCTGCTTTTGCGCCGCCCGCTAGTTTTGACCCCACTCTTGCACCGACAAGGCTCGCTGCATACTCGTCCATTGTCATAAATTCTTTAGCCATTTCACGCTCCTACGCTTGACTTACTGAACCCATAGTTCGTTTTCTGCGATCGGGCATTACTGCCCCACATCCCCGGGCGACCGCTGTCCCGGCTACTTTTTTGCCCTTGAACGGCCTTTTGGCTTTCGTTTCGTAGCCGACCGCGCCGCCGTTTTTAAGATTGGTGACTTTCGCTCGCTTGGTGTTTGCGACGACGGTTTTGCCTTTGGACCCTGCTTTTTTCTTTTTACGAGCTGTCGTAGCTCGCTCAGCCTTTGAGAGGCTATTAGCTTTAGCTCTTGGAAGGCAACGATCAGGGTTTTTCTTATCTTTTGAAGTGCCGCACTTACCTTTGATAGAACCATCTGATCCAATCCTAACCCAATCCTGCTTCACCCACTCTTTAAGCTGGCCCATTACTTCTTACTTTTCCCGTTTTTTACCAATTTAGACAAAGTCTTTGCCTGCCCCGCATGAGCTTTAGAAGCTTTTCTAAGTTTTTTAGCAACTTTTTTAACTTGCGTCTTGGCTCTTCCGGTTAACATTTACTTACCTTTTGATTTTTTGGCGTAATTGGGATCCTTACAGTATTTTGACGCGGCCATATTCGCATAGGCTGACGGGTATGTATCAAACGTCCGTTTAGCCCATGCCTTTCCTTTCGGACAAATCTTGCCGCCACTTTTCACCTTCCCGCCTTTTTTCATGCGAACAACTGGTCGAGCTTTAGGTTTTACGGGACAAGCTCCAGATCCCAAATTCACTACGCTTCCCATCAGATCACCCTTTGAGCAATGGCAGCGGCTACAATCAAGGCAGCAATGCCCCACAGCCGCATGTCCAGTTTATCCAGTTGTTTCTGAATATCGGCATAACGTCGAGTGCACTCTTCCTCGTGCTTCTCCAAAAGTTTCAAAACGTCCTCGGCCTTCATTAACACTTCCACCTTCTACGAGCTTGTCGCAGCCGTGAATTTGGATTCTTTGCTGCTTTTGGAAACTTTTTCATCTGCCCAGCAGAACGAGCACAAAAAGATTTACGACGCTTGGCATCTTTGCTGCCGGGTTTTACCTTGCCCGTAACCGCTGTTTTTAACTTAGAGCCGGGGTTTGCTTTACGATAAGCAGAAACCCCAGCTTTAGTCATCCCCGCCCCAGATTTCGTGGAGCGGAAATTCTTTTTGTTGCGCGGCGGCATTTTTGCCTTACGCCTAGCCACGTTTCACCTAGTTAAAAAAGAACGTCACTGCTGTGATATTAGTCAGAGTTCCAACAAAGATGTCGGTCACTCTAATACCTTCAGCAGGAATGTTCACAGAGTGTGTATCCGAGGCGTTGAAGTCCAAATCAAGGACTGTAGCGCCGCCAGAACCATCTGTAACAGTGAGCCGTGGGGTTCCAGATGCAGTTTTCAACTGGATCTGCCTAATACGAGCAGGGCCAACACCGAGTGAACCCGTGCCGGTAATCCGTTTCGTCCTTACGTCAGAGCCCGCCATAGCTTACCCCTCTTTCTTTTTTGAAGCCTTCTTTACGGTCTTTGCAGGCTTCTTGCCGCCGTTGAGCTTACCCATGATAAGCCTCTTACGATACAGCAGCAGAGAAAGGAGTAGCTTCAGAGCCGGTTGCTGCGCCGCGAGCGACGACCGAGAACACATTCGACGCTACATCCTGAATCTCAACCGTAGCTCCAAGAAGACCACCGGTAGTCGTGCCGTTCATAGTGATCGTGTCACTCGTTGCAGCAGTCTCAAAAATAGATGCAGAGTTGTCGGAATCATTAGCAACAATCGCTACACCAGCCATTGTGTCGTCGCCGTTAGCAACCTGAATGATGTAGTTGTTGGAGGTGACGGTGGTTGATACGAAGAATCTGTAGATGTTACCGGTCCCGCCAGCCGCAGGAAGAGTAACAGTCGCACCGCTTGCTACGCCCAAGACCATTGTACGGCCCGCGTTAGAAGCAGCGGTCAGCGTTACGTCAGCAGCTACAGATACCAGAGAGTCCGATCCCGAAATGAAACCGGCAGTGGAGGTCACGGGACCTGAAAAAGTGGTGGAAGCCATATTAGTACCCCTTGCACAAGGTTTTGCTTTGTAGTCCGTGCAATGTCAGGTGGGCATGATCCTGTCTACAAAGCTAAAGTTACACCCAAAAGAAGTGTATAACAAAAAAGAAAGGGCGGCAATAGTGCCGCCCTTTCTCAAGTTACGCTACCGCGTCCCCCTGACAAAGAGGGTTATGCGCCGGGTGTTCCGAAAACGCAACGCCAATCGGATACACCGAAGCTGTAACGCTCACGAGCCTTGAAGCGCATGTTGCCGGTATCAAAGTCGCCTTCCATGGCAGTCTTGATCGGCGAGCGGTTGAACATCTTGAAGCCGTTAGGCGCATCCGTCTTAATGAAGAACGCATCCGTATCGGGCAGGAAGTGGTTAACCACCGCACCTTCCGGAACCATACCCATGTTACGGATCGCATTGGCGTCATTGTCCGCAGTTCCTACACGCAGATTCGAGTTCATTACCCGCTCTGCAATAAATTGCAGTTCTTTCGGGATAATCAACTTCATACCACGAATAGCGATCTTGAGACCGCGCTCATCCGTAAGACCTGCAATGTCGATGAGCATCTGCTCAAGCGAGGTCTCGTTCAGGTCCGCCGCGACAGACAGCAAGTTACGCTGGTTGCCAGAAAGCGACGGGTGCGAGGATGAACACAGGGCTGCTCCATCACCGATTGCACTAGCACCAGTGTTGAAAGCGTTGTTCAGGATTGCTGCGGCTTTGATCTGCTTAGTTTGAGACATAGAGCGAGCCAGAGCCTTAGTGTAACGCGAGGCCAGACGATCATAGAGATTGTCTTCGATGGCTTCCTCAGAAATCGAGAAAGCCAAAGCGATGGTCTCGTGTGTATAACGTGCAGTGAAAGTCTCCTGCGCGTCATCAAAGCTAATGGTTCCGCCTTCAGACTTAACTGGGGCAGTTCCGAAACCACCGAGCATCACCTCTTCTTCAAAGGCGCGATCAGAAGTTTCTTCGTCAAAGATTTCGGCATGTTCGTTTTCGTAACGATCATACTCAAGGCCGAAAAGTGCATTCAACCCGGGCTCTAGCTCTTTAGCTAGTTGTGCTCTTGAAATAGCCATGTCCTAGCCTCCTATATGCCGGTTGTTGCATAGGTGCCAACCGCAATGGTTGTACCTGAGTTGAAGTGACCATTCAGACGAACAATGTACTGATGACCCACTGCGGAGTAATCAGTGTTAGCGTCGTCCTCATAGAGACCAACGATACGAACATCCAGAGTGTTCGTAGTTGCAGCCGCGCTGATATCCAGCATGTCGCTGGATTGACCGGTGCTGGTGCTGCCGTTGTTCACAGAGGCCATGTCGCAGTTTGCGAAGACATCTGCTTGTGCGGTAGCACGATCAGTGTTGGTGCCGTCAGCGGCAACAACATAAAGCTGCATCGGGTCGTCAAACACGAAAGCTTTAACCGGGTGGTTCGTATCAACACTCACGTTGTTGGAACCGGGCCAGTAGTTGCTAAACACGGTCTTACCCGAGTTTGAGTCAACATACTCAACGCCATTTAGAACGCCAAGCGGAGCCACCGCTTGGTCCGTTTTGCCTATGACGCCTGCCGCAAGAGGGATTACAATACCGCCGTGATAGATCGCGTCGGTGTTGTTGGATGCGATTTCATACTGAGTTGTACCAGTAGAGTTTGGACCGCTACCCGTAATCCCAATCGGACGAAGGCCATAGCCGCCAGTAAGAGCATTTGCCATTTACTTTTCTCCAGATTGTGGGGTTACTTTCTAGTACCCCCAAAGGTTACACGGGATTGACGTTCAGGGTTACTGATCGTCATTGTCGAATGAGCATTCTCACGCATCATATCCTGATCAACTGCATCCATCTGGTCCTTCGTCCTTCCTTGGAAGTACGCAGACCTTTCGTCAACAGTCTCCAAAGGTATACGAGCGAGAACAAGTCCACCTACTCCGAACACACCTTCGTATTTACCTGATTCGAGTACCGGGGCCTCAAAGTCTGGGTACTCGTCCTTACGAACCAATTCCCAGCCCTCGCGCATTTTTGCGCTAATGTTCTTCGTATCGTCAAAACCACGGGTTTCAGCCCGAATCCAACGATGCTTGAACCCATCCGGTGCAGGTGGTGCATCTAGCATAGACGGGGGAGCCCACGGCTTACGCCTAGCCGTCTTCTCCCGAGTTGTTTTTGCGCGAGGAGTTCTCTTAACCGAGCCTTCAAACATTTCTTCAGTCATCGCTTACTCCTTCACGTGCTTTGCGTATTCTTCAAGCGGCACACCCAATTTCTTCGCAATCGCGACTTGGCTAGGGGTGAGTCTAACCTTTTTCCCACTGCTGCGCCCAGAAGTGTTGCGGGATACAGAAGCTACGGTCTGAGCGGGCCGTTTGCTTCCCCCGGAGTTGCCAAGCTTATGCGGAAACTCTTCCCCCATACGCCTGTCAAGTTCAGTATAGTAGTCATCCGACTTCGGGTCAAACCCTTCATCTTCGACCAGCTTTTTGTGTACGCCAAAAGCCGCATAAGTCATGGCCTCGTCAGAACCGAACCACTCATTCTTTTGCGCCCACGATTCAGCCTTCGGATCCGGTCGGCGCGGCTGCTGTTGCGGGCTAGGCTGAGAAACCTGCGCCGACGGCTGAGACTCAACCGCCTGTGCAGTGCGCTCTTGCTGAGCTTTAGCCTGTTCTGCTCGATCATTCTCAATAGCCAACCGAGTGATTTTGCGCTGTGCTTCCACGACAGCGTTAGTATCCCCGACCTCCATGGCCCGAGCAAGCTCGCCCTCGGCAGAAGCCATCTGGCTCTCTACCCGGCTGCTGTACTCCTGCACATAATTGGTGTCGAGAGTGTCCATGCGCTGCTGAAGCTGTTGAGCTTCAGCCTGCACACTCTGTGCATATTTGAGCGCCTCTTCACGCTGCCGCTCAGCCTCACGCATTTTCTTGGTCAAGCGGTCAATGCGCTTTTGTGTGGCACTTTCCGCCTTATCAAAATTGTCCTCGTCCTGAGCAACTTCAACAGGCGCATCGTCCTGTTCCTGTTCAGAAACCTCAACTTCGACCTCGCCCTCGAGATCTAGCTCAATCTGAGATTTTTCTTCAGCCATCACCTACTCCTAGAAATGAAGAATATCTTCGGGTTCTTTGATCCGTGCCAAGACCTCATCGTCGTTGAGAATCCTGACTTCCCCGCCGTCTATCCGAAAACGCGACCCGGCATACCGCGCAAACATGACCCAATCGCCCTGCTCACACCACGGCCCAACCGGAAACTTTTCGGAATCTTTGTACGCCAGCGCCCCAACTCTCAGGACGTAGCCCACCTGTGTAGACACCGAGCTCTCCTCAACGACCTTGTCCGGCAGGTAAATACCACCGTCAGTCTTGCCTTTCCCGCGATAGGGAAGAATGAGGAGACGCCAGCCCGTAGGCTCTGGCATCCGTTCTAGGAGAGAATCACCGATGGACTCGGGATCCAATTTCTTATCTGTCGTCACATCCACATACGCAGATGCCAAATTTTCCGCACCTTCGGCGGCAGCGGCAATATCAACCATTGTTGCGCTCCTGTTTATCTAGCAGGCTCTTGAGTTCCTGTTCCACGTGATCTAGGGCTTTCAGATTTCCCATGAGCTCACGATACTGCTCCATGTTCGAGACGTTGTCGTAAATCAACAAGTCCTGAACTGCCAACCTCCTGTCCCGCACAATTCTCAAGACAGCGTCAGCAAAAAAGACTTCATCCACTTATGTCATACCTCCCGCGAGCAACAATGCGTACTCGCACGTTTCATCGTTTCGACGTAACCAACCCTTGCCAAACGTGTCAAACGTCCGCAACGAGCGATAAAATTGTTCCCGCTCAGTTGTTACCTCCTCGATGATCTGCATCGGGTCTTTTTCTTCAACAGCAGCCAGCGTCCGCGGGCCAATCGCACCGTCCTGCGAAACCATGACAGATTTTTGCAAAGCTTTGGATGCACGACCCGGACCGCTGTTCACGGCCCAATCAAAAATGCAAAAGTCTACGCCTGAAGGGAGCTGATCTCCCTTGATCTTATCCCAGTACCCCTGCTTGTAGATCAGCTCTACATGCTCATCCGGGATGTTCTTGAGCTCGCTTACATCCTCAAGCGGGCGACCAAGGAAATCAGAGTACGTCTTATGCGTAATCCCTTTGTTCGTAGCTCCACCGGGATCTTCCGGATGATCTACAAAACCGCCTTCGTGCTTGAGCACCAGCTCCAGACTTTTGAAAAAATTAACTTCCATTACTTTTTCCTGAATTTATCCAGACCCTTGATACCCAGCGCCGCACTGATCGTAATAAAAAGCAAATAGGTGTACCACTCCGGGAGCTCGTTCAAACGATCAAAACCGCTTTTTACAACACCTTCCATACCCGGGATAAAACACAAAATTACCGGGACCAAGACGACGACCGTAACGATCTCGTCCTTGATGCTACCCTTCGTGGACTCCGCCATGATCAACTCCCACTTGGAGTCGTGCGTGGCCGCAGTCTTCATTATTTCAGCTTTGGCTTCTGCCTCAGTTTGAACCAGATGTGATTTAGCTTTCTGCTTGGATACCTGACCTTCAAGAAAAGTACCTGCAAGAGAAGCAATGGGTCCAATAAAAGCCTGAAACATCTTCGTCTCCTGTTCCACGCCGCCTGTTTCAGCGTGGTCCTGTTGTGCATGTCCCACATTGTCATTAATAAACCTTTATTATCTCAGGGTCTACCCGTTTTGGGACACAGTATGCGGTAACACGGTCCTTGGGGTCCATATAGTCCGCATACCCGTAGTTACCAAACCTTTTTGAAACCTGTGATGCAAAATGATTGCACTCAATAACGGAGTAAAAATACATGTTTCCAGATTCCAGCTTTCGCAGATCACCCGTGCCGAGGTAAACCAACAACAGGAAAGCATCAATCATGTCATTTTCGGCTCATCCAAGCAGTCGTGCCCATGTACGCCCCAACGATGCCTGCGCCACTGATGTAAAACAAGTTACTGATGTCCGATAGGGCTTGTACCCGGTCTACCTCTACAAAAAACATAGCCGCAGTAAACGCGCCCATCCCTATGAGCGTGTATCGTGCCATCCTGAGTTGAGCTAAACTCTTGCGTAAATCACGCTCAGCCTCTCTGATCTCCTTGGCATGTTCCAGTTCCTCGTCGGTGATCTCCCCATCACCATCCAAGTCATACTGTGCGTAAGAAGTGTTCTTCTGGAACTTCTTGGTCATTTCTGTGACTCCCGTATGGCCTTCAAAGTCTCTTGAACTGTAAGATCCTTTCGAGCCTTGGGGTCATACTTGCACTGGTATTCTTGAGGTATGAACTCTCCAAGCTCAAAGAACTGCGACTCAATGGTGTTGTTCTGCCCTCGGAAGATGCAAACCAACTTACGCCCCTCAAGCTGCTCGCACTTAACTTTACGACAAATTGTCATCTGCTCGGCGTTAGCAGCGTGAGACTTTAACAACATAACAAATGAAGTCAAAACAGCCACGCCAGCGCCAATAAACATGACCCATGCAACAATCTCTACAAACTTTCTTCTACGCTCTCTTTGTCTATAAAGCGTTTCCTGTCTGCGTTTGCGAATGGTCCCTTCCATCTTTACAAGCTCATCCCATTTGGACTGACCCATGGTGAGACTAATCCACTGCTGTAACTCTCTTCTTTGATTTTGAGCCTTTTGCTTGTTGGCGAAAGTCATTATGGCCTCTTGCTCAACGCTTTGACCACCAAACAACTTTTTAAATATTGGGGGATTCTTGGACTCTTTCTCCATCTGATCCAGATCAGAAAGCGCACCCATCCAACGCGAAAGATCGGTAGCCATCGACTCGATGTCCCGTCCTATCGCAAAACCTTTTTTAAGTGCCCCAAACGCTGCCGAAGCAGTCGCCATGGCCGTCACTGGATCCATAGTTGTGTTCCCGCCAAGAGTTACTTGTAACCCATGTAGCTCCCGCCCTTTGTGGCAGCACCCATGCCACGAGCTGTCATCTTGGTCAACTTTTGAGGTATAGCGACCTCTTTGATCTTGCCCGTCTCTTCAGGCTTGGGCGCAGGGCCCGGCTTGTTAGTCACAATTTTAACTACTGACATTACTGTCCCCTTCCTTTGATAAATTCTCGCTGCATGGCAGCATCGATCCGGGCCGCGGTCTGCCGTTCTTGACTCGCCAACCTCTGTTGGAACTGGTCCGCACGAGTCTGCTGGCTCTGTGCCTCGAGATTAAGCTTGGCCTGATCCACCTGTGCATCCGCCTGCTCAGCCTGTGCGCGGATCTGAAGCTCCTGCTCCTTGAGCTTGACCAACGGATCAGGGCCCTGACCAGATACCTGCTGCGAGAGCTGCTTGATCTGCTGCATACCCTCGGCGACAAACTGAGCAACCAACCCCTGCATAGCCAACTCCATCTGCTCCGGAGCCGCCTGTGGCATCTGCTGCGCCATGGTCTGCATAGCCCGCTCCTGCGCCGCAATCTGCACGTGCTCCATAATATGCTTTTGAAGCGCCATCGCCATGGCAGGCATACCAGCCACCATAGGCGTAGATCCGAAAACCATGTGCGCCATGATGTGAGCCTGATGCTCCTGACCCTCAAACGCCTTCAGAGGGATCATATCCATAACGTCAATATTCTCTTGTGCAGGATCTTTGGGCATCGGCTCCTCGTCCGGAACCCTACGCATGATCCGATCAACATCCTTGACTCCCAGAGCGTCGTACATGTCACGATATACCTCATGCATGTTGTGCATCTCAGGAGCCGCACCCGCCAACTGCAACTTGGTCTGAGCCAACGTGATGCGCTGCGCCTGACTAAACACATTCGGGTCAGAAACCGGCAAAACATCCACGCGGTCATCAAAATCCGTCTGCTTGACCGCGGACTCCGCGCCTTCAACAGCATACGGGTACTCCGGCGGCAGGCTTTCGGCCATCACACGCGACAAAATCTTAAATTCTATCCGCATAGCATAGTGAAGACGCTTGTGCACCGCACTCATCACCCGAGAGCCCTGCTCAATCAGCGCAAGTGTCGTCCCAACAGCCGCCTGCTGGTTGCCATCGCCGACTTTCATGTCCGTGATGGTTGCAAAGCGCCGACCAGCGTCTACTACGAAGCCAAGAAGGTTAAATAGCGTCTGATCAGGGCCTTTGAAGGGCAGCGGCATCAGGCTGTCACGAATAGCCCCTCCGGGAGCGTCCACATCGCGAAACTCACCGGGCTGAAGCGGGTCATCATCATCTCTGATCCGTAGTCCGCGGGCTTTGAAGCCCGCTGGGAGGTTGGACAACGTACCAGCATCGATTAACTGCCTCAGTGCCGCCGTGGCGGTCCGTGACAGCCCGCCAATCGTGTGAATAAGCCCCAAACCGTAGAAACCAAAGCCCGGAAGAAACTTATAATGCACAAAATACTGGATCTTCTTCTTGTTTTCGTCGTCCTCATTGTAATTCCGACGAATTGACAAGATTTGACCGTTGTCCTGACTGATTGTGACCACATACGGCACCTTAATACCGGTCGGTTCACCATCGTCATCGGTGTCCTCGTACCCCTCAAGGTCCAAATCAACGTGGCACTCGAGCAAAGTACAATCATAATCAATCTGAGACGGCGAAACACCGTCAATACGCTCAATTTCACTACCTACACTGCCTAAGTCAGCCTGTGCCGGAAGGACATCCATGTCCAAATAAAAGCCCGAGACCTGCTTTTTACGCAAATCGTTGAGGCTCATACGCAAAACTTGCGTAATGTTGGGACAAGTCTCCAAATCGGACGTTTCATACGGCACAACAAGCTGCTCAACAGGCACAAACTTGCTTACAGCGCGGTCCATCGTCTCGTCATAGTAGATCTTCTTGAACGTGCTGCCCGCCAACGGCAAATAAAACAGCATCTGATCCAGTTCAGGCGTGTATTCCTCCATCACATTGGTGATGTAGTAGTTCATAAACTGCCTTACGCGGTCAGACTGCTGCTGTTTTTCCCTAGTTTCGTTTCCGATGATCGCAGTACGCACTGGCCCAGACGCTGGCAGCAACTCGTTAAAGGCTTGCGCTTGGAATTGTGTAGCAGCCTCTGCGAGCAGGGGATGCGTAACACCGGTAGCTCCTCGGAACGGCTGTGTTCTCTCCTCGTAGGAGAAACCAAGAAGTTCCAAACCGTTGGCGTAAGCATCTTCCCACTCCTGTCGGCTCGCCTTGTTAGCATCGAACTCGCCCAACAGCTCACTGGCAATACGCCCGAGCTCACGATCTGGCATTTCCTCTGCTAAGTTCGCATAAAAGTCATCATTTTGTCCGCGCTGGTCTTGCGGGTCAAAGTCGATCACAACGCCGCCGTCGTCCTCGGGGACAATCTCAATGTCCATGCCCTCGGCCATGCCTTCAAAAGCCACCGTCTCTTGGCTACCCGGGAGCTCCAGCTCTACCTCTGCCGCCAAATCCTCCGGATCAAGCTGCGTAGGGACGGCGTTTTCTACCATCCCGGCAATCGGTTCACGCGCCATGTGTAATCTCCTTTAGGTCAACCTAACATAGACCGGTTCATATTCCTAGCAACCGGAACCAAGGACTCCACGCCCCGAGGGCCGCGGGTCATGTCCCGCGCAAGATCAACCATGCCCATCACACCACCCTCCGCCTTCCGCGGATAACGGACCATAGGACGATCAAGATCCGGGTTGTCGGGATCCGGGTCAATGTAACGAAAGCCCTTACTCTGATAAAACTCGACCAGCTCCTCTAAGTTCAGGCCCCCATCACCATACGGCGTGGGAGTGAGGGTAAAGGTCTTGCCGGTATCATCCGCTAACTGAGTGATACGGTTCATCATCTCAGTGCCGTGACCTCGGCCCTTCTTACCCGCCCGTAAAAGCTCAATGTCCAGCGCACCATCCACATAATCACTGTCCCGAAGCGTGACTTCAGAAAACTCTAAATCAGGGAAAAACACCCTGTTTGGATTGTTTGGAAGTGTCTCTCCACCGAGATATTTCGTGAACGTATTAAGATCCGTGAGCCGCGAGGCTTGTGGCCCGGACATCGCCGCATTGAAATCGGCTACGTCATCAACATCGTCTGATGTCAAAATTAAATCAGAATCTTTTATATCTCGTGTTTGTGTCGGAACAAACCGACGAAGGTTTGGGTCCTCAAACCGACGTTGAACATTTCGAGCCTCAGTCTCTCCGTACACCCTTCTGTAAAGCTTAATTGCCCGTGCCTCGGCATCCTTCGCGGTTCTTCTGGGATCCAAAGTATCTACAATCGTGTCCGGACTCGCACCTGTCGGAAAGCCCTCTATATTCTGAACCGCGTGTTGCAGTTCATGCAAAAGAGTAGATTGAAACTGCTTGGGGTTGTAAGTGTAGCCAATGGCAATGGTGGGTTTATCGTCAATACCCTTGTCGAGATATAGGGCTCCCGAGTCTACGCCATCTAGACGAATGACAGGGATATTACGGAGTTGAGGGTATTCTTCAAACAACTCTGGAAAATCTAAAACATCCGAAACCTTGGGCACCCGAAGGTCTTTAAATAAATCTACTCCTTTTCTGCGGGCGTCCGCAAAACTTTTAAATTCTGGATTTTTTTCTGAAGACTTGGTTTCAATATAAACTCTGCCGTCATCAAACTGCCGCGCAATAGTAACATCCGGCCGCAACCCGAATACCCCGTCTTCTTTGTTATGGTACAAGAACTCTCCTTGTACGCCACGCTTGAACAAGCCGCCTTTTTGGGGAAGAACGCTTTCGTTTACTCTTTCAGGGGTGCCCTTGAGAGCAGAGTTCGCTGTCGGAATCTCAAACCGAAAAGCATCGATATCAGAGCCCAAAACCTTGGAATCAAAAAATGCCCCCGTCTCCTCAAAGACTTCTTGATCTATCATTCGGGACGAAGTTCTACCTTTGCTGCCGCGAGCCGCACGGGCCGCGCTAAACTTGCCCGGGCCAGATTTAGCCATGCGACCGCCCATGATCCCAAGAACCGTAGAGCCGTCATCTGCGACACGCGCAATACTAGCCGCAGTTCCGAGAGCCGTGGTCGCCGGTAAAAGCAACGGATCAAACGTACTGGTCTCCCCCGTCTCCGGGTCATACGCATAATCTGCACCCTGCATCAAAGCAAACGCACCCTGCGCCTGCTCCTCTGGTATAGACGCAATACCCTCGCCAATAGCAGATGCCGCACCCTTGGGGTCATCCTTCAAGAAACCAACAAAATCAAGAATGCCCTGTACCGCAGCAGAAGTCCCTAACCGCGGCTCGCCGTACTCGCCCGGGATAACCTTATCCACGTACCGCCGATCCATGTCCTCGACGTAAGTGGTTTCAGGCGGTGTGATTACATCACGTTCCACAGGAGCTAGCGCACTGACCACGGGCCCCAAGATAGGTATATCTTCTACGCTAGACTCGCCCGGCAGATAACCTCGGTATACTTCGGCCATCAGTAATATGCCCTAACCTGCATTCCCGTATCCTCATCGTCCCAATCGTCAGTCGGCAACTGTACAAAGTTGCCCTGCCGATAACGCATCAAAGCCTGCGTCATGCTATCGACCAAGTCGTCATGCTCCCCGTTAGGGAACGCCGCCACCTCCTCAATGATCTCATCAGCAAAGGTAGTGTCGGGGGCCCAAACCATCCCAGCCTCAAACAACGGCGATACAGAATGAACCCGCGTAACCTTATCATTACCCTTACTAGGCGTAAAGTTAACAACAGGGATCCCCATGTTACGCAGTTCATGCGTCAAAGGCAGACCAGAAGCCTTGGCTTCCACGATGACGGTGTCGGGGTCCCAATACTTATACTGCTCCATAGCCGTCTGTTTGAGCTCCGGAAAGTCCCACCGCCCCTTCGTGCTGTCCAAAAGTATGAGTCCCGGAGGGCCCCCAACCTCCTCCGGGCGAAAAACACCCCAAGTCGTGATTGCTGAATAGTCAGCAGTTTCGCGTTTCGAGAACGCCGTATCGTAGCTCTGGATCACATACTCCAGATTCGGGATGTTGTCCTTCTCCCACTTCTTCCACCACTGACGGGGAATGATCGCATTCTCCTCGCCCGTCGGGTTCTGCTGATACTGCGCGTTCCACTTGCTCGGGGGAATAGATGCGCGGACCGCGGTCAGATCCTCAAGAGACCAGAACTCCGGCCAACAAGGCTTGTCGTCGTCAAAAATGGCGGGTAGTTCCACAACTTCCCACTGGTCAGCTTGTGGATCTTTAGCCATTGCACGGAGCAACTGCCCCGTCATGTCCTTCTCGGACCACCGGGTCTGGACAAGAACTATACTGCCACCCGGCTGGAGACGCTGTCGGGGGCCCCCGGTGTACCAATCCCACGCATCATCAAAACCGTTGGCCGACATGGCCGTCTGCTCCGAGTGCGGATCATCGATAATTACCAAGTCACCACCACGCCCGGCAAGGTTCGATCCCACTCCCACGGCGTAGTACATCCCGCCAGAAGCAGTGTCCCAACGACCAGAAGCTTTACTATCAGAAGCGAGTTTGACATTCGGAAAGACCTCCTTGTACTCGTCACTGTCAATTAAGTTCTTCGTCTTACGTCCAAAGTTAACCGCAAGTTCCGTCGTGTGAGTAGCCTGAATGATCTTCATCTTCGGGTTCTTGCCCATCATCCACGCCGGGAACAAGAAGGATGCAAACTCAGACTTCGTGTGCCTCGGGGCCATGTTTATGATCAGGCGCTTGAGCTCTCCGCTCGCTACACGTTCAAGCTTTTCAGAGATTATATGGTGGTGCCTACCAGCTATGAACTCGGGCCACATAGATTTTACAAACGAAAGAAACTCGTCCTGACAAGCTTCTCTTTTCTCGATCTGAGCGAGTCGCAGGCGAAGCTTTAATTCCTGATCAGATACATCCATCGGGGGACCCTAAAGTGCACAAAATATGTGCAGAAATATGCCTCATTATTAAGCAGTGAACAAGTGTTGAGCATCTGCCTAATAATTAGGCAATGTTTCACGTGGAACATTCATATCGTTTTTTACCAGATTGTTTGTGAAAAACTTGCCCTTTAGCTAACGCAGTGGGGGGTGGGGGGGCCGCGATCGGCGGGCGCTGGCGCTCGAGCTGCTGGCGGGCGGGCGTGACCCGATCGGCACGGGCCCCGGCGAGCTGCTGGCGGATCGCGGCCCGCGGATCCCGGCGAGCTGCTGGCGGTGTTTGCATCCCGATTTGACAAACAAAGGCCGTCTTTCGTCGAGCTGGTGGCCGGTGGCCGGGCTCGAGGACGGCGAGCTGCTCGAGGATCGAGGCCGGGGGATCGAGGATCGAGGCCGGGGGATCGAGGATCGAGGGGCGCTGTTCGCCCGCTGCTGACGCGATTTCGCCGCACAAAAAGCCGTCTCTCGTCGATCTCGTGCCCGGTTGCCGTGCCCTAGTGCCTCGAGCTGCTCGAAATTCGGCCTTGTTTCGCCCGCCGGTAGGTTTCAAGCAGGGATCGAGGCTCGGGGCCCGGCATGATTCACTGGTTTAATGGTCAAGAAAAAACCCGCCCGGATCGCTCCGGACGGGCTGGGGTTGGTTCGGCTGCTGGCCGGTTACTGGTGCCGGTGCCGCTCGAGCTGCCGGGCCTCATCTCGCTCGATGGCCTCGTCGAGCTCGTCGCGGGGAATCAACCGCTCCGATCCGCAAGCCTGACAATATTGCGGCCCGTCGGGATCGTCCGGGAATTGATCCCGGAAGGTTACCCGGCAATCAAAGCACTCGAAACTAAACATCGATCGAGATTGACGCGCCAGAAATAACGTCCTTCACGATTTCCTCGACGGCGGCTTGCCGATCGGATTCGGTCTCGGGTTCGCCGACACGATCATCGAGGCGCTCGTCGATCATGTACTCGATCTCGCTTTGGTGCTCGTAAATGTCGAATCCTTCCATAAGAAGATCCGAGAACCGATCCGGCAGGGCGGATTCGATGCGGGATTCGATCAACGCCTCGATAGGATCGCCGAGAACGATCATCAGGGCATCGGCAAGCTTGTCCTGATTGCGATGCATATCGTTAAGGTTCGCGGCGACTGACGCCCGGGCGCGGTCGTAAACGTCCCGCTGCTCGCGCAACTCCTTCGCCAGTGCGAGCAATGCAGTCGGCTCGGCCTTTAGCAGCTCTTCATCAGAAAAGCGGTCGAGGATCAAATTTTCAGCGGTGTTTGTCATGGTTTTCGTTCTCCGTAATCTGGGGCGCGGCCCGCCCCGGGGCTCGATGCATCTGCATCTGGTTTTAACATATGGGATTTTTGCCAGCGTTAAAAGCACAAAAAAAGGCCCGCCGGGTGGCGGGCCAGTTGGTCGGCTGCGGGCCGGTGTTTAGGCCGTAACCTTGTCGAGGATCGCGCCCGCCTTCTTTTCGAGCTCGATGCGGTCATCTTGGTGCGGGATATCCCGGGCCAGTGCGGTGATGCCCTGCGCGGCGTCCCATACGCTAGCAATGGGGCGGCCTTCCTCTTTCACGTGCCGAGCTGCTGCGGCGCGGCTGCGGGCCTTGCTGAGCCCGGCCCGGCGGTGCAAAAATTCAAGGGCCTCGGCTTCATCGTCGGCAATCTTTGCCGCCTGCGCGGCCTTCAC
>Ga0181395_1000303_pt1 | contig 20821 bp, 32 predicted proteins | sample 18SPOviralmetaG_FD_130124 | JGI IMG/M metagenome (GOLD analysis project Ga0181395, IMG submission 130124) | Marine viral communities from the oligotrophic San Pedro Time Series (SPOT) site, San Pedro Channel, CA, USA - 18 SPOT_SRF_2010-12-16 | ecosystem: Environmental > Aquatic > Marine > Strait...
ACAGGAACATTAATGAACCACATGGAGGCAATGGAGCGATACAAAGCTTATGCTGTTGGTGTTCAAAAATTAAATGCATTCTTTAGAATAGAATCTGTTAACACACTGATGGAGCAGGCAGGAGTGAAGCAATTAGTTATGCAGTTGGTTAACTCAGAAATTAATCCTCAGTCAGCAGCTAACGCTCTTGGTGTTAATAGAGGAGGAACTATCGCTGAGAAGTTTCAAACTAAGTTTACTTCTTTTGTTCTTTCATTTAAACCTATTCAAGTTCTAAAGCAAGCAACATCTTTTTATAATGCCAAGGAGGACTACAATTTATTCGCCCCCAACAGCAGAGTGCCTTCTCCTATTAGAAGCGCAATAGAACACGTCATGTTTCCTGTTGATATGGCAGGCGTATTTTTGGGAATGCTTGCCTTTGATATGTTTGGGTTCAATGGTCCACTTAGCAAGGCTCGAGAGATGTCAGCCACGTTAGACGATAGATTCACTAAGGGGTTAGAAGGAGATGTATATACAATTGAATCGGGTAGTCAGACACTAAAGCAGGCGGGCAAGAAATCAGGTGTCTTTCAAAGGCTACGTAGAGGTGTTAAAAAAGCGGGAGGTTCATTTACGGTACTTGGAGATATTGCCGGGGTGATGGGGTATTATGTAAACTACAAAAGGAACATTGCTAATGGGATGACACAAGCCCAAGCTCTCGATGCATTCAATGAATATGATGCAACGCAACAGCCAAGGAGAACAACTAACAGAGCACCTATTCAGTTAAGAAATGACTTTGGTTCTAGAATGGTAACTATGTTTGGTAGTGTGGCAATACTTCAACTAAATAAAGTGATGTCCTCTGCCACCAACATAAGGAGAAGCCTTGCTCAAGGAAAGATTCCTAGCAAGAAAGACACAAGAGCACTTGCCATTAACCTAGCAATTGCAAACGTACTCTTTACAGCGGCAGCTAATATAGCTCTACTTACTAAAGGGGATGACGACGATATGGCAGCGTTTAAAAGAAAGCTTATAGATGCTGCATTGGGTCTTAATCTTTTGTATCAAATACCATTTCTTGGTATAGCAGTCGAGGAAGGGGTAGCTTACTACAGAGGAGAAAAGAAGTCTGTTGACGTAGGAACCAATCCAATATCACCAATCTTTCGAAAGATTAAGAAAGGAATCAAGGATAACCCTGACAAATTTTTTGAAAAATTAATAACTCCAATTATAGAGATTGTAGTAGGATTTCAATCTGACCCTATAATCGGTTTGTATAATGTCGTTCAGGAAGGAATGTTTGGAGATACCACCTCTGAAGAATATTATGAAAATGTATATGATGCGCTTGGAATTTCTCCATCATATCGACCGGGATACGGAGACGAGAAAGGAGAGCTAGAAGGTGTAATCCCTATAGGAGGAGTAGATTTTAGCAAAAAGTCGGAATTAAAAAGATATGACCCTGATTTGTATGAGGAATATTACGGTGAAGAGGACAGAGAGAAGAAAGCGGAAAAAGAAGAAAGGGCACGCGAGTTGAGAGAAGATGGGTACATTGAAAGAGGTGGCAAGTTATATCCAATAGATTAAGAGTAGTGTCTTCGAGGACACTACTCCTCGTAGTACTTATAGTATCTGAAGCCCTTCTGCTTGTCGTAGTATATCATCAGCTCCTCATCGTTGACCGCACCCTCGCGTGGCTTTCTGCCTCCCCATTTGACCGAGCCCTTTATCTCTGTTGGCTTACCGTAGATGATGCCATCATCGCAAGCCCATATAATAACAGGGTTCAACCTCTTGTCGCACAGCTTGACAACCTTACGTGCAGCGATAGGTAGTGGGTATGCACTTGACATACTACGTAGTCTACCCTTGACCTCGGCATAGGCTATAAGATTTCCCTTGTCGTCGAACACACGGTAGTCAATGTCGTTGGGGTCAAGCTTCTTGAACGTGCCGTTGAACTTGCTCGTGAACTTCTCTATTGCTTTAAGTTCTCTCTGTAGGTCTGATGCTTTTTCGAATCTCATTTCTCGTGTACTTCTACGTGGCATCGTGCACAAAGCAGTACGCATTTAGCCACCTCCTCACTTAGTTTATGTATACTGTGTCCTGTCCTCGCTATGTCACCAATCATAAAGTCTTTGTTTCCTTGAGCGTGATGAAAGTGTAAAGCCCTTGGCGTAAAACTAGCGTGCGTTTTCTTTGAGTATCCGCACATCTCACACTCCCTTGACATTTTGTAATTAGTAATCCATTTGCTTGTTTCCTGCCTCCGCTTTTTCTTTCTTTCTGAGCAACAGGCAATGCAGTCAGCACGTCGGGTCAGGTTCTTTCTTAGATAGAACTTATCCTCCGACTTGTGTTGACCACATATAGTGCAGTCTTTAGAGTTCATCCTTGATTGATTCCTCTATGTTATCAATCAACTCTCGCATTCTTATGATGTTCCTGTGCAGGTCATCGTAGTCCTCATCCATAAGTGACTCGTACATCTCAGCACTAGCATCATAGATACTGTCCATGACATTATTGACACGGACAATCCTAAGTGTATCTAGTGCATCTATCTTCATGACGCGGAGTCCATAGCCAAAAGGAACGTATGCCCCATCCTTTGGTCTATTGTTTTGATTGCTTTGTAAATGCGCCTTGAGTTTTTGGTGACCTCAGACTTTTCTTTCTTGGTTGAGTCGATGCCTAGATTAGTGTACATCTCACAGTCCATTCTTAATAACTCGTCAATCTTCATGCGGTCAGACCACGTCTTGAACTCAAGTATTTTATCAATGTCGTTTATTGTATAGTCCATTTAATATGTGATTTAATTTATTGCCAACATCTTTCAATGTATCTCTGTCCAACACATTGTCGTGTACACGTAGCACATCAAGTATCGGAAAGTATTTCTCATATCGACTTCGTTCAAGCATTAACTCGTTAATGTCTAATGTAAGTTTTTTATTCTGCTTCTCCAAATCTATGGCACTATCCTCCAATCCGACCCTTGATGCAAACTGAAACGGATGCTCATTGTTTCTTTGATAGAACTCGTCCTTTACCATGTCAAAACTTTCTTGTAGGTCTCGGTCATAGACAACCAAGTCCTCGAACATTCTGTATCCATTAATAACTGTGGCGTGATTCTTCCCTACGCTTCGACCTATTGATGCCCACGAGTGATTCATATCCCTGAGTAGGGCATAGTAAATCATCCTGCCATTTAGGGTCTCTCTCTTTCTTGTTTGCTCTGTTATATCTACGTCCAATATCTTGGATATAGAATCAATCAGTCCCTGCTTCGTCTTGCTGTTTACCTTTCTCAACTTCATTTAATTTAAGTGTTTTGTTTTCTAAAATATAATCTAAATAATCATCAACATCAATCTCCTTGATGTCTAAAAATATTGGTGCTTCATCGGGTTGCTTCAGATACTCCAACTCAAAGTAGAACGGCTCATCTGTAGTGGCACACACACCCCCAACATTCTGTGTCCAACCTACTGCCGTTGGAAGGGATGCGAAGTTCTTGTCAATAAGATTGGCGACGTGAATACCTATCTGCCTAGGAGCTTTCCTTAGCTTTTGGATAAACCAATCATCAACCTCATAAAAACTTTCCTCATGCATCGCCTCTGTATACTTCTGTTTTAAATCCATATCCTTTAAGTTCTTTTAATCTGTACTCCTGTAACTTTGATACCTTCCCATTTGGTTTCTTAACCTCGCTAAATAAAACATCAGCCCCCTTTGGTATCGCAATCAAATCAGGTATCCCATTCTTGTTTGTCTTGATTAGTTTGACAACGTAGTACCCATCCTCCTCAAGTTGCTTTATTCTTTTGCTCTGTATCTGTTGCTCGGTCATTGTTGTAATCAATTAAGAATCCAATGGCTACGATAACATTCATTCCAACGGAGGAAATTAATTCTATCGCATCGTGAAAGCTATGGATTGATAGGTGTACGTGACCCACAATCCAAAACGGAATCGCTAAGTTTTGACTAATCCAAACAACCAAGAACTTAATGAACCTCACTGTATAAATATAAAGATTAGTTTTCGTAACTCTCTAATAATTCTTCAATGGCATCCCGCGATTCTCCAAACCTATCCTCAGAATATATAGGTGTACCCTTTCCAACGTATGCACCCCATACGTTGTACTCTAGATGCTCGACCGCCTCCTCGTAGCTAAGACCCTCGTTCATTATAATGAGAACCATCTTGTGCTTTGAGTATACAACCCGTGGCACGTTCTCCCACTCGCTTGATAGCCCTAGTATGGCATCGTTAAATCCGTCTGCAAATAATGTATCATCGTTCATAAGAAATCTTTTTTAAAATGTTTAAGTGTATAATCTTTTTTATTGGACACCGCCTTGTAGATGTCCTTCTCTATCCCCCTCTCTGAAAATAACCAATAGACCTTACTTGTTCTCCTGTCCTTGGTTGTCATCCTATCCCTCGACTGCCAATACGATGTGGCACTAAAGTCAATGTTGTAGTACACCAACGCATCTGCCTCACGTAGACTGATGCCCTCCCTTCCACTCACAATCTGCAACGCTATGTTCTTGTCGGTGCCGTTGAAGTCTTCAAGTGTATTGCATAGTGTGTCCTCAAAGACACTCTTCAATGCGTTGTACTCCTCCCTGAACTTATAGAAGATGCCCACCTTCTGCCCCTTGAACCTGTCCTTTATGAACTCAGCCTTGGTGCTATCAAGAATCATCGACTCGCCACTCTCGAACTTAACCGTGCCCGAATAAATCTGATGCAGCTTTTGCATCAGCTTGGCAGGTGTATCACCGAGGATAACCTCGCCCTCACCCTCTACCACACGATGCTTCTTCAGAGTACTTGCAATCTTGTACGTCGTTGGATTCATCTTCACGTTCAGCACCACCTCCTCAATGTGGTTAACGAACCCCGCTGCACCCTGCGTAAATGATATGGTCATAGGCTTCATCCTATCAATGATAACACTACGTCCGTTGGAGTAGTCGTTCATAATAAGAGAGTTAATCTTTCTCTGCTTCACATCCACATACTCACCTGCGAACTTGTAGAACGAACGATACTCCTTGAACGGATTCTTCGGTATGCCGTACACCTGATGGTACATCTGTGAGTACGACTCGGGAGTTGGCGTACCCGACAGTAGGCAGACGATGGGCTTGTGCTTTATCACCATCTCCCTCACTTGCTTTGCCCTCTTGCTTGGCTTTGGAAACGCACCCAATGTGTGCGCCTCATCAAGTATCATCATGTCGTATGGTAGGTCATCTATCTTATGCAATGACTCGTAGTTAATAACCACGATGTTGTAGTTAGGATTGAGCGTAGCGTAGTCACCCTCGATACTACTGATGGCTTTCTTCTTGGTCACGAACAGTACGTTCTTTCGACCAAGTTTATCTGCCAACCCAAGACTCGTTAGTGTCTTACCCGTTCGCACCTCCATTGCAAGATAGACAAACCCATAACGCTGACAGATAGCTGTCGCCCTGTCTATTATGTCTGATTGGTATTGTCTGAACTTGAACATTTCTCTTCGTAAATTTTAATTGAATACATTATATTTTCTCTTACCATCTCGTGGCTCGGGTCATTCCATTTGAACACCTCAATAAACTCAGCCTTCCTCCCCCTACCAATCTTCTTCTGAATCTTGGCAAACATTACGTTCCGCAATGAGTATAGATTTATAAGATGTTCGCAATCGTCATAACCCTTATCGTTAGACAGTAAGTTTTGCCTGTGTGTTAATTTCATCTGCTCGTTTTATTCTCATCCATTTACCTGACATATCTCTACCCTCCTGTGGTCTAGCACCCGACTTGAACGTGGCGTATGCCACCATCCATTTGTTGAATCGGATACGACTGATGGTCAGCTTTGCCTTTGGTCCGTAGTCAGGATACTGCTCAATGAACTCCATGTAGGCATTCTGAAAATGTATCTTGGTATCTACTATCATCAAATGATTTTCATCTGAACCATTGATAAGACCGCACCACTCAATGAAGTCATGCGATGTCTCTGCCGATAGCTGACGAACCTTAAGATTAACAAACTTACTTTCAATCAAGCCCGTGCTTAAGTATCCTTGAAGACACCCTATCATATAGTTATCAAACGCACACCACTCATCATCATTCCAATCGCTGAAGAACAGCTTACCAAACTCATCCATCGGTGTGTAGTTCTTGTTGTAGTGCTGATGTAACTCAAGCTCCCACTTCCTCCTTGCGAATGAATTACCTGTACCCTTGATGGCGTAGTTAGTTGTGATGGCAATCTTAGGTGACTTGCTGAATGGTATCTTGATGGCATCCTTGTTCTTCTTCTCCAACGTCAAACCCTCGGTCACCACAGAGAACAATCGCTCGAAGTCAAAGTGCTTACGCACATCATCAAACACAAGTATCTGCGTATCAGCCGATACAAGTTGGTATGCAAACGAACGCTCGAACGTGAATGACTTACCATCAATGGTGACCACCTTCTTCATCTGACCAAGAGCATTCATGAAGATGCCCTTGCCCGTACCGCCCTCGGGGTTGTCGCTGATAACCTCATCATTGAGAATCACCGCAGGACAGAACGATAGGTTCTTGTGTCCGTGCATCATGAATCCAATCGTTGAATGCATCGCTTTTACTCTGTCCTCCTCCCCGTTACAGATGTTCGCAATGAATCTGCGATAGTCTGTATTGGCTTGGCACACCGTGAAGTTCCTGTCGATGACGTGGTCTTTCCATACGTAACCACCAAGGTCAATGTAGTCTATCATCTGAATATCATCCTTGGTAATCTTGACCGCACAGTTTCTGTAGTACAGGTACGACGTGTCCTTGTTATCCTCGATGAAGTAGATGTCAATCGTGCTGAGTAGCGTAAGGAAATCTTCTGTGAAGTACCTCACCTTGTCCGCGAAGTGATTGTAAATACTTAGGTCATCAATCTCTATCAGATGGTTTAAAATGAAATCCTTTATCTCCTTCTCATCGGTGTGGTCAATGAGATTGTTGGTGACCTTTACGAAGACGTAGTTCTTACTTCCCTCGGGATTGAATTTGTAGAACCCGTTGTCCTCTAGGAATTGCTTGAACAGAACGTGTATGATTTTGACTACACCCTTGTCGGTCTTCATCCAAAACTGTGTCTCTTGAGCCTCCTCATCTATACGTGTAAGCACCGCCTCGATAACATCGTTCTCCAAGTGAGACTCCTCTAGTTGGGAACGTAGTTCTTTTTTTGATGCACCCCTTTTAAGTTTAACCTTAAGACTCTGCACCCTCTCCTCATCCTCGTAGTACTTGCTACCAAAGTTTGCTGTGTTGCTGTACGCTGAATCAATCGTTCGCTGTATCTCCATCTCGTTGAAGTCAGCCGACTCATAGTTGGACATCACGTATCCTGCCAATGATTTGTTTACACCGAAGTCATTGAACGCTGATGCCAACACATAGCAGTTATGGTTACGCTGTCCCTCGACCATAGGATATTTCTTTGTCCACCACTTGACAAGGATGTCTACGATTTTATTCTCGTCTGTGATTGGTATTGTCGGAGCATCTCTGTACTGATGCTTCTCGCTGTACTCTCTCTCCTCAATCTTATCCCATAGGCTTGAGTTCTCATTGACGTATATCAATGGGTCATACGACTCGTAGCAAACGCGACTGATGTTCTTGCACGTATCATCAAACTTGTCGTTGTTGTAGTGCTTCTTCAGACTGTTGAAGTAGTTGACGTGGTTGTCTACGTCCTGTGGTATCTTGACCAATACCTTCAGCCCCTGTCCCGATGGCGAGATGAACACCGAGTATGTGTACGGAGACTTGGTGATGTTCTCCTTGTCCTGTAGCATATCCTTCGACTTCTCGTATCCATCGAAGTCCAAGCAGATGAATCCGCTGTGCTGTTGTATACTGCTATCGTTACGCTTGGTGAAGATACCGCTGAAACAGATGGCGGGTAGTTGCTTCTTCAGTTCGTTACGCTCTGCCTTGCGTTGCTCCTTACGGATACGCTTGACAAGTTCCTTGGATGAGCCGTCCTTGATACGTGTTACTATATGCCCTACGTTCCTATGGAATGGGGCATCTGTCTCCTTGATGTTCTTGAATATTGTAATGTTTGATGTCATGATTTGATTGTTTATGCTGAGTTTATGTTGACTTTATGCTGAGTTTCTCTTTGATAATCAATGAGTTGTGCATTATGTTAACTTTTCTCCCTCGTATATAAAAAGTAAAAATAAAATAATAGTAAAACAATAATACTATATGAGTTATAATTCTGAGCATTTGCTCATAAAAAAAAGGGAGGAGTTTCCTCCCCCCTTCAAAACAAAAAACACCAAACATTAGAATGGTAAGTCAGCCTCCTTCTTGGGAGCCGTCTCTGTTTTCTTCTCGGGTACGAACGTGTCTAGTTCCACGTAATAGCTACCCGATTTAGCTTGGTTAATGTTAAGGTTTACCCATCCGTTCTTGTGATGCTCACGTAGGAACGCGACCGCATCATCGCACTTGACAGATACACGACCGACCACAAAGTCGGGAGCGTTATCTCGTCGTTTGAATGAGAAACCATTGGCAAATACTTTTTCTTCTTGAGCCATAATAAAAAATTTGATGTTCCAATTTTAAAAATAATACAAGCAGTCAGCCTTGGAACGGTGACCGCCCACTTGTTTTCTTTGTGTCCTCAAGGACACTATATCTCTTCGTAGAAATAGAACTGATTGATATCCTCCTCGGCATCCTCGGTAAAGAAGTTACGATACACCTCGACCGCACGCTCAACCTTCTCTCTCCCTCGCTGTAGACTTTCCTCGCTGACCGTGTACGCACCCATCATTAGGCTTGTCTTGTCAATCACAAGGAACATCATTGGTTTATCGAACAGCGTTGAGTAGATGTACGCTTGGCTATCGTAGTTATACTTTCTGAAATTCCATCTAAACTCATTGATGTTACCTGTTGTCTTTAGGTCAAACAGAAAGTCCTTACCCACGATGTCAGCCTTACCCTTCCAATTCTCTCCGCATATCTCCGTGACTGCGGGTACTTCGAACTTGTTAGCCTCATCGTAGATGTAGCCGAAGAAGTCAAGGTTTGTTTTCATTGCCTCAACCCAACGCTCAACATCATACTTCTCTCTTTTAAGTAGCACGATGTCCTTCTGTATCTCGGTCAACTCCTCACGATACTTCTTTGTGTTACGTGATGATGCGTCAATGAACTCCCACTCCTTCGCCTTGTCGGGTTCGAGAAACAATTGGTGAAAGTACCTACCCATTGCGAACTCTTTTGTATCGCCACGTCGTACCCCGAACTCTCGTGGATTCTTTAGTAGCGTACCGATGTCCGAGTTAGATAGATACTTACGACCAATGCCGTTGTAGTATTCATTGTCGTCCCGTAGTTTGTTTAGTATTTGATTGTTCATCTTACAGATTCTTTTTGATTTCAGCCTTGACAATATTAGGTACGGTGTACTTCTGCTGTAGTGTCTTGACAATATTTGTCAGACCTAACTCCTTGTTAGCCATCGCCCATGCCAATGCCTTCTCCCAATTCTCATCACCAACCGCAAGCTTAGTCTTTGTTGTTGGTGTCTTCGAGGACACTTGGTTTGCGATTGCGTTTGTCACCTCCTCCGCTGATGCGACCGATGTGTCTAGTCCGATACCGAAGTTAGCCAACGCTCTACCCCACGCTGATGTCTCACAATTCTCCACGTAGGATGTCTTGTTGATGTAACTGCTACCTCGATTCTCTTCTGCTAATCCGTTGGCAATCAATCGACCTTCCTCGTTTAGGATGCTCGCTATAATAAGAATGCTGTCAGACGTTTTCTCTATCACCTCTGATGTCAGAGAATACTTTGGGTACGCCTTGCGGAAGTACTTGATACGTTCGTTAACCTCTACGTACTCCTTACCCTTGATGTTTACTGTTTTTAATTTCATTACGATTCAATTTAGATTTAAAAAAATTATACTTGACCATTAGGTTTTCTCTAGTCCTCTTGAGATGCTGAATGTGTTTTGGATTCCTCCGTTCGTTCATCTCTCGCTTGATTAACTCCTCAACCCTATCAAGTTTTGTACTAATGTTAGACAAAGATAATACATCCACACCAATTCTCCAACCATTATCTAGCAAAACTTCGATTTCATTTTCAGTTAGTTTGCTGTACCATTCACCGCCCCTTGATGTGCATTTGAATACAATCTGTCCGCTTATATTATCTCGTGAAGCTTTACATCCACTTGAGATGATTGCCTCGTAACCATCCCCATCCACCCTAACTGATTGGCTATCGGTCAACGCTTGTTCCATTACTTGCTCTGCTGTATACATCATGACAACTCATTGCATACGTGCTTGTAATCTACATCTTGCTCGACCTTCTCTCTGACTTGACCGATACCATAGATGATTGTTGAATGACCTATGTCGTATCCGTTTGCAGACATATAGTCTTGGATGTAACGTATTTGCATTGGTCTCTTTGAGCAAAGGTAGTATAGTAGATGACGCGCATCTACTAGTACTCTTCTCTTTGACTTGGAGAACAACTCCTCTTGACTGATGTTGAAGGTTGATGTAACCTTCCCAACATAACTATTGAATACTGCTTCTTTCATTGCTTTTAATTTGATTGTGAATACTTTCTTCCATCTTCTTCAACTCTGCCATGTATTGGTCATAGCGATATGAATCATCAAGGAATTTATCTTTGGCACTTACGTGCTGTTGTGTGACCCGTAGGAACATTTCTTTTGTTTTACTCATGATGTTTGATTTATAATTCTAATGTACAAAATGTTTATTGATTGTCCAAATTTTGACCAATCTTTTTTTAGTTTTCTGAAGCCCACTCCTCACGCGTTAGAACCAATACGTCTCCGACTATTGTTCTATCTGTAAGCACCGATGCCTCATAGTTAATGGGTAGGTTTCTAAACAATCCATCCTCGTTCACAAGTACTACCCCCTCACTTGTGTATACGGGCTCAATGTAACCACCGACTGCCTTCTGCTTTGCTTCCAACCCTTGATGATTATAATTCTCAACTCTTGTTCCGTCTGTTCTTATTATTGTAGCCATAATTTCTAGTTATTAAATTCTATATCGGCAACCTTTACGTACCAATATCCGTCAATCAATTCCTTATCAGCAGAGTAGAACCACTTACGCTTTTGCTTCCGTGGCATATGCCCTACCTCTTGAACTATTCTCAGTCCCAACTTCAATGCCTCTGCCAACTCCTCGGTAGATTCAAGAAGGGATTCACTCTCGTCCTCGTGCAAAGCATAAACGCCTTGCATAATATAGAACGATGCCTTGTTACTTGATAGGTCAGACACCTCTGCCGTCACATCCTTCCAAATAAAATTGTCTCTTGTTACTATTGCTTTACTCATCGTTCATTGTTTTACCTGCGTAATAGTAGATGCTAAAGATTAACGTCAAGCACACTATCATTAATAATACTTCTCCTGCTGTCATAATATTTGATTTAAAAATTTCTGTTTCTGCTTTCGCTTCATCAGTATGGACACACATCCATAGACAGAGGATGTGTCCTCAAAGACACACCCTTTGTGCTTACTGAAAACGTGAACGAACAACCTCGTCCTCAGTAAACCAACTATCACAACCCTTACAATGATAGTTGCTGAACCCATCGAACTCCAAGTCATTGAAGCACTCGATGCATATATCGTCGTGGTCATCAACCTTTGCCTCGAACTCATCGAACCAATCCAACTGCGTACAAGTTGGTGTTGATGTTGGCTCGGGCAAATCAAAATAGGATACTGACCGACCACCCTCGTAGGACTTGACGTGATTCTTGCCGTTCCACAATCCATTCTCTGTTGGATTGAAATATATCCACGCTGTCACCTCTCTGCGATTAATCATGATTGGTATTTCTTTTCTGACGTACCACTTCGGATGACCCTCCAACATATCCAATCGTCTGAACGTGTCATCGTCGACCTTGAACACATCGACCGCAACGTTATGACCCTTACCCTTCTTCTCCATTAGATAGGGCAGTCCATTCACAACCAACGGATACTTGTCCTTGGTCTGACCGCTACCCAAGAACGTGCTTCGTGTTAGGTAGCTGTAGTAGTTACCGAACCCTCGCTTCAACGTGCCGTACACCGCAACCACATTGTCTTGTAGGACATTGGCTTTCGAATACCACACGCCATCACGATGCGTAAACAAATCCTTGTTGAATATTTGGAACGTTCGTCTCGCTGTGTTGATGGAAACAAAACGTGCACTGAACTTCGCCAACTCATTCTTCCATGTCGAACGTGGCTTGTTACCCAACTCGATAGCCAACGCCTCGGTGTCTGTCATGTTGGCATTGCCGTAGCCTTTTGCTGTTCCGTTCATCATGAACAACTCATCTTTGTTGACACCGCACTCGAACGGATGCATATTCTCTTTGCATATCTTTCCGATTGTCGCGTATCTAAAGTGAGCGATGTATGGTCTGTCGGTCTCAAGAACATTGTACTCTTTCGACTCGTGATAGGATACCTTGAACGTATCCAACCATACGATACCCAATCCGTGAGGATTGATTCTTGCGGATGACTTCAGCACACTGCTAGGCACAACCTTGCCCTTCTGTTTGATAATGATTACACACATAGTGTTTGATGTTGTGAGGATGTGTCCTTGAAGACACACCCTCGGTTTGAAATAATTGTTGATTGATTAGACGAAGATAATACTTTACTTCGACATATCCAAATCTATTTTTCCTTACGACTCTTACTTTTTAAATGGAGATTAAAGTAAGAGCCATGCAATGCATCCTTCGCATCAATCAATGATTTGTAGTAGACTTGGTTAGGATTCTCGTCGTGCATCTGCTCCGACACCCAATCCCAACACGACCATACAACTCTGCCGTTCTCGATAGTCCAATAGTCATCGCCCTCCCCGAATGGATATCTTGCACGTCTTGACTCCTCCTCCTTCTCAAGCATATCAATAACGCGACGAACATCATCTGCGACCTCTTGCTTTGACATACGAACGAACTTAGGAATGAACTCGAACATCGACTCCCAATCCATGATGTGAGCAACGTAGGTATTTAACTCCTCGTCCGTGAGAGCATCCCGAAACGTGGGAATTGTGATTACCTTATCCCATCCTAGCATGATGGCTTTCTGTTCCAACGTATTTTTCATTGTCATGAAGATGCCGTCGTTCAATTGTCCAACGTACTCTTGTTGGTTTCCTTTAGTGTAATAAATGTTTAGCATAATGATTTTATTTTTTCTTTTCAATTCCTTCTTGACTACACACCTCATCGATAATGTCGAAGATGACTTCCCTTACATGCTCATTGTTCAATGCTCTGCGAATGACATCCATTGCATCCTCATCACAGCACTCGTAGTTTTGTAAGACATCATCAATGTGCCAAAGGTTTGCTGTTTGAAAGCCTCGATTGGCTAACTCGTTTCTCAATTGTTCTGTTGTAAATTGTTTCATAATAATTAGGGTTTGTGATGACGGTGTCCTTGAAGACACCGCCATCGATTAGTAAATAGATTAGTGTAGTGCAGGATTATTCTTACAACTTCTGTATGCCGAGCACGATGTGTTGACCGTGCCAACTAACAGAGCTAAGATGATAAGATATAAGAACGCTCGATGTTTGATTAAATACTTCATAATAATGAATGGTTTGTGATGATGTGTCCTCAAGGACACACCCTCGATTAAAGAAAAATGTTTAATTGTTTAGACTAAGATAAGACATTAATTCGACTTATCCAAATTTAATTTCTGACTGCCTTAAAATTCTGCCTATCAACCTCGCAGTTTAAAGATTGGTAAGCCTTGTCAATAGCATGGTACTTCGAATGGGCTAACTCGTAACCCACTCGAACACCATTCACGTAGATTGTGTATGTCTGCAATGCCTCCATTAGTCCTCGTGCTTTACGATTAGGTAAGATGCAATAGCACCTGCTATAAACAGCGTTTGAAAGAATAGGTATCCTGTTAGGTCATCAGAAGACACAGGTACATCAACTCTGTTCGCTGAGTACAGACAATAGAAAGACATCACAATACACGCAACAAAAACGTATCGGAAAATAGATTGTATAAAAGTCATAGTTAAAAATTTAAATTTTAAAATCCGTTTCGACCTTTCGGTCTCATCAGCACAGGCACACACCTGTGGACGGAGAGCAGTGTCCTTAAGGACACCGCTCTGTCTGTCTCCTTAGAGCAGTATGTCGTACCGCTCTTTGAAGTCGTTGATGGATGATTGCGGACAACCAATCGGTCTGAACGTTCGCTTGTACTTTCTGCGAAGTCCACCGAAGTTGCTGTTGCGACTTGATGTCCATCCCTCGAACCATCCGCAGGTGTACTTATCAATCTTGCCCGTCTTGAGAAACTGCGTGAAGTGAACCGCCAATCCAAGTATGGCATCAGCCTTCTCAACATTGCCTTCATACATCGATAAGATGATTGGACGGATTGCTCGGTGGAATTTGCTCAGTCTAGCGTTAGGCTGATTGATGGCGAAGTCTAGCATCGTGTACATCAATCGGTATCTGTCAATCATACACTTGACCGACGTAATGCGAGACGGAACACGAAATTCAAGACAATTCTCGTTAATCTTACAGATGGTGTACTTGCTGTATCCGAAGCTAGATGACATCTCAATGTTGCCATTGCAGTATTGATTGTTCAATCGCTTACGAAACAATGCATAAATGATTCCGCTGAATGGACGAACAGCATCCATCAGTTGGTGTCCATCCATGCCATCTACGCTAAAGGTCATGTGACCGCCACATTTGTAATCGCTTGGGCTATACTGCTCGTCGATGATATGCTTTGCCTCAGCGAACATATTGAACACCTTTGTTCTCCACATTGAGCGACCGACCAAAGGTAGTACATGAGTAACTGCCTCGTAACCGCAAGAGTTGTCGCGCTCAAAGCCTTTGAACAATGGATATTCCATCACAGCACCACGTAGTAGTGATGTCTTCTCGACCTCAAAGCCGATAGCGAATTTCGCTTTGTTGCCGTCGACGTTTAGCTTGTCGCTTGTGCTCAGTCCGTTCACGTCATCAGCTGTCGCATCAAGACGGAAGATGGTTTCAGGACTTCTGTGATATCCTGACATTTCGCCACGTCGCTCGGTATCTCCGATGTTCGTGAATTGGACTCCGATGTTTGATTGTAAATTTCTCATAGTTAATTAGGGTTTAGATGGTGGTGTCCTTGAGGACACCACCGATGAATAATTGATTTAGCTGTTAGCGATTGAGCTAAGCTCAGTGAATAGATTTTGGACACACAGCAGGACTCTTGGATTTTCGATGTCTCCACTTATATCAATTCCGCCATCGAGATTGATACGGATTGAATATCCTTTCTCACCATTCAAGCCATCCTTGGCAATGCTGAATGTCGCTAAGGCTTTCGGACGGCTAGCCGTCTCGGTATCACCTTTGGCGAATTTGAGCAGTCCTGCGATTGAACGATTAGAACCCTCGCCTGCATTCTCTTGGGCAGTACAATGGCGTTTGAATGCCGTAACCACTTCGCCTTGCTCAATCTTTAGCTTACCTGCTTTGACCATCTTGTAGGCAAAGGACTTCTGCCATCCGAATACACGACCGAAAAACGTCTCTTTGTTATCCCACTCGATGCCATTGCTTTCAAGCATTGCTTTCGTCTCTGCCTTGTCGTACCATGCTGACGCTTTCGCTACCATCTCAGCCAACTTGATTGACTTGTCGAATTTCGCTTTCTGAGCATTGTCAGCATTCGCTTGAGCCGTGAAGATTGAAGCGAAGTTGATTTCGCTTGTTACCACTGAAGACGTTAGGAAGTCTTGTTCGATTTGTAATAAATGATTCATAATAAATAATTAAAAGGGTTTGTGAATAAAGGTTTTATAGGTTTTGGATTTGTGCCATGATATCGGATACATCGTAAGATGTCCAACATCGTATAACATCATCTGTGATTGGTGTATCATATACCAATTTGCCATCGGCATCTATTACCGCAATCTCGTAGTCATCGTAAATGGTGGCAACGACCGAGATGCCGTATCCATTGTCAAACCAAGTGCGAGCATGGTTGGCAAAGGGAATGTTTCCATGGCTAGTGAAGTTTAGATGTTTGAAGTTTTTCATAACTGATTGATTTTTAAGGGTTTTAAGTTAAAATTAATGGGGCATAACCCCCGTTCCATAACGTGAATATACAATTAATAGTTTAATTATCGTCTATTGTACGATTTATTTTTGCAGAAAGTTTCAATTCATTCGCTGAACGTTTAGCCATAGGGCTTTCAAAGGATAGCGCAGATTGTGTTCATTGGTATTTATATGGTTCAATTGTGGTTGGATTGGGGCTAACGCATATCTCTGTGTCCTTAAAGACACGTCAAGTATATTGATATAGCGTATAAATTGGCTGATACATAGGTATACAGGATACTATCTATTTATATGTAGTAAGGTAAGGTAGGCAGGCAGGGCAGGCAGGCAGGTAGGTAGGCAGGGCAGGCATCGTAGCACAGGGACACAGGCGGAGCAATGGTACCACTACCACGTACAACAACAACCACCACAGGGAATGCCATACAAAAAGCCAAAAAAATCCACCAAGCACCACCAAAACAGACCCCCCCACCCCACAAAAAATATCGGTTTCGCAATAGTCACCCGGTTGCGCGTGGCGGCTATGAACCCAAAAACTACGGGTATCTAAAAAAAGTTTATATTTACACAAAAGGAAAGCATGCACGATTTTAGAATAACACCTGAGGAGATGGGTTACACCATTAAGGATGGTCGATTAATTAATATGGCACCATCACCTGAGATGGGAATAACTAAACTAGCTGAGATGCGTGAGGGTATCAAGAGAGCTAAGAAGGTCAGAATGATTGCAGAGGGTAATGAGTTAGCCAATGCCAACATAGACCTGTTTAAGAAACTGTAATTTGATTATAGTATTTGATGTTTGATTGGAAGGGGAGGCTTAGGCTTCCCCTTTTTTCGTTATACAAAAAGAATTTTTTGTATCAACTATGCTGACTATGTTCTCTTTATGCTCTCTTTATGCTGACTTTATGCTCTCTTTTTTTTTCTAACTATTTGATTATCAATTACTTATTTTAATTATGTTAACTATGTTAAGTTTAAAGCCTCGTATATAAGAAGTAGTATTATAAAAGGAGGTAAGTAGTAGTAGTATAGAGAAGCGAAAAGTTGACATACTGACATATTATTTCTATTATTGTGTTCTGCTCCCATAGCTCAATTGGATAGAGCAACTGCCTTCTAAGCAGTAGGTTTCAGGTTCGACCCCTGATGGGAGTACTATGGTAAGGGTGATAATCTTTTTACTAATTAGCAATGTACTGTGTGCACAGCACCCATACTTTGAATTGGATTCAGGACAGCTTGAGGCGAAAGCTGTTGATGATGGATACAGAATTATGATTAGTTTAGAGGGCGACGAAATAATATACACGCTTACACGTTCAGATGATACTGTCGTTGTGGCGTATGACCCGAGACGAAAGAAACCATTATACATTAAATACAACAAATGAAACAGATACTAATAATTATTACCGCATTACTTTTTATAAACACAGCCGTTGAGCTGATACCCAATCCTATTAGGCAGGAGGTGCACAAGCACAAGGTTGATGGATACTCATCCGCGACATACACTGAACCTGAGATAAAGCATCCACCCTTGGATACCATGTACATAGATGGGTGCAGGCACATGCACTATGTCCACGACACCATTGTTGACTCTTTGCTTGTGGTGCTTGATACGTTTGTGATGCCGACCGAGGGTCGTGTGTCTAGTGGGTATGGATGGAGATGGGGTCGGATGCACTACGGTGTAGACTACTCAGGGTGCAACCGTGATACGTCACTCTCTATATGTGATGGCGTGGTGCGCTATGCTAGGCGTGGGTATAACGGTGGGTACGGCAACCTTGTGGTGGTGAGACACTTCAACGGTCTTGAGACATACTACGCACACCATTGGTCACTGCTTGTTGATGAGGGTGATACAGTGAGTGCCGGTGACGGTCTAGGTATCATAGGCTCGACGGGTCGCTCCACAGGTCCACACCTACACTTCGAGGTGAGGCTATTGGGTGTACCCATTAACCCTGAGACCATAGTAGGTGATAGCCTACCGCTAAAGCGCAGTGGGTTCAGCTATGTGTTATAGATAATATTTATTACCTTTGACACAAATTAAATTAAATGCAATCAGGATTTACTCCGAAGGAGTTGCACTTCTCTGACGAGGGGCGCAGTAAACTAATTAAGGGCATACGCAAAATAGCGACAGCCGTCAAGTCAACACTCGGACCACGAGGGAACACAGTACTTATCGAATCACCGGAGCATCTGCACGGCATCACCGTAACCAAGGATGGTGTGACAGTGGCGAAGTCAATCTCGCTGCTTGACCCCGTCGAGAATCTTGCGGTGCGTATGATGAAGGAGGCGGCAGACCGCACAGCCACATCAGCGGGTGATGGCACAACAACAGCCATCGTGCTTGCCGAGGCTTTGGTTACAGCAGGTACTGAGACAATAGAGCCGACCACTAACCGTACCGAGGTGCTCCGTCATCTAGTCAACGAGACCAAGGAGATATCAAAGAAGCTAAAGAGAGATGGGAAGAAGCTTGGGGTAAAGGACCTGCGTGATGTAGCAATCATCTCAGCCAACAACGACCCTGTCATTGGCGGTATCATTGCTGATGTGCACGAGCAGGTTGGCACCGATGGTGTGGTGACCGTTGAGAAGAGCAAGACCTCAACCACATACTACGAGACAACCAAGGGTATTAAGGTTGACCGTGGCTACGCATCATCACTATTCATCAACGACCAAAAGCGTGATGAGTGTGTCCTTGAGGACACCTACGTATTAGTGTGTGATGGTGAGATAAATAACATACTACAGATAGAGAACATACTAAAGCCTATTATCACCGAGGGCAAGAAGCTTTTAATTATTGCACCGTGCTCGCAGAACGTTGTCAATACACTTGCGGCTAACGTGGTGAAGAACGGACTGAAGATGTGTAGCATCACACCACCCGACTTCGGATACCGTCAGCACGAGCTGATGCAGGACATAGCAGTGAGCGTGGGAGCAACATACTTCTCCGAGAAGACAGGTGATGACCTGAGCCTTATGACCTTTGATGACTTGGGTCACTGTGCCCGTGTTATTGTCAACCGCGACAAGACAGTCATCGTCAAGGACGATGGTGAGACCAACGATGAGGTGAAGGAGCGCATTGCTCAGTTACAGGATGCGCACACCAACGAGTCTGACAAGGCGAGCAAGGAGTTTATCAATCAACGTATCGCATCGTTATCAGGCGGTATAGGTGTGGTGTATGTCGGAGGCAACACAGACCTTGAACAGAAGGAGCTGTACGATAGAGTTGATGATGCGGTCTGTGCCGTGCGTAGTGCACTCGAGGAAGGGATACTTCCCGGTGGAGGACTAAAGTTATATAATCTTCATAAGACATATTCAATCAAGCACAACGATGAGACGGACCCATCTAAAAAAATTGCTTACGCAATTTTAGGTGCTGCACTCCGTGCACCGCTTAGGCAGATACTTGACAACGCGGGGCTCAAGGTTGATGACATCTATGCCGAGGCTAAGGGTGACGGTTGGGGTTATGACGTGAAGAACGAGAAGTACGGATACCTGATGAAGCTCGGTGTGATTGACCCTGTTAAGGTAACACGTCAGGCACTACAGAACGCAGTGTCTGTTGCTGTAACCATATTATCAACCAACGCTATTGTTACTATGGCGCGTAGCTACGACACAGCAGAATGAAAGCGATAGGAAAAAATATAATCATCAATAAGATTGATGAGGAGATAACAACCGATAGCGGACTGCTTTTATCCAACGAGGATGTGAAGGACTTTAGATATCAGAAAGGTATAATACTTATGCCGGGCAGCGAGGTGTCCGAGCATATCACAACCGACAAGGTAGTGTACTATGATTCACGGCAGGCGTGTACGCTAGTGCTTAATGGTGATACCGTTACCATTATTCAGGAGCGTGATGTTGTTGTTGTTTTATAAACTCATTCATATTTATTATAGCCTCCCTATATCTTCTATCTGTGTAGGACACGTTCTTTAGAAACATGGGGTTCTGCGAGGGGGATGTGGGCATCTCCTCTCCGTTTAGTTTTTTGTATACGGAGGTGGCTATCCTCTTTGCTTTGTACGATAGTGTGTACAGTCCCTTTATCTTACCCTGCCTTTTACGGAACACCTCTATCCATCCATCGCGTAGTAGACGGTCGAAGCGTTGCACATCCCATGAGAGTATCCTATCGAACTCCTCAAACTTATCCTTGTTAAAGTATCCCTCCGAGTTGAGGAACAGTATCACGTCAAGGTCTGACTGTGTCAGCCCGTACTTCACTTTTACGTACTGACGTATGACCCGCCAATACTTTAGGTAATCATTTTGCATTAAATTAAATTAGTATCTTTAGGTCAAAGATATTAAAAGAGATGGCAAAACACTGTTCTTAGAGATAGATAAAATGGATAAAGGAAAAAAAATAGTTTCACAGAGTTCACGCAAAGGTTTGAAGTCTTTATCAGTTTTGTTAGCTAGGGCAGAAAAGGATTACCATTCAGGCATACCAAGGGGCGGCTCAAAAAATAAACCT
>Ga0181395_1000304_pt1 | contig 20821 bp, 22 predicted proteins | sample 18SPOviralmetaG_FD_130124 | JGI IMG/M metagenome (GOLD analysis project Ga0181395, IMG submission 130124) | Marine viral communities from the oligotrophic San Pedro Time Series (SPOT) site, San Pedro Channel, CA, USA - 18 SPOT_SRF_2010-12-16 | ecosystem: Environmental > Aquatic > Marine > Strait...
ATCAGCATGATATATCATCACGATATCACTTGTAGCATATTCATTTACTAATGTATCGTAAAGTATAGTATGACCTAAACGAGTTGGTCCTTCGTTACGATGTATCTTTACATTCGGGTCTTTTTTAGCAATTTCTTGCATCCATTCCCAAGTTCCATCATCTGAAAAATCATCAGCCCAACATATCTCATGATGAGAACCTAAATTCTTTCTGATACTATTGTAAGACCATTTTAGGTATTTTAAATTATTTCTACTTGGTTGTATAAAACTTATTACTTTATTCATTTATTTTACTCCAATTAATTTTCCATGATTCTTCTGTGTAATTTTTTTCAAATCGTTTCAATGATGTTTCACTACACAATTTGTAAAACTTTTTCTCTTTTAATTGTAATGCTAATTGTTTTGCTCTTTCTAAATCACCAACCTCAACTGTAGTTAATGGATGTAATATTTCTTGGGTGTCTAATCCTTTATATCCAATACAAGGTATTCCATGAAAAGCACAATTCATAGCAAATGTACCGGCAGCATGCGTTCTCATTAGGTGCACACCTACATTGTAATTACCTAAAGTTTCTATCCATTCTCTCCAAGTCATATAAGGTAGATAATTTATATCTTCTATAGAATTTTCTTGTTCTTGTTTTCTACCCATCGATGGTGCAGATATTGGATAATCTAATTCTCTAGCAACTATATATGAATCAAACCCGCCATACCAACTTACAAAATTACCACCTATCATAGCCTTTGGACTTGGTAAGTCACCATAGTTATCAACTAAAGTTTTTCTCCTAGATGTTAATCCATCCGATATCATCAGACTTCTCATTACCCTCACATCTTTACACCCCAAACCTAAGTAATAACTAACATCAGATTCGTTGTGACAATAAATCCAATCGGCATCAACTAATGTATTATAGTAATGAAATTGTTGTTCAACTGAATAGTCTTGATAGAACCAATGGGGACCTTCTTGCATTACAGATACTTTGTTACACACTTTTCTTATATGATTTAAATCAATATTGGGATTATTTTTAGGAATGATAACAATACCCAAATCAAACTTATCATTTGGTAAATTTTGTAAATGACACATAGGTGCATCTAATACCAAAGACCAAGCAACATCTGTACGAGCGTTGGGAAAATCTCTTGAATACTTTTGATTATTTCCCATTTCAGAAAAGATAGCTATTTTCATACTACGGCTCTTCCTTTTAGTTTTTCCCAATCTTTTTCAGGTCTTACTTCTAAATTTTTATTCCAAACTGAGGACAAAATATCCATATTAATACCAAGTGTCTTTCCATGTTTAATCATAGCCTGAATATCTTTAGGAAAGCAGCTACCACCAAATCCAAACTTACCATCTGGTCCTGGTACATTTAAGTGACTATGCCCTATTCGTCCATCAGCTACAAAACCATTTACAGCATCATCCCAATTTACATTTGATTCTTTAGCAACTTGATACATCTCATTCATAAAAGATACTTTAGTAGCAAAAAAACAATTACTCATGTATTTTATCATTTCAGCTGTTTCATAGTTAGTATGCAATACCGAGACACAATCACCAAACCTATCTCTAATTAAATTAAGAAACATTTGAGCATTAATTTCACTATTGGTTTGTTCGGAACTACCTATTACAAAACGACTTTGATTGATAAAATCAAAATTAGCTGATCTTTCAGTTAGAAATTCAGGATTAAATAATAAATTTAACTGATGGTATTTAATCTGAAGTTTTCTAGTTGTACCAGGTGTTACGGTAGACCTAATTAATATGGTGTTTTCTTTTTTTGATATATTATTAATATCATTTAAAACATCATCTAAAATATCAATATTTATTGAACCATCTTTATTGGATGGAGTTGGCACCGATAAGAATACAAAATCTGATTCATTAATTGTTTCTTCTAAAGTATGTGTTGACTTGTTTGGATTTTTATCATAAGTTCTAACTTCAGCATCAACCCCAACATTTGGTGAAAAGCCATATCTAACTGCTCCACCTACAAACCCATTTCCAACTACACCTATTTTTTGTTTTAATTTCATAATTCTCCTAAAGTTACATAATTTAATTCATATAAACTAGATAAATATATTAATACTTCTCTAAAATTTTCATAGTTATTTTTGTTCCAAATATTATCATTCCAATCACCGGCTATATGAGATTGAAACATAAATGTATCACCATACATTTGAATTGATTCTGTTTGATTTATACCATCATGTCCGGTAAAAGTCTTACATGACCATTTAATATCGTGGTTATGTTCGTTATGAATAGCAGAATATTTAAAATGATTTCCTATAATCTGTATAGCTTGAGGGTGAGCTAACCAACCAGGATTTCTCCAACCTTTAGGTGTGTAACCAACACTTTTCCACTCATTTAAACATTGTTGTATTCTTTCTTCTGCCTTAACTTCTGTATCAAGTTCAAAAAACTCACACTCTCCTATATCATCTCTTTCACATAAATGAAAGTGACCATGTGCTGCTAATTCTACCCACTCTTGATTTCTCCAAAAATCTACCCAATCTTTATGTTTGGATAATGGATATTTGCCATGATAATTAGATGGAATAAATAAAGTAAACTTACAGCCAAACTCTTTCCATAGGTTTTTTAAAAATGCAACAGACAAATCTCCATCACACCCCCAATCTTTTTTTGGATGCAAATCATCTATTGATATTGTTACATTTTTTTTCAAAAGTTTTCTCTCATTTGAGTATACATTTCGGTAAAATTATTTTTACCAGTTTTATTTAATTTATAATCACCATCGTAATTTTTATTAATATCCCATATAACATCAAAAATAGGAATTATGTTAGCGCCTGATAACTTTCTCCAATAACTTTCTTGTCCAAAATAATTTGGTCTTAACTCTCTTCCTTGTGTAATATACATCATTGTCGTTCTACCAAATAAACTTGATAGGATAGCATTACCACCACACACACTTATAAATTTATCAGTATTTGCCATTAATCTCAACTGTACTTCATTATATGTTAAATCAGAATGTTTTTTTACAACATCATCAAATAAATAAACATTATCTAGGTATTTTGGTAATTGTCTATCGGTAATTAACCCAACACCCTCTACATCAGATACTATGTCCAAATTGTAGTTTACAGCACTTATTTCATTTTGATCAATAGCAAAACCCTCCTTATTCGTAGGTCTTTTATATACCACATCATAACCCCTTTCGGTTAAATAAGTAAACATCTCATACAAACAAGGTATATCAAAATAATGCCATTTAGGGGGTAACCCATGTTCAAAATTATATATGTTGGAAATAAAAACTATAGGCCTGTCACTATCCCATTTAAAATCTTTTTTATAGTATTCTCTATACGGTGGAGAAACCCACTTTGAGTAATCTAATACTGCTGGATGTGTAATCACCGTACCTTTTTTGTTATCACCATGAATCCAATTATTTGGCATTTCATTTAATCCAGCAGCTTCATTATCAATAGTTCTGTATTCAAAGGATTCTTCTACATCGTCACAGAAATAGTAAAACGGTTTCATACCCTTAGATGTTATAACTTTATCAAGTTTACCTTGTGTATGTAACCAATACGCGTATGGGATAACAAGTGCTAATTCTATTCCAAACTCTGGATTTGATTTTATTACCATTTCACTACCGTTTTAATTATATGAAAGCCTTCAGCATATTTACAATTTGCCTCTATGCCTCGGTATTGAGCCATAATCTTTAAATTTTTAGCTACATCAAATCCAGCTTTTTTATATTTTACAAACTGACTTTCATGACATTTAGAAGCTTTTATCTTCTCATCAAAGGTATTAGTAATATCACTATAATAATTTATTGCCATTGGGTTTTCTGTATGTCTTGGTATTGGTATCTGTTCGTAACAAAAAACATTAGGAACATATCTAGCTGCTGCCATGGTTGTTTTGAATGTTGCAATATGGTCTTGATTAGAATCACCAGCCCAATGTGTATAGATAGTATCTATTTCATATTTTTTTATTAGTTTTTCTAATGATGCAACACTTTCTAAATTAAAAGGAACATGTAAATCTTTAAATTGTAAAAATTCAGTAACTTTGATACCTAACACTTTGGTAGCACCAAAAACCTCATTTGTCAATTGACTTTCTGACCTAATAGTTTTTCCTGTAGTTTCATCAATTGATGGTGAACTTGTCATACAAACATAAACTACAAAATCGTTACTCTTACAATGTTTTACTAACGTACCACTACAACCAAACTCTATATCATCTGGATGAGCTCCTATTGCCATTACCCTTTTCATTCATCATCCCCTTTAGATTTATCTAAAATTTTAATAGAATCTTCTCCATGATTAAACATTAAATCTATCGATGACATATGAGAAATAAACTCACCATGCATCTGTTTATATTTTGGATGTTTAAAGTTTTGAAAGTAATAATTTATATTATTTTCTTTAAATATTTGTTTGTCCATATAAGTTTTTCCAATAGAACCAAATATAAAATTATCAGCCTTTGCCACTTTACACATATTAACTATCAACTCTGATTTACTTCCTCTTATATCATACCCCATTTCAATTAATTTTGATACCTGATAAATGGGGATATTTACATTATATTTTCTTAACATTAATTTACTAATTTTTATAATAAAATCCAAGAGAAATTCTTCTCTTTCTAAATATATTTTTTCTATACTTTCATATAGAGGTTGAAAATATAGAGTTTTAGAATAAGAATGATAAATAGTATTTAAATGTTTCTTTACCCATTTCTGACTATTATCTATCCTAACTTCACTCCAATTCATTGTATGGCTTTTAGCTCCGATTACGGGTATGTTCAACCAACACCAACCATCTCCTTGTTTAACTCTTATCTTATTTCTATTTTGAAATACATCTTTTACATACTGTACACTATCTAATACAAAGTATACATCTGCCATAGTAGCTTTAGATATATACCCCAACCAAGGTAAAAGTTCCGGTTGGTGTGCGGTTAATGTTATACCAGATACATCGAGTCTCCTCTCATCCGTTGATAATTCTATCTTAATTTTTCAACTCCTTTTTTTACAAAGTCGATAATTTCATTTATACTATTTTCTTCTAACTCATAATACATAGGTAAAGAAAGATGTCTTTTTAAAATATCATTTGATATTGGATAATCATCTAAAACATAATCCTTATATATTTTATGATGATGACAAGCAGGATAATATGCATTAGCATTTTCTATTCCATTTTTATGTAAATAATGAGATAATTTATTTCTATCTATATCTAAATCGAGGATAAAATAATAATTCCAATATGATGAAACAGAAAACTTATTAGTTGGTAATAAATTTATACCCACTACATCTTTTAATTTCTCGGTGTATTTACTTGCAATCCAATTTCTCTTTTCTACAAATTCATCTAAATGAGATAGTTGTGATAATCCTATTATAGCAGAAGTTTCTGTCATTCTAAAATTTTGTGATGGATAATGTGCATCAACACCATAATCCACTCCCTCTAATTGACCAATAGCTCTTGTTACACCGTGGTATCTCATAATTTTAGCTTTATCGTGTAAATCATCACTATTAGTAGTAATCATTCCACCTTCACCAGTAGCCATAACTTTGGATGGATAGAAAGAAAAACACCCCACATCACCAATATTACCTGCTCTAAGTATCTCATCGTGGGTTTCATCGTAATAATAAGCACCATGAGCATGTGCAGCGTCTTCTATCAAATAAATCCCCCTATCTTTACACATTTTTTTTATCTCTATAATATCAGATGATATTAAACCAGCCATATGAACCCACATAATGGCTTCAACATCATCAGTTAAGTTTTTTAAAATACTATCTACAGACATACATAACGTAGATTTATCTATATCTACTATTAGAGGTTTGTTACCTGATAGTATTATGGAATTCACACTAGCTACAAATGTATTGGTAGGTACTAGAATAGTTTTATTATTTATACCCAATGCCCTTATTGAAACTTCAAGTGCTGATGTACAAGAGTTTGTAGCTATTCCATACTTAGAGCCAATCTTATCTGCAAACTTGTTTTCAAACTTAGCCACATATTTACCTTGAGCAATATGTCCTGACTCTAATATTTCATCAATCTTAGATGTTATTTCTTTTCTATCAGCCTTACTAAAATAAGGTTTAGCTCTTGGATACTTCATACCACTCCATATATTTTTCTAATCCATCTTCAATATCAGTAAAACTAATATTTAAATCAGTACGGATATCTGTGTTATCTAGTTCAAAATCAAAACTACAAAACAAAGATTCTAGCTTGTCATGTGACACTTTTATTTCATCAATATCTTGAAAAAACTTTTCTTTTATTATAAAAATCAAATCCATTACTGACCATGACTTATCACCAGAAACATTATATGTTTTCATTTTAGGTTTATTTCGTAAAACTAATTTTTTTAATACTTCAACTACATCCTCAACAAAAACAATGTTAATTAAATTCTTACCATCTCCAGCTACCTCTATTACTTTATTATTAGCTAACCTATCAATAAAATATCCTAATCTTGGTCGATGGTTATTTACACCTACTATATAACTTGGTCTGATTATGTCAAAGTTTATATCTGATAACTTTATCATATTCTCAATCTTTAATTTATCCCTACCATAGTCCCCAAATAATTTAACATATCGCCCATCGGCTACTCCACTACTTACAAAGATATAGTTAGTGCCTTTTGATATTTTATTCTTTATTAACTGAAACTGACTTGGTTGAAATAAACACATATCTACTATACAATCATACTTAGTAAAATCTATTTTATCTACATCGTTTTTATTATTTCTATCGCCCTTAATTATATTGATATTACTATCAATTGATGTCCCACTTCTATTGAACACATCTACAGAGTAATTTTTTTCTAATAGAACTTTGGACAAAGCTTTACCAACAAATCTATTACCACCAATAATTAATACTACTTTCACTATATCAGTTCCTTAATCTCCTCAATGGTAAACTCATCAACATCATTCGAGTCAGGTCCTTCTTCTAGTATTCTTTCATGTAAGTTTTCACCAGGTTGTAATCCTATTGATTTAATTTTTAATTCTCTATCACTCGGTAAATATTTTTGAGCCATAGCCTTTAGTAAATTATCTATACTCATTGATTTCATATTTGGAAAATGTATCTCACAATCAGTAGCATCTCTCATACAATCATATATCAAATCAACTGCTTGATTTAAAGTCCAAAAGAATCTAGTAGCAGATGGTTCTGTTACTATGACTTGTTCACCATTTTTTAATAACTCTTTCCATTTACAAAGAACTGAACCTGTTGAGTATAAAACATTACCATACCTAACTAATCTAAATTTTACATTAGGATAATCTACTTCATATTGTTTAAACATTTTCTCCATCAGTAGTTTACTAGCGCCATAAACACCAGCAACTTGAGCAGCTTTATCTGTACTTATACCAATCACAAAGTCAACACCTTCTTCTACAGAACATTCTAAAACATTCTTTGAACCTATTACATTTGAATTTGTACATTCAACGGATTGAGTTTCAGCCATACCTACATGTTTAAAAGCAGCTAAATGAAATACACCAGTAATATCTTTCATCACACGATGAACTGAAAACTTATTAGTTATGTCACCGGTTTCTATTTGCACCGATGGAAACTTTTGTTTTAATTTTATTAACTGACCTTCGTTTCTAGCAACGGTTACAACTTTACCACCATCTTTTAATATTCTTTTTATTAATTCACCACCAAGAAAACCAGAACCACCAGTTACTAAATATTTTTTACCTTGTTCTATATTAATCATTTTAATTCCTATTTAAAAGTTTTATATCATTTTTAACCATGTTTGAAACCATTTCATCAAATGATGTTTTTGGAATCCAACCTAACTCTTCTTTAGCTTTTGTAGAGTCACCCTTTAGATAATACACATCAGCAGGCCTCATGTACTTTGGATTTTGTTTTACATAAGGTTTCCAATCATCAATACCAATACACTTAAATGAAGTATTTAAAAAATCTTCAAGTGTATGAAATTTACCTGTAGCTATTACATAGTCGATAGGATTTTCTTGTTGTAACATCATCCACATAGCCTCAACATAATCAGGAGCATAACCCCAATCTCGTTTAACATCTAAATTACCCAAAGTAATGTAATCCTCTATTCCCAAATAAATTCTAGCCACACCATCTGTAATCTTACGAGTTACAAACTCTCTACCTCTCCTTTCACCTTCATGATTAAACAGTAAACCACATACATTGAACATATCGTAAGATTCACGATAGTTTATAGTAATCCAATGAGCATATAATTTAGCAACACCATATGGTGAGCGTGGATGAAATTTAGTACTTTCATTTGCCAAATCTTCCATCTTACCAAACATTTCTGAAGTAGATGCTTGATAAAATTTAATTGGTTTATTGTATATTCTAATAGCTTCTAACATTCTTAATGTACCACCACCTGTTATATCAGCTGATTGTTCTGGCGTATTCCAACTCTCACCTACAAACGATTGAGCAGCTAGATTATAAACCTCATCAGGATCAGATTGTTTTAAACACCTCAATAGTGAATTTTGGTCTGATAAATCCCCCATCAGAAAGTTAACTTTACCTTCGAGATGAGATGTGTTTACTCTATTTTTAGTAGAACACCTTCTTTCTACACCATAAACTTCATAGCCTTTTTCTAATAGAAAATCGGCTAAATGACTTCCATCCATTCCTGTTATTCCTGTTATCAATGCTTTTTTCATTTATTTATCTCCTTGCTTAAATCATCATATTCATGAAACTTGTTTTTGTTATTTACTAACCCATCAAGATTTTCGTTAGACATTCTTTTTAATATAGAAAAATTATCAGTTTTTTTATCTTCAAAGGAATTGGGATTTTGTTCATCTTTAACATATAATCTTTTTTTAGGATGTCTTCTAGCGTGTATATGTAATAAATTCTTACATACAAATTGTAAATAATCTTTACCTAATAACTTTTGAGCCATAATAGATAACCCATGATCGTCATTGTAAATCATACATGATGGAATATTTACCCCAAATTTAATTAAGTCTGCTGATAAAACTAAACAGGCTCCACTTATTTTTGGATAATTTATATAAGTAAAGTCAAAATCCTTAGCTTTGGCATTTATATCATTCATTTTCTCGATAGGTAAACTTGATTTAGCTTGGTTTACATTTAGATGTTGATTTTCATCATCAATAAAAGTATGGTTTATATAATCATTATGAACTAATGCGTCCCAAGATGCATCCCACATTTTCCTATCAGCAAAACTCAACAAGTACCTATGTATATTTTCTTTATTCGTATACTCCGATAAAGTTTCTATTGCATCGAATGCCTCTCTTGGAAAAAAACTATCGGTTTCACCCCACATGACATAATCTACTTTTTTACAATAGTTATAGTTTAAATCTCTTCTATAATCTGTATGTAAATAAAATCTATCCTTATCTATAATATTTGTAACTATATTCTCTATACCAATATCTTTTAATCTCCGAACTCCGAGTTCAAACTTATTTAATATTACAGACTCTGTAATTTTACTCGTGTCTAAGGTTTCTATCTTTTGAGTTAAATTTAAACATAAATCTACTGTAACATTTTTTTTATTATCTACCGTTTCTAATAAGTTAACCATGCCGTCAATGAAATCTTTGTACATTTCAATTTCAAAGAACATCACATGTGTTCCTATTACATATTTATTTTTTAATTTAATCATCAACTTCTCCATAAAGATATTTATAAGACCTTTCCATTAATAACGGCACGTTGATGTTTTTATCTGGTATTCCATTAAAATGGTATACCCAACCAAGTTTAGAATAAAGATGATCATCACCTAATATCTCTTTTTTTGGCATACAAGTCATATTATATTTATAAGGTAATAATTTCGTATCTATGTCATGTCGATGTAACATAAAATTAAGAATAGTTTGATCTCTACCAATTCCAAATTTACTAGATAATTCATTTATTAATTCTTTATTTTCAAAGTATAGACTAATCATTTCTTTGAAAAATAATTTATGTTTTTTATTAACTATCTGAAAACCACCATTACCATAATCCCAAAAGTTAAACCACTCATCCGTGAATAAGTATTTATGGTAATGTTCCATTCCTCTTAGAATCCAATCATAACTGCCATCATCATGCACTAGACAATATTCATCATTTGTCTTTTCAAAAAAATTAGGACAATTAGGATGAACAATGGTGTCAGCATCAACCATGAGAATCTGATTATAGTCTATTTCATTATGTTCTAACATATCAAATAGGTAATACCTCTGAAAAATAATGTGCATTTCCTCTTGGTCAACCACCGGCTCCTCTAAAAGAAATAATTCTGCATTATTTTCTTTACAAAAATGTTTCCAAGAATTGATAGAATATTGATATTCTTTTTTATCTTCGACATTAACAGCAATCATAAATACTATATTTTTACTTGACATTACAAATTACTCCTTCCATATCAAAAAACTTTGTTCCTGAAGCGTGGACTAAATCTTCTGGTTTTTCACCTATAAATTTATCTATAACTAAATCACCATCATCTATTTTTTCATGTATAGCTTGTTTTACCTCGCCTGGTGGAAATCCATAATCATCAAAAATAAAAATAGGATTGCCAAATCTTTTAAAAGAATTTTCTATATCCATTTTAACTTGATAATATTCATGACCAGCATCAATAAAAACTACATCAACATCCTTTGGTAAGTGGTCTTCCCAATTATCATTATACAAATCCATTTGTACAAACTCAACATTATTTCTATCTGAGTTGTTTGAGTTTGCCTGTTCTAAATTCCAATCATCTCGTTCAACTGCAATAACTCGTTTAAATATGTGACTAAGCATTCGTGTAGATTGACCTTGTGAAGCACCTATCTCTACGATAGTTTTATCTTTAAATTCACCATTACCAAATTGTTTTAGTATGTCTAGTTTTAGTTTTCTTGATGTAGTATACTTTGCTGTATCTTTATGCAACATCTCATCTAAAATCTTATCATATTTAACATTATCCATATTGTAATTATGTCCAACTAAATCCCATGTTTGTTTTATTAAACTACTTCTAGTGTCTTTTGGTATTCCATTAAATACCCAATTATAACCATATTTTATAAAAAAAGGTGTCTTGTCACTACCATCTTGCCAGTTATGTGAAAATAAATCTTTTCTGTGCATATGTGTTAGTTTAAAGGCAACAGGTAAATCTAAATTTAATTCAACATTATTTATCTGTAACCAATAATTTAAAGGTGTTTGGTCATTACCTTTTTTTACAATGTTATCTTGTAAATCAACAAATTTATCTATGTTATCTAAATATAGTTTTTTTAATCCTTGAATTACTTCTTTATGATCTTCATTAAAAATAATTACACCAGAACTAACATATCTATATTGGTCTAGTTCAAACCCATTAAAAAATGATTTATAACCTTGAATGCTGTCATATATCCACCTCATATTGTCTCTATCATTCCAACCAACAAATTTTCTATCTGTCAATTCAAATATATTTGGAGCATTCCATTTTATCATACAACTACTATCAGCTAAAAATATTTGATCATAATCTATTTCAAGTCTATCTAACTCATCAAAAACAAATATTAATTTTTGCCAGTTTGGTCTAAATTGAATTAAGTCATCTTCTACCGGCTCTGTAAATGGAACAAATAATACATCGTTTCTCTCGCACCAATACTCCCAAGATTTTCTCGTATATTCAAAATAATCAAAACCACCATATTTTTGTGTATTTTCTTTGTGGATAATTGCCGGCCACCATACTACATTCTTTTTCATTTAAAACCTTTATTCTATATATGTATATATAAATATTGACTTTTATATCAAAAGATACAATATTTTATAACTATATTTCTTTATTTATTATATTAGAAATAAAAACTATTTCAGCATCTGTTATATGTGGATTGTTTGGTACATAAAAACCATATCTATCTATTTCTGTAACATTTGGTAATTCTAACCTACCATATTCTTTTACATAAAATGGTTGAGTTCCCATTGAGCCACAAATCATAGGTCTAACTTCAACACCATTTCTTTCCAACTCATGAACTATCCTATCTCTATTAGGATGTATTACAGGATAAGCAAAGTTAGAATTAAAATCATCTGAGTTAGTGGTTGGTTTCCAATAATTATTTTTGACTAATTCTTGATATGTTAAATAATTATATTCTCTTTTCACACCCCAATTATCAAGCTTATCGATTTGACTTAAACCTATATATGCTTGTAGGTCTGTGGCTCTGACATTAAACCCTTGATAATAAAAAGTGTAAAGTGCATTAAAAGTAGAAACATCCCAATCTTGTTGTAATTCAATTTGTTTCTCTACATCTAAATCTCTGTCCCACCCATGAGCTCTTATTGATACTAATATATCATATAAATCTTTATCATCGGTTGAAATAAACCCACCCTCGATAGTAGATATATGATGCCCAAAGAATGTAGAAAAACTTGACATCTTACCAAATGTCCCCAACTTAGTTTGTTTATACTTACACCCCATTGATTCACAAGTATCCTCTAGTAATATAACATCATACTTTTTACATAATTCTACAACCTTATCCATTTCAGGAACTAAACCTAAAACTGAAACAAACATTAGAGCTGATGGTGATTCCTCTTTAAATATTTTTTCTAAATGTACCAAATCAGCTGACAAATCTCTTTTATTAGAATCACACAAAATTGGTTCTAATCCCAACTGCATAACTGGTGCTAAATCAGTAGCCCAAGCAACAGATGGTACTACCACTTTGTTGTTTTTAAGATAGTCACCTTGTTGTAGTGCCGATAACATTAATAAATTAGCTGAAGAACCCGAGTTAACAAATACCGAATACTTTCTTCCTAACCAATTAGAGTATTTTTTCTCTAGTTCTAATGTTACAGGTCCTTTACTTAACCTTGGATATGTTTTTAGCCAATCAATTAGGTTATCTATATCGTCATTATCAATTGTGTTTTTTACTAAAGTTATCATAAACTCTCCTTATACCATCTTCTAATGAAGTAAATTTAAAACCATCTAAGACACTTAATAGTTTTGATGAATCAACATCTTTTCTATATTGACCATCAGGTTTTGTATTATCATATGTTATTTCTAAATGACTTTTACCACAAGCCTCAATCCCCATTTTAGTCATCTCGTCAATTGAATAAACATAATCAGGTGCAACATTGAAATTATCAATTATATTATTTTCAATAATATATTTTATCACCCTCGCTAAATCACCAGCATACATAAATTGTCTTAACGGTTTACCAGTTCCCCATACCTCTACTTTATCAGTAGCTTCATGTATTTTTTTAATAAGAGCTGATATAAAATGACTATGGTGTTCTTCATACTTATCATGTTCACCATAAAGATTACAAGGTATTAAATAACACCAATCCCTACCATATTGTTTTTTATATGAATCTATCTGAGTGGACATTAACCTCTTTGACATAGCATAAGCAAAGTTATCTGGTGGTGGAGGTCCGTTAAACAAATCCTTTTCTTTCATTGGATATTCTTTCATTACATCAGGATATACACAAGTGCTACTTATAGCTATAACTCTATCAACATCATGCTGATGGCAGGCTCTAAGCAAATTAGTTGTCATTAAAGTATTTTCTTCTAAATACTCAACAGGATAAGTAATGTTATCTAAAACCCCACCGACTCTAGCTGCTAGATGTATAACAATATCTGGTTTGTTCATACCAATTATAGTATCAACACTTTTAGCGTTAAGTAAGTTAGCATCTCTTGATGATAAGTAGATAGCATTTGGCATAATATCTTTAAGATGTTTACCAACTAATCCACTTCCACCTGTGACCATTACTTTCATTGTATATCCTATACTTTTAGATTAAAAATTGATTTTAATTTAAGTTGCTCATCTTCACTTAATACATTTGTTGAACCAGGTTCAGTTGAGTAATACCAATCACTTCTTAATCCATTTCTTTTAAATAAATGTGTGTAATCAATTGGACTAGGTACGCTACCAACTATTCTCCAACCATCATTTACCGACTTAGTAGAAGCATTGACTTCCCAATCCCACAAGTCTGTTGATTCTTTCAAATACTTTAAAAAATATTTCTTATTCCAAATAGAATAAACTGCTGATAGTTTATATTCAGCTCCCTCTATATTTTCTATCACCGTTAGATCATCATCTGAACTTATGACATTATGTGGTCTTGTCGAGTTACATAAAGTTAAACTACATCTACCGACATCCTCGTTTAAAATAACTAAATTTTGTAAAAACTCAACTAGTTCTGTAGCTACATAATCAGCTAGGGGCATATCTGAAACACTCATCATAAAATGTTTATCTTCTTTTTTAGAAAAAAAATCATAGAGTTGTTGACACACTTTACCTGGACCAGTATCTACACCAAGAGATTCAAATTTGACAAAGTCTGATTTGTAATCCGGCGTTTTATATCCGAGTATAGTCACATCAACACTTGACCAATATTTTTTGAAGAAGTAATCAACCATCTCAACACTTTCATTTATTAGTTTATCAAAAGATAACATATATAATTTCAAAATTATTTCCCCAACCAAATTATATCTTCAAGACCAGTATTTCTCCATATATCAATATTAGAATAATCATAGCCTTTGATTCTGTGATTTTTCCAATCAGCAAAATAAGGTCTACCTATACAATCTTGAACTCCAGCAACAGCACAAATACCAGAACCAACTGATAGATAAACTGCTGGGTGGTATTCTTTCATTTTCCATAATAATGCTTGTTTAGCATGCCCTATACCCTCTATAAATATCTTTGAAGTAGCGTTTTTTAGTTGCTCTTTTACCATCTCATCCGTAGCATTTATATCATCACAAGCATATTTTTGAGGTATACTAATGTAATCTTCAAACTTATCTATACCTAAATAATCTCTGTATTCTTGATACTCTAAAAGTTCTTGAATAAGTTCTAGTTTTTCCTTTGCTCCTATGATACCTATTTGCCCCTTAAATGTTTTAAATAACCATCTGTTAGCAATTAAACCATATGGATATTCTGCTGGAATAGGTATTTTATTTGAAAAGAATCTATCAAACTCATCACGAGCTTGCTTATAACACTCAACCATATAGTGATCATTTTTATTAATACCATCTTTGAATAAGCTTAAATCTAAATTATCTGCTCCTATGTTAGTATCTCTTTGCCCCTTACTTGTGCTACCAATTGATATTCCACTAGCAAAGGAATACTCACCATCACTAAATTTATAAAATGTTTTGGATGAGTTGGTTTTAACTAAATTAATTAACAATGATTTAAATGATTCATAGTTCTCATGAAAGTTAGGAAAAAATTGTATGTTAGATTCCCTAGCAGTATTTCTACATCCAGGAATATCATATCTATTATTATACTCACCCATATATTTCATCCATTTCTAATTTGTATTTTTTCCATAAATCAAATCCAGGCTTACATCCCAGCGTAGGAATATTACCTATGTCAGGTGCCGGCCATCTATACTCTTTTTCATCTTTAAACAATTCTATTTTTTGTTCCCACTCATCAAGTCTCCAAGGCTTTACATGGTCGTAATGAGCCCAATGTAAAATTCTAGTATCTTCTGTTTGAGTTGATAATGGATATTGATTATATGACCTAGATATTGCTTGAAAATCATTACCAAAAACATTGTTAATAATTCCTTGATCCATAAAATCACCATTATGACTTTGTATTTTTGAAGTCAACATATCATATACTTCTTTATTTCTGTAACTACTACCCAACACTACAAATCCAGTATTTCGATGAAAAATACCAAATTGTAAATCGGCATCAAATAAATCTGATATATCACCTATACAAAGCATATCAATATCAAATAATATAACTTTATTGTATTCCGTTTCATTGAAAGATTCTAATGTTAAATAAGCAGCTTTAGAACCTTCGTTTCTTTCAGATGGTATTTTACTATTTAAGTAACATTCGTTATCGACATGCTCTATTATTATATTTGGAATTATTTTTCTAAGACTTTGTTTATTATCTTCTGATAATGGTGCTATAGTCTCGTTGTAATATATTTTAAAATCACACCTATCCAAATTATTTATATTTTTTTTCATTGAATATAGCATAACTTTTGCACCATCTATATATTCATCGTTACATACACTAGTTAATAATATATCTTTCATTTGTATTTTCCTATTGTTTCAATTATATACTCCACATCGTTTTCACTTATTGATTGATGTAATGGAATACATAATGTTTTTTTAGATAGTTCTTCCGTGTTCGGTAACATCACATTACTATCTTTATAATATTCAACTAAATGTAATGGATAGTACCTAAAAGTAGTATATATACCATTATCTTTTAAATATTTAGCTAAATCATCTCTTGTATCAGTTTGTACATGATACATATAATATGAACTCTGACAATCCTTATCAATGTCTTTAGGTAATGTTAACCACTCTAAATTGCGTAGTTGTTCAGTATAAGTATTATGTATCTCTTTACGCCTATTAATAAAACCATCTATTTTTTTTATTTGTTCTACACCCATAGCACCTTGAATGTCATTTATTATTGAGCGTCTAGCTGGCTTATCAATATCAAACTCCCACCACTTAACATCTATAGAATTTGAAAACCCACTAGAACTCTTCAAACCTAAGTAAGTTTCATACATAAACTTTTGTACTAATTTTTTATCTTTTATATAAACAAATCCACCATCACCCATGACTAATTGTTTCATACTATCAAATGACCAGGCACCAAAGTCACCTATTGTTCCTGTATTAACTCCCTTGTACTTAGAAAAGGGACTATTAGCATTATCTTCTATTAACTTTAAATCATTTGTATTACATACATCTAAGATACTATCCATATCACAAGGATTGCCACCAAAATGTAAAATCATTACGGCTCTAGTTCTACTAGTTATTTTTTCTTGTATATGACTTGAAGTTGGATTGAGAGTTCTCTCATCCACATCACAAAAAACAGGCTTACAACCAACCGACTCTATAGCATTAGCCGCACCTATAAAGTGTACAGATGGTATTATTACTTCATCACCGGTTTTTAAATTTAAAAGTTTTATTATTTGAAACAAACCTTCTGTACAACTATTAACAGTTTCTACATTATCTCTACTAACACCAATTTTTTCAGACATTAGTTTACTAAACTCTTCGGTTTTTTTACCCTTACCTAACCAGTTGGATTCAAATACTTCTTTTATAGCATTTAATTCTTCATCCCCCAAAGATGGTTGATATATGTTAATCATTTATAAAATCCTCATATGGTTTAGCTATCATTTGTCCACCAAATTTAAAAACATTTTCATTCCAAAAATCTAAAGGTGCCTCCGAAAAAGAAAACATCTCTTTAGCAGCTACAACTTCAACATCTTTTCCAAACATAGGTGGTAAGTAAGTATGACTTCTAAGATGACCTTCTGTAAAAAATACACATCTTTTTGCATTCGTTATCAATACGGATTGCTCTTGTATATCTGATACTTGTATGGTTTTATAATTTGAATCAAATTCAGAAAAACTGTCATGTAATCTAAATGTTTTAAAATCCATCAATACAACTTTACATTCTTTTTTTAATTCATTAATAATTTTGTCATGATCTATTCTAACCTTTGATAGTTCATATCCTTGTCTAAATCCAGTTTGACAAAGTATATAATCCTCGTTTAAAGAAAAACCTAAATCTTTCTCCATTCTTTCTTGTATATTTTTAGCATCACTACTTACACTTAAACATTTGTATTCATTATTATTTAAATTTAACTTATTATGTGGTACATTATATATACCACCATATCCACCAGGTCTTTCTAATCCAAATAAACAATCGTTTAATACTTCATAGTCACAACTCCAAATCCATTTTATATTGGCTTTTATATGATTTGAATCAACAACTAAATTCATTACTTCATTTTTTATAGCATCTATATGTTCACCTGTCCTAGTTGCTTTCCATTCTTTTCTATCTAAATGTGGACCAGTTCCTTCTAAAAAAACATATGAAGTATAACAATCAGCCACTACATTTTGTATTGAATCCAATTGAGAAATATCTAAATAATAATCAGCTGATTCATACATCAAGTCTAAACCTTTTCTTGAACATACTACTATCTCATCGCCTTCTTTTTTATTTTCCCTTACCCATTTTCTCAAAGTGCCTTGCCAGTTTAATAACTCATACCCAAACTCACCAATAAAAGTAAATACATAAATCATCTTAAACCCCTACACCATCTAATTTACTAAAGATATTGTAAACATGCAATACCAAATTTTGTAAATTATATTTTTCTTTATATTTTTTTCTCATTTTTTGAACTAATCTTTCTCGTATGTTATTATAATCAGATAATACATAGTCTATTTTTTCTTTAAGATTTGACCAATCGTAATTTACAGCAATATAAGTTTCATTGTCGTCATATATAAAAGGTTCTGAATTTATGTAGCTCATATCAGGTTTCATTAGTACACTACCGAACATAGCAGATTCTAAATCTCTTGGTGCCATCTCACCATACCCAAGTGGTGCCATAATAATTTTAGAACTAAACATATTTTGATAATATTCTTGTTGTGATATTCTAACTCCATTAGTAAGTTTAGCTACATTATATGTATCACCTAAAATGTCCATTAATTGTTTTCTATGGGGATCATAGTAATCAGTTTGACAAACATCATGTTCATAAACAGGTTCTTTTGTAGGATACCCAAACATACAAGATATATCAAAAGTTTTTTCTTGATTATAATCTATCCAATTTGGTTGAACTGTGTGTAACCAATTACATCCAGTCAACTTCATCTTGGGTTTTAAATCATCAATATCAGGAACAGAGTAATCCCCCTTACCCCAATAATACCTACCATTAGCCCAACCTTGTTTATATAAGTCAAAATCTTTTAAGTAGCTATTTTTTAAAAACAATTTAGCATTAGATTCCCTAAACACATCTATCGTTCCAATAAGTGTTGTAGCATCTTGACCATCTACTATAAAATAATCACCGGTTATCTTAGAACAAAATTCTAATCCTTTGTCTATTGATTCTTGTAATGATTTTTTCTTATCTATTATACTTGCCTGACCTACAAAAGCATAATCATATGTATCAGAAGTAGTAAACTCAATCCCAACTTCTTTGAATAATTCTTGAGCCATTAGAAAAGGTCTAAAAGTAGTTTCATTTCTATGAACATCTAGTTCATATAACTTTATTTTTATCATTTGATTTTTTTGGATATATAATTTTTTATATCTAAACTAGGTTTCCATCCAAGCTCTTCACTAGCTTTTGTATAATCAGCCAACGTAAATGGATATTCACCTTTTCTTGCTGGTATGTATTTCACCTCGGTCTGACCGAACATTTCTGTTATTTCATTAATAGAATAGTTTTTCCCTCTACCTAATTCATAAGCTTGACCATCTGCTACTTTACTATCAGTTAAAAGACTAAGACCACACCGAACTAATCCATCAACGATGTCGTCTATATGAGTAAAATCTCGTCTTTGTTCTCCATCACCAGTAACGGTTAGTGGTTTACCCTCACGATATTGTTTTTCAAAAATACCAACAACTGTAGCATAAGCACCATCTTCCAATTGATGTTCTCCATATACATTGTAAAATCTACATATAGAAGTTGGTAAGTCATAAACTTTATTATATAATTCACATAATTGCTCACCAGCATATTTAGACCAAGCATACGGACTACCCCATAGTCCATGATGAAGTGTACTTGAACCGGAAAATACTACGGGTGTGTCATTATTTCTAGCCCACTCCAATACATTAAGAGCACTATTAAAATTGTTACTTATTGCCTTAGTTGGATTTTTTAGTGATGGTTGTATTCTAGCTAAAGCAGCTACATTAAATATTAAATCAACCGACTCTATATGACATTCACATGATATTTCACATTCACACTCATCCCATAGTAATGCCCAATTACGTTTTGATAAATCTCTATCATAATACACACATCCATCTTGGTGGTTTTCTTTAAATCCAGTAGAATAGTTGTCTACCGATAATACTTCATACCCATCTTTTAATAATCTTTTTATTAAGTTAGTACCTACAAACCCAGCACCACCAGCAACTAATATTTTCATTTTTTTATCCCACTTATTTCTTCATTATAAAACTTATTTTGTTCTACTTGTCTTTCTATTGTTTTGGAATGGATAATGGAATACTTGTGTTCTGTTGGTAGGTGAGCATAAGTTTGAAAACCAACTAGTTGTTCGTGAACTGGTTTTTCCCAACGGATATTTGGTCGGTTACGAAAGATACGGCCTTGCCAATCAGGATAATTTATCCAACCTCTTTCGTTTATTTTATACCCATACATTCTACAATGTTCTTCTGTTATCCCCTTTACGGTATTTACTCTTGGTAAAAAAATTAAATCAACTGGATTACCTTCAAGTAACTCGTGGATGTCTGCCATAAACCAAGATGAAATCATCTCATCAGCGTCCAAGTTAAAACTATAA
>Ga0181395_1000321_pt1 | contig 20460 bp, 25 predicted proteins | sample 18SPOviralmetaG_FD_130124 | JGI IMG/M metagenome (GOLD analysis project Ga0181395, IMG submission 130124) | Marine viral communities from the oligotrophic San Pedro Time Series (SPOT) site, San Pedro Channel, CA, USA - 18 SPOT_SRF_2010-12-16 | ecosystem: Environmental > Aquatic > Marine > Strait...
CGAACATGTTACTGGTCGTCTGCCTGAAGAAGGTATGACCAAGATGTGGAACTTCGCTACTGACCTAGCGATTAACTCTCACTTGATTAACGAACTTCCCGAGGGCGCTCTGATTCCTGGTCAAGGCTACTTCGAAGACATGAGACCTGGGCTGTCTGCTGAGCAATACTTCAAGCTCCTCAAGGATAAGGCTGAGGGTCAAGAAGAAGAACAAGGTGAGGGCGAGTCTGGTCAAGGTGACGGAGAAGGTGAGTCAGGTCAAGGTGGACAAGGTGAGCCACAAGACGGTGAAGGTTCTGGTTCTGGTCAGGGTGAGCCTGAGCCCTTCGATGACCATAGTGGTTGGGGGGAAGCTGATTCCACCGCTCAAGAGATTGCAAAGCAACGATTAAAAGAAAATATTAAGAAGGCTGCTGAAGAAGCTAGCAAGGAAGGAAGCTGGGGTTCAGTTCCTGCTGACTGTCGTCGTGAGATTCTCGACAAGCTTGCTACCAAGATTGACTGGAAGAAGGTTCTTCGATACTTCATCAAGACCTCTCAGAAGGCTAACCGTTCTTCGACGGTCAAGAGAATTAATCGTCGTTACGCTTACATTCATCCTGGCAAGAAGGTTAACCGAGTTGCAAAGATTGCAATCTCCATTGACCAGTCGGGTTCAGTTGATGATGGTATGCTTGCCATGTTCTTTGCTGAGTTGAACAAGCTCTCTAACCTTGCAGAGTTCACGGTTATCCCGTTTGATACTCGGGTTGATGAGTCTCTGGTTTACACTTGGAAGAAGGGTGAGAACCGCAAGGTTGAGCGTGTGATGTACGGCGGGACTTGCTTTGATGCTCCTACTGAGTATGTTAACAAGGGCAAGTTCGATGGACACATCCTCTTGACCGACCTCATGGCACCAAAGCCCAAGGCTTCCAAGTGTCAACGAATGTGGATGACCACTGCATACTATGCGCAGCGTCCATACTTCCAAACTAATGAAAGAATCGTTGTAGTAGATTAAAGGAAAGGTCCGAGAATGAATGAAATAAAAACTATTGAAGAACAAACAGGAGAGGTAATGGCAAAGATATCTATTGTCTGCTCTCTTATCTTTATTGGCGCTGTTGTACTTACCAACTTGGTGATGTGGTTCCAGTAGTCAATAAAGGTTATGGTATGCTCAGGTATGCGCAAGCAACCAGAGTGGGTGAGGCTCATTAAGTGAGCAAGGCTTCGGAGGGGAGCCAGTTAACGAGTATGGTTGGGACGCTCGTGGAGTTAGTAGAGAGGCAATGTCAATAAGTCCTCCTGCTATTCTCTTTTTGTCTGAGGGTTATAATAATAATAAAGATAGTGCTTGACTTCTTATAATCCATATGGTATATTGTATAGGTAATGAGGAGTGAGTAATGACTGACCAAGAACTAAGAGACTGCCTAGCCATCCTACTGGCAATGTGGGAGCAACATGGAGAGCAAGGGTTGACTGAACTGCTGCTGACCATGGAAGATGCTGACGCAGAGGCTGTGCTCAATCGCATGGTGCAAGCAGCAGCATAGGGTAAGGGGGGTACCCCCACCACCAGTGGCGGGGAGGCGGAATCTATGTCCCTACCCAGACCTACCCACCTAGGGTGCGGCTAGGGTCATTCACGATGCCTCGCCAAAAATCCGAGATTAAAAAAACCACCAAAAAAAATTCTACAGAAAGGAGAAATCAAATGACGATTCATAGAGATATGTTCGATAATAAAGAAGAAGATATGGACAACTACCAAGTTTATAAAGCAGCAGGTCTAACTGCGGGTGAGATTCGGGACATGCCACGCTACCTAGCAGGCATTGACGAGTTCTATGATACCCCAGCGTTCACTAAGCTGTACAACTACTTTGTATTTGAAGCAACACATATTGTAAGAATGCCTTATGGGACCGCAAAAGCACGAGATGGAATGCCCGATGATTGGATTCTTGAAAAGCTAAACCAAAATAAATAAACAATTGCTTATTTTGTGTTATATTAAATAAAGGAGCGCTTATTATGAGTTAAGCGTATAATAGACTTATAAGATTGAGAGACAAAAAAAGAAAAGGTAAACATGATGCATATACATGAAAAATGGGGTAGCTTGGGTCAGGAAACCAACACTTGGGCGATTAAACTTCGCAGCCGAGGCGGTGACCTAAAGGTTAGCACAACAAATCGCTATGAGTTTGCAGAAGCGGCATGTGATGCTTATGTTTTAAAGACCAACATGAACTCAATGAACAGTTCAAGTTGGAAGATTGAATCGATTTCTTTGGTTGATGGTTAAAAAATAAAAAAGAGGAGAGAGAAAAATGGGTTTTCCAAATAAGAGGGTGGTGTGTTCAGATGGGTTTTCCATGTCAGTGCAGGGTCATCGAGGCGGTTACTGTAGTCCAAGGGTAGATAATGCCGAAAGCTACACCATGGTTGAGGTAGGATACATCTCCCACGAGGAGCCCCTGCTTGATAACTGGTGTGAAGACCCTGAAGAGCCAACAGAAACCATTTATGGTTATGTTCCTAGTCAACAAGTAGCTTTGGTGATTGCCAAGCACGGTGGAATGGTCGAGGGTGAAGTCCCAGCGGGCGTACCAGAGCTTCGTGCAATGCCGAAAGGTTGGGAAGATTAATAATATGGTTTCAGCTTTGAATGTAACAGATTATATTTGCCGATATGAAGAGGGAGATATTTCTGAGCGTGAGTATTATGAGCTTTTCCAGTACTTGGTCGATAGCGGAATGGCATGGAAGTTGCAAGGCTTCTATGGGCGTCAGGCGGCGATGATGCTCGAAGGAGGACATCTTACTCATCCTGATGACGAAGAAGCCTTAGAGAGCAATACAGAGCCTTCTACGCCTATTGTAAAAGCAAAGCAACGCAGGGGAGGACGCAAGTCGACCAAACAAGTGGGTGCTTTGGTTAAAATGGGCAAAAGAAAAGTCCCTGGGCTTGGCATGATTATCAAGCGAGTTGAAGATGTTCCTCATGATGGGCATGAAGACTATCCTAACATTATTAAATCAATGCATAACGATGGGCTCGTTGGTTGGGGTGTGCAAGGCTCAAAGCATCACAACTTTGTTTTGGTTCAATGGTTCGAGGCACCTTCGGAATATTCATCTGAAGCAGTTACCCGAACCAAATCAAAGCAATGGTATCCTGATAAGTGGGTTACGGTTGTCTCATCTGCCCCAAAAAGAGGAATATACAATGAAGCCTAAGCTTAAAAAAATCAAACAACGCAACTGGGTTGCGGTCGATGCACACTTTCGAAAGGGAGGCGCAATGCAAGACCGTAAAAAACAACAAAACAAAAAACTTTGTCGTGGTAAAGTTCGAGCGGACGGGTAATTATATTATCGATACATAACACAAAGGAGAATCGAAATGAATGAGCAGGCTTGTGAAGCTGAAGTCTCAAAAAGAGTAAGTAAATATTCTTTAAGAGAGGAGCTTGGCAATGTCTTTACCCACGCTCTTGCCACCGTATTAATTGGATGGGGGCTAGCTGGTGCCCATGACCCTCTCTACCAAATGCTTTCCTTTGCACTCGGGTCAACCTTTTTCCTCTCGACCCTTTATCATGGTACCGCCCTTTTAAATTTAAAAAAATCAATCGTCGAGCGATTCCGAATGATGGATGTTGCTTCGATTTATATTTCTGCTGGCGCTACTGGATTTGCTTGGGGTCTAAAGGTTGGCACGAATCCTTATATCTTGCTTAGCTGCCTACTGCCCATTGCAATAAGTTTTTTCTGGATTGCTAAAAACTATGGTAGCGACGGGTTTGAAAAAGCCAACACTCCGCTAGCTGTAATGAGCGGAGGTCTAACAACTGTTATGTTCTATGCTGGTCATTGGACCACAGAAGAATTTTTATTTTTTAGTGGCGGTATCGGGCTTTATGCTATTGGTACTGGATTTTATATTTCTAAAAACAAAGAGTGGTCGCATACTGCATGGCATGTCCTATCTGGTCTAGCCGCAGGCGTTCATCTACTTGGTCTAAGCCTGTAAATTTTTTTCTTTGCGGATTATCTATTTATCTAAGTGATGGACGAAGAGTTAAGCAAAGGAGATTTAGTTTCTTTTATCTCTCCACCAATATGGGGGGATGTAAATAAAAGAAGCAAAGACGGTCATGCATTCCCTGGCATCATTGTCGACGAATGGGAAGGCGAAGAATTAGACTGGTATGGGTATCCAAATGAAAGAAAGGTCTATTTAGTTTATTGGTCTAACGGTTTATACTCTAGAGAATATGACTGTTATCTGAAAAAAATTTCGTCGAAATTTCGAACAGCAGCGGCTGCCGCCGCTAAGTAAGCAACAAGGGAGACAATTATGTTTTTGAAAAATGGTTCACGGGGTGAGGATGTGGTGCAACTGCAAAATGCTCTGCGTGGTCTCGGTTATAACTGCGGGGCACCTGATGGTATCTTTGGCTGGGGTACCGAACATCAAGTTGAAAAGTTTCAAGAAGCAAATGAACTTCTTCCTGACGGCATTGTTGGTCCGCAAACCGTTGGCGTTCTAAACGAACTGCTTCGTGGTGTGGGCAACGAGTCGCTTTGCTTTGAACTCGGTCCCGATAAGAACGAACCTCAAGAGCCGAGCCAAAAGCTTTCTTGGGTTACGGTTGATGCCGACAAGCTTCCTTCCTCTAAGGGATACAATCGTTTTGTCATGAGAGAAGATGCTGCGGAGGCTTACAATGCGTTCAGAGCCGAGGTTCTTAGTCTCGGTGGTGTTATCTCATCTGCTGGTGCCAAGCGACGCCTGAGCGATGCCAAGCCTTCTGCGTCACGCTCTACTAAGTCTCTGCACTATACGGGTCTGGCTTTTGATATGGCACTGGATTCTGGAATGAACGACCCTCGACGAGAAAGATTTGTTATTGAAGATGTTGGTGATAGGATGTGGAATGTTTGGTGCAAGACAGAAGACGAGTCTGTCCCAGTCCGTGAGATTGTTGGTTTGACTTATAAACATAAAACTCATACAATCAAAGAAAGAATGTTTTCTATTACTGAGATTGCAAGGAAGCATGGCTTCGAGCCTATCCGAGCCCGCCGTTCTTTTTTCCGTGGTGGTTCTTATCTTGGCGCTGAGTGGTGGCACTTCCAATATGAGGCGGCGCTCGATAGCGGCGTGTCCACATTTGGTGGCGAGCTTCTGAAACTCTATACTGCTTCCGAGTGTTCAGAGTTTGCACACTGGAATGTTTCAAAGAATTGTGTGTGGCAAGTGAACTGGTTTTAAACCAAGCTTCTAATTATAAAGCAATTAAACCTAACGGAGAAATCTAATGATTACGGCTATCGGTGATGTTATGCGAGAAGCATACAAACGCAACTGGATTACAACTAGGGACGGCAACTGCTCCTTGAAAAGGAAAAGTTCTGACCATCTTTATATAACCCCTTCTGGTGTCAGAAAGAATGTTATCTATCCAGAGTCAATTTTAAAAATTAAAATCGAGAACAGCCAGCTTGTCATGGACGAGGGGATGCAGCCTTCAGGCGAATTAGAGATGCACTGGTATCTCCAGAAGGCTCATGGGGGTACCCGCTGTGTTCTCCATCTTCACCCAACTTATAGTGTCGCTGCGATGTTGGCTGGCTGGGACTTGCAAGAGTTGGCAAAAGAGTTTCCCGAGGTTCATCGTTACACAAAGGTGGCTGAAAATGTTCCAACCCTTCCTGCTATCAGTGAAGTACTAGCAATGTGCACATATGGTAAGATGGTTAAGGGCGGAGTCCAGCACGACATTGTAGGTCAAGACAGGCATGGTGTATGTGCAATCGGAAGAAACCCATGGGAAGCCTTTGAGCATGTTGAGCGTGTCGAACATATATGTAAGATGGCTTTGGCTGCGAACTATAAAGTTCCACTTAAAACAAATATTAAAAAAATGCTTGACTTCTAACCTCGCTTCTGTTATATTAAGAACACAATAGAGGAGTTTCTTATGTCTGAGCTAGGTTATGCATGTATCAACATGCACCTTTCCGATGTGCCAAAAAAACAGCGCATCACAACTAATCGTTCTATGATTAAGCGCACATTCGCAGAGCGTGGCTTGCCTTATGCTTCCGAGCTTGCGCTAGCCAACTGCCGTGACTTGCTCAAGGTTCTCAAGTGGAATCATGACCACGACATTCATTTCTTTCGCTTGTCGTCAGATTTGTTCCCGTGGGCTTCCGAGTACAACTTGTGTGACCTGCCTGACTTCGACGACATCTGCCTTGCCCTGCAAGAAGCAGGTGACTTCGCACACGACAACGGTCACCGCATCACTACTCATCCAGGTCCATTCAATGTTCTTGGCTCGCCCAAGCAGCATGTTGTAGACAATACTATCAAAGAGCTTAACACTCATGCCGAGGTCTTTGACATGTTAGGCTTGCCGACTAGCCCTTACGCCAAGATTAATATTCATGTCGGCGGTACTTACGGCGGCGACTTCACAGGCACAGCCAAGCGTTGGTGCTCCAACTTCCACAAGCTATCAGAGGGTGCACAGGCTCGCATCACTGTAGAGAACGACGACAAAGCTTCTATGTGGTCTACACAGCACCTGTATGATTATATCCACAAAGATATTCTTATCCCTATCGTTCACGATGTACATCACCACAAGTTCTGTACAGGCGGTCTGACCGACCAAGAAGCTATGACGCTTGCTGCATCTACATGGTTTGATGTCAAGCCTGTTATCCACTACTCACAAGACCGCAGCATCGAGCACGGAGACCCTAAGATTCGTGCACAAGCTCACTCCGACTCTTACTGGACCCCTGTTGATACGCACGGTCTAGATGTTGATGTCATGTTAGAGTGCAAGCACAAAGAGATTGGCTTGTTCAAGATGCGTGACCTTCTTTCTGAAAATAAACTTGTTACTCAAAACCAAAAGGCGGTTTAATTGTCTGATTTAAATTCTAGTAGAATCGAAGTTGTTGTTGCAATGCTCACAGTATCACTCATGATGATGCTCTGGTACTTCCTCTGGATTAGACCTCACGATGAAATGGTCTTCTGGGTTATGGAATGTATGGGGAGTGAGTCAGGAAAAGAACTTTATGAAGAGTGTCATAAAAAGTTTTTGATTCACAAGGGCATTTCCCCAGGTTGATACTAAATAATCTCGGAAAGACAATTTGAGGAGCCCGAACTTTGCACATAACACTCACTGCCAAAAATGGCATTACTGTAAAAGACATTGCGAACGAAGTAGTTGAACAGTTGGATGGTTTTATTGATGATACAATTTACCAGCACGATATCTATGATGAAGAGCATAAGGAACTTAAGAGGCAAGTGCTCCGTGTAATCATAGAAAATATTGAGGACTATTACGATGAAAAACAATGAAGAAATAATTTTGCAAATTCCAACTGGAATTAAAGAAGCAATCCAAATCCCACTCAGTGTGAAAGACACGGAGAGGTATATCCCAGATTCCAAGGAGTTGGACCTTATTAAGAACAAGTGTGTTGAAATCACGAAGTCTAATAATGTCAGCGTCATGTACTTGGATTTCTAAACTGCTGCATACTTATCTTGTATGTCGACGCTACCCACAGAATCCGCAGAACACTCTACTCGCAATTTCTATAAAGCCTTGTGTTTACATGTAATTCTAAGGGCTTACAGCAATAGTATTGATTCTGTTCACAATAGCGATGTCATTGACAAAATATTATCTCTTATAGATTTGGAACCCCCCAACGAAAAAAATGTAAATTAAGCACCTAATTATCAATGTAGGGCTTGACATTAGAGTTAAGGTGTGTTATATTATAGACATAATAGAGGGCACTAAGCGGTCGAGTTTCCAGTTAAGGAGGTCACATGATGAGCGTAAAAGATTATATTGAGGCGATTAAATCAGCCGAAAACTCAGAAGAAGTTTTAAAACTGTGGACCAAAGCAGCATCAGAGAGTAGCCTCTCTATCAATGAGATTATCACCGTGCACCGTTCGTGTGGAGATATCTTAGCAAGCGCTGCTATGAGTTTGAGGGGCAAGAAGAGCCCAACTACAATTACTTATTAATATGTACAATGAATTTTCACTCCTCATAGCCTATGCTTATGCTATGGCTCATGAGGGAAAAGATGGAGATAGCATGAAGCCCTCGAAAGAGATGTGGGTAAGACAAACCAAAGATATTGTTGATTGGGTTCGTTCTAAGAAGTATGATGTTGTGTTTGAAACAGGGCAAGAGGACAGAGTTTGCTTTGAATCCAAGACTATTTTTATAAACTCCAAAAACCATCCAGAAACAAAGTATTACACTTTGCTTCATGAGGCTGGTCACCTTCTTGTTTCCCAGTCATGGAAAACATTTGACCGTGATATGCCAATGTATGCTACCTCTGCCGATGGAAGGCACGAGCGAAGCAAGGCATATATGGTTTCTCTTCTCGCTGAAGAGATTGAAGCGTGGAAGCGTGGACGGAGATTGTCTCAAAAGTTCAAACATTTTGTAGATAATGAGAAGTTTGATTCTCACATTACGAACAATGTAATGACATATATTGTTTGGGCTGCTGATTGTGTTAAGGGGTAGGTGATATGACAAGTATTATGTTTTTTAACGGCTTTGCTACAGGGTTTATGTTTGCTCTCATGGTGATGGCTTATATTTCTGCAAACAAACAAGGATAATTAAGTTATGATTTTAACAGTATTCGACACGGAAACATCGGGTCTAAACCCAGACAAGCATGAAATTTTAGAAATTGCTTTGCTGACCTTCATTATTGATAACGATGGGAAGGAGCATGTCTTAAAACAATATGAACAAAAGCTTAAACCCAAGAATATTCATCTTGCAAACAGTCGTGCGCTTGAGATAAACGGATATTCAGAAGAGGCGTGGAAAGATTCTATTGAGTTTGATGCTGCATATAAAAATATTAATGATATTTTTGAGAAATCAGATGTCTTGTTAGGTCAAAACCTAATTTTTGACATTCGCTTTCTAGATGAAATGTGTAAAAGAAGCTCGTTGAGTTACCCAAACTATCCTGCATATATTGATACTAAAGAAATGGCAGACAAGCTGGTTCGAGCGGAGTGGATTAAGAAGTCTGGAATGGATTACCTCGTTGAACATTATGGGGTAGTGACGAAAGGTCGAGCCCATACCGCTCTGGCTGACTGTTGGCGGACCTACGAGGTGTGGAAAAAGCTTCTAGTTGACTGCGGGGAAGAATATCAAGTCTTTACTGCTGATGAGCCTTACGATTATTATTCAAGAAGAAGGGGATAAACCTGTGAATTCAGAAATAGAATTTCCAATTGGAGCCTTAGTTTCTCAACATGTTCATAAGGGCGATAAGGAAAGGAGATATGGAATTGTTTTTAACTCAACTGCACATCTGGATGACAGGATGCTTTCCATTTTGTGGCAACTGAACTTAAGAACTCATGCCGTGGCTAGCAAAGCTTATATTGAGCCCGTTCTCGTATCTTATAGTGAGAGTATTGGTCGCCCACTTGAACTTGTCAAGAGGATGCCAGATGTCCCATGATGGAAGGCGACCTGATTAGGTGTCGTGATTTTGGTGCTGATGTCAATGAGTGGGACGACATTGGTATTGTTATAAAGTACGACAGCCTTATGAAAACAGTTACAGCCGTTATGCAAGGTAGCGGGCTGGTCAAATGCTACAGAGCCTCTCACGCCCAGCTTGTGAAGAGGGCACCACAGAATGTGGTAAAATTAAAAGAACAATATAAAAATAATAAAATGCTTGACAAAGGTAACACATAGTGTTATCTTATATATGTGGTTGAGAGATGAAGGAGTTTTATGAACATCTACTGTGATATGGACGGAGTGCTTGTTGATTTTATCGATGGTGCACTCATCAAAATGAATGAGGCGTTGCTTGAGCCTCCAGCGCACCTAAGAGAAGAGGTGGCTCAAGTCGTCAGTGAGCTTGGTAGAGACCATGTTGTGGCTGCCGACTTAGCTAAATATTCTCCGAGCAATGTCAGGGCGGCATCAAACCTGATGTATCGGCTGCTTGAAGATGATGAAGAGTTCTGGGCTAACTTGCCTTGGATGCCAGGAGGTAAAGAGTTGTGGGCATTTATTAGTGTACACAATCCAGCCATCTTGACTTCGCCTATGGATAAAAGAGGTAAAAAAGGTTCTTTAAGAGGTAAAGAAAGGTGGATTAAGGATAACTTGGGACTAGCTAATATAAGGGAGTTGATATTTGAACACAAGAAATATCGTCACGCCCTTAGCAGTGAAGGTGAGCCCAATATCTTGATTGATGATTTCATGAGCAAGGTTGGACCATGGAGAGAGCATGGGGGCTTTGGTATTCACCATACCGCCGATGCTGTGCAGACCATAGGAACCCTCAAGGAGTTATTAAATGATGCGCCAAGTACCAATTGAAATTATCATTTCTGATATGATAGAGAAGCAAAGAAAAGAAAAAGAATCAGAAAGGGAGCAAATCCAGCTTCCCATTCCAGAGCCACCCCCTGGTTATGAAGACTGCGCAGGTAGTCAGGATGATGTCGAAGAAGAAAAAAGAGGCGTGGTAATAATCGACATCTTTGGAGATGAAGAGTCGCTATAGTGGTGCATTTCTCCGATTAATCCAAGGTCTGTTTTTATTTAATATCGCTGATGCGCTGCTCTCTATACAGCTTATCGGCAACGAGAAAATCCTAGAAGAAGCCAATCCTCTATGGGGGGATATGGTTACATCCAGTCCCTGCAAGTTTTTTGTAATTAAGCTGTTGATAGCGTCTGCTGTCTGCGGCTTTTTTTATATTCATAGGGAAAAGCCAGTTGCAAAGTTCGGTATCATTATAACATTTTTAGCATATATGGCTCTAATTTGTAGTTTTTATGTTTTTATATTTCACGAAAATTGATTCCTCGGCGCTTCAGGCAAAGATTATGGGACATAATGAGGCAAGGCTACTACTTATTGTATAAATGACCACACAGGTCATTATATCATTTTGGAGGAAATTGTTAAAATGATTTCAGAGAAGTTTAAAAGCATCCTTGAAGAGCTACAAGAAGCCGAGAAGGACGCACTAAAATGCGATAAGGGTAACGCCTCTGCTGCCAGAAGACTAAGAAAGGTCTGCCTCGCTGCAATGAAAGAGCTAAAAGAGTTGAGAGCGGATATTATCCAAGAAGTCAAAGCGAATCAAAAGGCTAAAGAAGAAAAAGAAAATCTTTGGTAGAGGGGAAAATTTAAATGAGTAATTCTAAAAATACCCTTAAAAGAATGTTGGATGATTTTTATCCGTATGCTAAAGATTATCTTGAATTTGATAAAGACGCTTCTATAAATTTTGCCTCAGACAAATCTAATGCCGAGAACCCTCTTGGTAAAACTGCATACTATGACCCAGCAAACCATTCCGTTACTGTATATACAAACGGGCGGCACCCTAAAGATATCATGCGTTCAGTTTCTCATGAACTTGTTCACCATACACAGAATTGCAGAGGTGATTTGAATATGAGTGAGCACGGTGGCGTGGGATATGCTCAAAACGATGAACACTTAAGGAACATGGAAAGAGAAGCTTATGAAAAGGGCAACCTATGTTTTCGTGATTGGGAAGACGGAATTAAGTCGAATCTACAACCAGGAACTATTTATGAACAGAAAGCCCACAGGAGCAAAAATTCAATGAACAATTTTAAATCTTTGAAAGAAAACTTTAATTCTTTCTTGCAACAAGAGAGTGAAGTAAGCAGTTACAAAGCTGGTGATAAAGTTACAGTTGCCGACGGCAGTTCGTCTGGTACGGTTGTTGAAGTCATGGCAGGTGGCGAGGTCGTTCTGGAACTAGAAGACGGCTCAATCATCAAGGCTATGTCTAATGAGCTTGAGCTATCTGGTGGCGATGCGCCAATGCAGGAAGCCGAGGGCAAGGTCCAAGAATACGGCGACCATGAAACACAGTCCCAAGGTGGGATGACTTCTTCAAGCCAATCCTCAGACCCTGAGATGGACCAAGTAGTTGATATTATTAAGACTGTTACTGAGCAGGGTATGGGGCTTCACGATTTTAAACAAGCCCTAGAAGCTGAATCTTTTGATGTCCAAGCAACCTCACAACATGTAATGGTTAATACAAGCAACGGGACAATGGCAATTGCCAGCGTTAATAATGTCGAGCTAGAGGGTGATGAAGAAATTATTAAATCTCCAGATGGCTCGTCATATGCAGTCGGCTGGATTAAAAGAAACTTCCCTGAATCGCACATGGACCTTTATGACATGGACGAAGGCTTCCGAGACTCTGACGAAGAAAAAGAAATGACAAGCAAAATGTCAAACAAAGAATTTTCAGATTACCACACTCGGGATAAACATCTCGCCCCAGACCTCAAAGGTGATATGGGACCGCTTGATGGAATGGAAGGACCATTCCAGTTCAGGTCAGGTGCCGTACTTTATTATGATAATAAGGCGGGCAAGTATTACGACCGTGGGAAAGATATGTATATAGACAATGAAGAAGCTTCAAAGCTTACTATGGAGAGAAATCAAATGAAACTAAAAAGTGACCTTCGTGAAAAGGTAAAGGCTAGCGTAACAAGCAAGCTAAAAGAGATGTATGATGACGATGACATGTTTGGTGATGAAGACCCTTACATGGCTGGTCTAGAGGCTGAATTTCCATGGATGGCTGACAAAAAGAAAAAGAAAGCCGCACCCATGGGTGACGATGAAGCCGCAATGGCTGCTGCTGCCGCTGATGCTGCTGCCGCAGGTGAATTCGAAGTAGCCCCTGAAGAAGAGGAAGAAGTTCCTTCGGTTACAATGAGAGAGGGTAACTTTGCTGAGTATGGTGCGATTGACGCTCAAGACGGTAATCCCCCTTCAAAGATTGGACAAGGCGACGAAGCGTATATGGAAGCATACAACGCAGTTCTTGTTGCTAGAGGTGAAGAGCCACTCCCAGTCGTGCAACCTGACCAAGCTTATCTTGATGCCCTTCAGAGCGGCAGCATGAAGCCTGCCGACCATAGCTATAATATGGAAGAGGGCGAAGAGGAAGTTTCTCACGAGACAACACTTCGTGATAGAGTCATGGCTAAAGTTCAGGAAACGCTCGCTGAGAAAGCAGAGACTACTGAAGAGCATGATGATGACCCTGCACTCAAGGGTGACCAAGATGAACTTCCTGACGCACTGCAAAAGAATATCATTGATAAAGCAGATGGTGACGATGAGAAGAAAGAAGAAGCTCTCGTCAAAGAAGAGGCTGAAGAGGAAGAAGAAGTTGAAGAAGAAGTTGAAGAGAGTGTTACTCCGACGGCTGAAGACTTCTTCCGTCAACTTCGTAATGAAAGTAGAGTTGTTGGTCGACCAGAATGGAGCCAAGAATCTCGTACAAAGAGAACTTCTGTCTTGAACGAAAGACTAATGAAGGCTTGGTTTGACAAATAAGTCGACCCATCTTCAATAATAGTAGATGCAGCCCCTAGAATTCTTCGTTTGATGACTTCTAGGGGCTTTTCTATTTTATTAGCGTACTATTTACTAGAAGAAACTTCAAGCATTAAGACTTAACGGGGCTGACACTCAATGACGCTTACTATAAATAATGGAAAATACATCTCTGGGGCGCAGGTTGACACTTCTGCACTTGGAACACTCGCAGGAAAAGACAACGGACTCAAAGGAGTCTTAGATGGTTGCGATTTGGATGTAAAGGTTGAGGCTGTTGACTGTATTAAAAGTACAGCAGGGTTACGGTCCTTCCTTAAAGTGGGCGCTTCGGGCGAATCAAGGACGCTAAACTATGCTGCTACTGCTGATTTTTCAGAACTCTTCGAGGGTTCGCCGCTGGTTCTTGCCGACAAGGACTTATCCGACAATTTAAATTATTTTGACAACCTGTTGACCCTTGCAAAGGTTAGCAGCAACGCAGAATATAATATTTTAAAAGTGTCTTATAAATCTCCATGTGAGCTTTCAGCTTTATCATTCAAGGTCGATGTTCCCGATAGTGCCATTGTGTGCCCTATAGGTATTTATAGCACAAAAACTGGGTCAGTGACAACGGCAGCTTATAATAAAATGGTGTCAATCACGCCAATGAGTTATGATGGTAGCCCAATTCCTACTTCCCAACCTAGCTTGTGCTTTGTACAAAAAGAACCAGGAACTGCTTGTCCAGCAACTACATCATTCTCAACCTTTTGTTACCTTATTGTTGTGTCGGCTGAAGACACAGCAGAGCGCACCCCTTGCTTAGAAGGCAACTTTTCCACATCACATGTTAAGGGATTCAAGAACGAGTTTGTCCATAGCTCTCTGAACCTTGTAGAAACCCCTCTTTACAATACTATTACGGGGGGCTCTGGTGCAAACTTAAATAGCGGTCAGTGGACACAACTGCTTTTAGGTCAAATCGGATTTACATTGATGTGGCTGCTTTCTTCTAACAATTTAACGCCATCGTTAGCCTCCTATGCTTTGGCTAGTTGCGACTATGACAAAGACGACGACATAAATGCTGGTGATTTACTTTCAATATTCAAATTATACCATGCTGTAATTGAGTCTTCAGGTAGTTTAGAAATTACAAACCTTCCCAATATTGTTCCAAAGAACTGTTGTGATGACATTGATACATCAATTCCGACCAAGCCAAGCCAATTATCTTGTGCTGCTGACATCGAAATCTTAAATGTGGAGTGTCATGACGGCGACCAAGGGTACCACGGCAAAGCAGGTTCCAAAATGGGAGACGGAAATAATCTAGGTGGTGCAGTTGGGGGTGGCGGAACCATAGTTGACGCCAGCGATTGTGATGAACTTGAGGGCTCCCCAGAACAAGACTCTGGAACTGGGAGTATGATAATCGATATTGCAATCAGAAACAACACCACCGTGTCTGGTTTTCAATTTGATATAGGTTTTAATAAGTTTTCGAGCGCTTCGCCGTCCATGTTCTCGGTTTTGACGAACCCACGACTGAAAGCGAGTGGGTGGGACACAGCCCATAAGGTCTGCGACGACAGATTCGGCTATGATAAATCTATTAGAGTTATATCATATCAAGCGCTTGGCTCGCCTGCCTATACAAAGGGGTATAATATTTTTGATGATGGGTTTTATGCAGAGGCTCAACAGTTAGATAGTCTACAACCCAGCAGTGAACCAACTCATGTTATTAGAATCAGCGTATCAAATGCGCCTAAAACGACCTGTGGGTGTCCGACAAAGGCATTCTATATAGCAGAAAGTCTGGATTCTGTCAAGACACAGAATAAAGACCAGATATCGAATCCAACCCTGTATGAAGTAGGTAGAGAGTGGACGGGACCAGTGGTTCGGTCAGGCGGATATTGGTGGACTGCCAATGCCATGGGGGGAGAGCCAATTAGAGATGCCAGTTCAGTTAGACTTCTTGTCGAATGGGAAGGGCTCAAGATTTTAAACAAGAGAGTTGTGACAAACCAAGAACTTCACGGACCAAAACATGCAAGTTATGGGTCGATTTATTACGGTCACTACTCAGGTCTGCTTGCATCAATTCCTAAAAACTATGAAAGTTATGAAAGTGACCTTAGAGGTTCTGGATATATAGCATATTATCGTTCAGAGCTTGCAGGCTTCATTGACAAAGCTTTGCACAACGGACTGGATGTGGGATATAATCGAGAGAAGTCAAAATATGATTACTTATGGCAGGTTTCATATAAGGCAATCATAAAATGGCTGGACAAATATCAAGATGCGGTTGGTGGTTCTGCACTTTCGGATGAGCAAAAGCGATTAATCTTAGACGGCTTCTTGACCAGAGATTATAAAGGGTATATAGATGATGCTAATTTAGACGGTAAGTTCGATGTAGCTGATATTGTTGCGTTATATAACTCTGCGAGGATGCGCTTTTACGGACTTCCTGGTAAGAATAAGGATGCACTGGCTACTGACTGGAGGTCTCCACCTACGACTAATTGGGATTGGTGTTTTGTCAGCAGTTCTAGCAGTTATACATATGTAACCACAGAAATGCACCATGGCAATTCTTATACATTTGACGAATTTCCAAATTTTCACAAGGTTGTCCCAGCTTACTGTCAAAATTCAATCTGCACTTCTACCAAATCAGACCTGTGTCCAGACATTTGTGGTAATATTGACTATGAGACTAAAGAAACATTGGGGGAAAATGCCAAGGCTTTCTCACTTGTGGGCTTTGGAGATAGAATTGATATTCACCCCAACCTAGGAGCGAAGCTAGAACTTGTGTTCTCGGCACTTCCTGCTGATAATTCTTACTTTATATTAAACGACGCAAAGAAAAATAGGACAAGTTTTAAGTTCGTGGCTAACGGCGGCGCAACGACAGGTGCTTCGCTGGTCGGTAGCTTCACAGCTATAGAAAAGCAAGCAACACTTGCACTAACATTGGCTGCGCTGAAGACATATATGGATTCGTCGGCTTCGGCGCTCCTTATTGGGTCAGCAGTGTCTACTACATTCGTAACTAACGACACAATCACATTCACTCAAGATGTTGATGGTGAGATGGGAAATATGGATGTCAAATATAGTGACAGCATGAAAGCCTCTATGCTCAGATATCAAAATAGATTTGTTGATGGAACAAATTTTTATTCTTCTAAGCCTCATACATTTAGAAGTTGGGCTGAATATTTCTTTGACCTTCATAATATCAAAACCAGTGACCTCTATAAGAATGAGGTTCAACATACTATAAACGGCGCTTCGTTCGTCCCTCTTGAATTGCGAGTCACAAGTGATAACAAAAATCTAACAGAAGCCCTCTCTTATGTTTCTTGGAGTTGGTCTACTCTTGATTTCTGCAAAGCTTATACCAGCACAGATTCGCTTGCAATATCTCCCATGGTTAAGGTCTTACCTGGAGATGGATTTACAATGTGTGAAGTTTTCGATGCTGAGACTGGTGCAAGATTGACAGCAATTGCCGCCGAGACTTATAATAACTTTTATGTGCTCCCAGGTCATAAAAAGATTTCAATCTTATCTCACAACTTTAAAACTGTTGGAGGGGTGGAGAGCCTGTATGGTAAGCCAAGCTTGGAGAACTGCGACAGATTTGCACCAATAACAATGGATGGAGGAAAGCTTGTAACAGCCAAATTGTTCATGACTCCAATGCCCCTATGGTCTAAGGGAAGATATGTTGAAATTCTAAGTGGTCATAACAGCGCCTTGAGTGAACACAATGGGGCATTCTCATCATATTATGCTCCATTAGGTGTCTCAGTTGATATTGCGAATACAAGTTCAAAATCTCTTGCAGTCGGACCTAAGACTTCTGAGTATTCAGACAATTATGCAGAAGATTCAGCCAGTCTAATAACATATTCTGATTATATGCTTCATACTCAGATAATAAATCCGAGAACTATGTTAATAAAGTATAATACAATGAAGCCATTTAAGTATGCAAGCTTTAGTATTAGAGCCAGAAACGGAAGTTCTGAAATTGAAAAGATTTCTTACCCTGCAAACAGCGTCTACGAAGACTTTAAGGGTTGGGAATTCGCACATCACTTCCATCAGGACAAACCAAATGCAGCAGGGTTGCCACTTTCTCCCACGAGATATTCATCAGATGGATATTCGGTAGTTACCGTGTCTGCTACTGGAAGTTTTACTGATATTGCATCGGTCCCACACACTGGTACAGCTAATCCAAAGTCATTCTCTGGAATGGGCGACTTATGTGTTATCAAATTTAAAGAAAACATTTGTGGCGAACTTCCAATTATGCAGAAAAAATATATTTGCCCACCCATTGGGGCGGACAATTTAAAGTATCCTGATAAAAAGATTGATACTACAGCAGATGAAAAGGCTAAAAAGGTAGATAATAAGTATCCAGAAGGAACTTACGGAGATAAAAAGTATAGTGACCAAGACTCAGCGTCGCTCAGCCAGTTCCTTGTGACAAATTATGACTCTGCCAACAACGAAGATGGCAAGATGACTCTCTCAACGAGTGCTGCTGGCTTAAAGACTTTAGAAAAATGGTATTCAACACCGTTTGGTTCTCCTGCTAGCCCACACAATTCGAATAGTAGCCACAAGCCAACTTATGAACTTGGCACTGGAGACGCTAGATTCAGCCTGTTTTTCAACCAGACCCATGGATTGACGACTGCTGGCTCGGCAGGTCATCAAGTTGCACTAACAAAATGGTCTGCTTATTGTGCCGTGAAGCCCGAAGACTTAACTTTGGCGAGAATGACTTTGTTTACGGCTGGCGGAAACGGTAGTACATCGGCGAAACTTTCTCTTGTCATGGTAAAGAGTGGCTCAAATTATACTATAGAGGCTGTTATTCAAGGAAATAATTCTTCTAATTCGGCGACAACGACTACGCTGGCAACTGTTGCAACTACGACTGCATTTTCTGGGTGGTATATATTCTCTTGGGTTGGAGACCTTGAAAATTCAAGCTCTAGTTTGTATATGAATGGTGTACAAGTGGCTTCGTCCACGACGCTTGCTCAAGTTAGTACACTTGCGGCGACGAATCTGGCGATTACGATTGGTCACGACGGCACCAACAATACAATTAATAATAGTAATTCTAATTCGTTTGACGGAAGGTTTGGTCAATTTACCTTATTCAACGAAGCGCACGATGCAGACAATAGGCAAAAGGTCGAAGCTTACTTGGCGATTAAATATGAACTCCAGGGGAACCTGCCTTTTGAACATATAGGATATAAGCACACAACCATCGGCAACGGACTTACTGATTCTGGATATCTTGCTTTGAACAAGGTTGATAATCTCACTGCAACTGCTAAGGCGCTGGCTACATCAAAGATAAAGGGCGATAATTCTTTATATCTTGGTGACTATGACAGCGATAGATGTGCAGCAGCATGGGTTTCTAAGAACATATGTCTGGATAAGGATTCACAGACGCTAGTCTCAGCAAAATGTGGTAATAACACTGGCACGACAACTACATCCGCTGGCAGCACATCTTACGGCGGCGGCGGGTGATAATTTGTGCAAATTGAACACAGACTATAATACAATATAATTGCTATATGTTCTAATTACAAGAGCAGGAAGCATAAAAATAGGGCGAGCAGAGATAGATGGCATATATATTCAAGGTTGATGTAAACGGACAAATCCTACCGCTTGACAGTGGTACGAAAGGTGTTATTAATTGTGCGGATGGGGCAGAGGTCGCATTTGCAAATTTCTATAGTAACGAATCATTTACATTCTTTGCGGCGAATGACGAGAGCACGGAAGACCCTTCGTTCCTCAGTCCCAATTTAGCTTGTTCAAACTCAAGCAATAGCAGGACGGCGCAGTTAAACAGAACGAGCGGGTCCGTCAATCCATCAATTGTTTCTGCACCATCAACAGTTAACTTTTCTAATGTCACTGACACTCAGTATACTAGATATGGATTAGACCACACAAACAGCGGTGGTGCCATGGCAAAGAGTGCTAACTCATTTCGGTTTTTTGAGATTAACTATCCTATTAGTGGCAATGATGAATTATTTGGTGACAGTGTAATCAAATCAGCAATGATTGCTGGTGACCTCGGGTTTGTCTTGCACAACGACCACTTAGATACGCCGCCTGATTACACTGGAAAAATTGATGTCTTTGCGGTTGAAAGAATTACTGGCAGTAGTGCTTCAAATTATTATTATCGAATCTGGGTTGAGTCTAGTTTTCGCTTCAATAATAGAGCTAACTATCCTGATAACAACAGCACCAGAGTTACATTTATTAAGGGAAGTGGAAATAGTGTTGTTAGTACCGAACTAACGGCAATATTATATGACAACAAACAAGATACTACAACCTTAAATCAAACAAGCCCACTTCCTTCAATAAAATCGTTTCACATGTTTGAGGCGTCAAATCATGGAAATGTTCCTGGTACATCTAGCTTAATTGTTCCCTTAGTTCACGACTCTCCTGATAGTTCTGAGCCAGAATTTATGGGCTTGTATCATAGCTCCTATAACAATGGAAACATCGCTGATGAATATGCTCCGATTAAAGCTGTTTATAGAGAAAATGGTACTGTTGCGACCTGTGTCTCATCTGCTACTAGATGGTCCAGCAATGAATATATGGTCAGGACAGAACACACGCTCTCAAGCGGCGGCTTTTCTGGTAATAATATTGGCTGGATTAATAACGGTAGTGAATTTGTACTCACACAAAAGCAAACTTATGGATGGATGTCCACTCCGAACACTCCGCCTGCTCAGTCTGTTGTTGCACCTACGATTAACAGTGGTGGAGCAAGTGGGTGTGGCGGAACTATTAATATTGCATCGCTGGGCTCGGAGTCTGCGTTAAGAGTACAACTTTATAAAGAGAACGGCTCAACGGATATACTTGTTAGAGAGATAACAAACATTACCAGCACTGGCGTTC
>Ga0181395_1000322_pt1 | contig 20391 bp, 26 predicted proteins | sample 18SPOviralmetaG_FD_130124 | JGI IMG/M metagenome (GOLD analysis project Ga0181395, IMG submission 130124) | Marine viral communities from the oligotrophic San Pedro Time Series (SPOT) site, San Pedro Channel, CA, USA - 18 SPOT_SRF_2010-12-16 | ecosystem: Environmental > Aquatic > Marine > Strait...
CAGAGCAGTACACCTGTATTTAACAGACGAAGATTTTAGAAAAAAATTACACAATCATACCGACTTAACAGTAAGCGGTAGTTTATAAAATTAAAAAAAGGTTATATGAAAGAAGGTTATATCCCTAAGGGTCAACGTAAAAAAATACTAATGCTTTCTGATGATATTCGAACACATTCAGGTGTGGGGAATATGGCAAAAGAAATAATATTAAATTCAGCCCACCATTTTAATTGGGTTAATTTGGGTGGAGCAGTTAAACACCCAGAAGCGGGTCAAGCATTTGATTTATCCCCAGAAATTAATAAAATAACAGGTTTAACAGATTCTGATGTTAAAGTTGCAGCATGTGATGGTTATGGTAATCAAAATATTTTAAGAGCAATTATATCACAAGAAAAACCAGATGCAATAGTACATTTTACAGATCCACGTTATTGGGTTTGGATGTATCAAATGGAAAATGAAATTAGACAACATTGTCCTTTAATTTTTTATACTATCTGGGATGATTTGCCTTACCCAATGTGGAATAGAGAATTTTATCGTTCAGATGATATGTTACTTTGTATTTCTAAACAAACTAAAAATTTAGTTGAAAATGTACTTAGAGATCATCCAAAACCAGGACGTATACAGTATGTACCTCATGGTATAGATGAGAAAAAATATTTTCCAGTTGTAAATGATTTTGAATTTGAAACATTTAAAGAAAGAATTTTAGGTGAAGATAAAGATTTTACAGTACTTCATGTTTCTAGAAATATTAGAAGAAAAAATCAATCAGACATTATATTAGCATGGAGAACATTTTTAGATCAACTACCAGTTGAAAAAGCTAAAAAATGTACTTTATTACTAAAAACAGAAGCATCATTTGAACACGGTACTGATTTGAATGCTGTAATTGACAGTTTATGTGATCCTGAAATCCATAAAGTAAAAATTATCAACGAACGTTTTGATGATAAAGGATTAAATTACTTGTATAATTGTTCAGATGCCCATATGTTTATGACAGACAATGAAGGTTGGGGATTAGGTTTAACAGAATCTTTAACAGCAGGTAGAATGATTATAGCACCAGTACAAGGTGGTATGCAAGACCAAATGCGTTTTGAAGATGAAAATGGTGATTGGATTAATTTTTCAACTGAACACCCATCAAACGCAGATGGTAAATATAAAAAATGTGGTGAATGGGCAATGCCTATATTCCCTAAAACACGTTCTTGTAAAGGTTCACCTATGACACCTTATATTTTTGCAAGTCAATGTTCAATTGAAGATGCAGCAATTGCATTAATGAAAGTTTATAAAATGGGACCTGAAGAAAGACAAAGAAGAGGATTAGCAGGTAGAGAATGGATATTATCAGAAGAGTCAGGTTGTACAGCAAAAAGAATGGGTCAAGGTTTTATTAATAACATTGGTAATTTACTTGAAGAATGGGAACCACAACCCCGATTTACAATTACTAAAGTAGATGACTCTACTAAATTAGATAACTACAACCCCGCACCAATTAGTTTAACACCAGAATTTTTAGAAGAAATACAATCAATATGAAACCATTATGTGTAGTATCGTGTCCAATTGACACATTTTCCGGTTACGGAGCAAGATCAAGAGATTTTGTAAAATCATTAATAGAAGCAAAAGATAAAGAGTGGGATATTAAAATTTTACCGCAAAGATGGGGTGATTGTCCTTGGAATTTTTTACCCCAAGATGATCCATTAAGACAACGTTTTATAGGACAATTAACCCAACAACCTATTATTTGGATACAAATAACAGTACCTAACGAGTTTCAAGCAGTAGGTCAGTTTAATATTGGTGTGTCTGCGGGTATTGAATCAACAATTTATCCAGCTGAATTTATTGAAGGTAGTAATAGAATGAATTTAAATTTAGTTAGTTCTGAACATTCAAAACAAGTTGCCTTATCATCTTCATTCCAAAAGAAAGATAGTAAAACAAATCAAGTATTAAATCAAATTAAATTAGAAAAACCTATTGAAGTTTTATTTGAAGGTTTAGATTTAAATATATACCATAAAGGAGCAGATATACTTCCTGCTTTAAATGGTATAAAAGAAGATTTTTGTTTTTTATACACAGGTCATTGGTTACCTGGAGCGTTTGGAGAAGATAGAAAAAACACAGGTTTAATGGTTAAAACCTTTTTAGAAACTTTTAAAGGATCTGGGAGAAAAAAACCAGCCTTAATTTTAAAAACTAACCATGTAAATTATTCTTTAATAGATAGAGAAGAAATTTTAGCTAAAATTAATCAAATTAAAGAAAAAATAGGTGGTAATCTTCCAAATATTTATTTAGTACATGGTGAATTAACAGACGAAGAAATGAACCAGCTAAATAATGATCCTAAAGTAAAAGCATTTGTATCATTTACAAAAGGTGAAGGATATGGTAGACCATTAGCTGAAGCAGCAATCACAGGTAAACCAGTTATTGTTTCTAATTGGAGTGGTCATAAAGATTTTATTCATCCTAATTATAATATATTAATAGGTGGTGAACTTAAAAATATACATCCATCTGCCGCAAATCAGTTTTTACTTAAAGAATCACAATGGTTTAATATTAATACAAATATAGCAAGTAAAGCTATGAAGGACGTGTTTAAGTATTATAAAAAATATCTTGAAAAATCTCGTAAACAAACACAATATTTGAAAGATAATTATAGCTTCGATAAAATGACTGAGAAGCTAAATTTATTGCTTCCTAAAATAGAACCATCACCCCAAATACAACAGTTAAAATTACCAAAACTTAAAAAAATAGGTGAAAATAAACAAGAATTACCCACATTAAAATTACCAAAACTTTAAAAAATATGAAACGATTAGGAGATAAATTAGTAAATAGTCCCATTTGTGATAGTGATGCGTGTTATGAATCAGAATTTCAAACAGCAGATGGGCCAGTAAAAACATGGCTTTGTATGACTAGTGGTTATACTACAAATACTACTATGACTGAAAATAGTGAAGAATTAAAATTCACTTTAGAACATACAGCTGAAATGATTAAAGATTTAAGACAAGATCATGAACCACCTGGGGGTGGAGAAGTATTAGCTTGGTTCCCAACAGCAATCACTTTACCTAATAAGGGGATGATATTTCCTGAACCTATTAAAGATACTAACGATTGGGGTTGGACAGTAGTAAAAGCTATTCCCATTCCTGAAGAAGATCAACATAAATATCCTGATGCAACCAACCCAGGTACTTTTTATAAACATAAAATGGACATGGAAAACATGAAACGTTTTGATAAATTATGTTTTATGGATGCAGCTGAAGAATTAGGTATGTTTGATAGAAATTTAGTAGAAAATGAAGATTAGTTATGCAATCCCTGTTTGCAATGAAATAATTGAAATAGAAAAATTACTTAAATTTTTAGAAACTAGAATTACTAAAGAGGATGAAGTAATAGTTTTATTTGATACACACAATGGTTCACCCGCTGTAGAACAATTTTTAAGAGCTAAATCAGTTAATCCAACATTTTTTAATTGGTACCCATATCATTTTGATGGTCATTTTGCTAATATGAAAAACCATTTAAAATCATTATGCACAGGTGATTGGATATTTCAAATTGATGCAGACGAATTACCTCATGAATCTTTAATTATAAATTTAAGAGAAGTCCTAAAACTCAACCCAACAACAGAAATGTTTTTAGTTCCTAGAGTTAATACAGTAGATGGCTTGACTCAAGAACATATTAATAAATGGCGTTGGAATATAAATGAAAAAGGTTGGGTTAATTGGCCTGATTACCAAACTAGAATCATACAAAATGGTCCTAAAATCAAATGGCAAAATAAAGTTCATGAGCAAATAGTTGGGATATCTACTAAAGCTTTATTACCAATGGAAGAAGAATGGTGTTTATATCACCCAAAAGATATTAAACGCCAAGAAGCACAAAATAACTTTTATGACACCCTTGAAAATATACGTTGATATAGATGATACTATTTGTTTTTATGAAGATGGATTAAACAAATCTACAACAAAAAGAAATTATTCGGATGCCAAACCAGATTTGGCTAATATAAAAAAAATTAATACATTATATAGTAAAGGTCATTACATAACCTATTGGACAGCTAGAGGTTCAGTAACAGGCATTGATTGGTTAGAGATAACAGCTGATCAATTAGATGAATGGGGTTGTCAATACCATGAATTAAGTGTAGGTGAAAAGCCAGCTTATGATTTATTAATTTGCGATAAAACAAAAAGAATAGAAGAAATATGATTTTTAATTCCCCCGTGTACCCAATTCCCCCTTCATTTAAAGATGAAAAATTAGAATTTAGCTCTACTAAAAAATATATGGATTTCCTTAACGTAGAAGGAGCTAAAATTATAATGTCAACTGCTGGTACCTCACAATATAATTTAATGAGTGTAGAAGAAACTAGAGAATTTAATTTAAATTTATCTGATTTTCCTGGTAAAAAAATACTAGGAATACCTTCTTTATCTTTATTTCATTTAAAACAAGAAATTAATTTTTATAATTCCCTTAATGATGTTTATTTGCTCATATTATTCCCTGAAAGATACTATAACAATAAACAAATAGTAGATTTTTTTAAAGAAGTATGTTCTTTAAGTAAACATCCAATTTTAGTTCATGGTAATTCATTAAGAAAAGGTTATGGAGGAGTTTATGAATATGATTATTCATTATTAGAAGAACTATCTAGAATAGAAGGTTTTATAGGGATGAAAGAAGAATCTTCAACTTTAAATTTTGCTATGAGTAATATTCAAGATTTAAATCTAGAAATCATAGTGGCTGGGGGTAGTATGAAACGTTTTTGGACATTAGAGCCTTTTGGAGCAACTACTTATCTAACAGGGGTGGGATCATTTAACCCCCAAATAGAAGAAAGATTTTTTACTTTTTATAAAAATAATAATTTAACAAAATCTAAACAAATTATAAAAGAATTTGAAACCCCCCTATTTAATACTTTTATGAAAGTAGGGTGGCATGCTTCCATGAGAGAAAGTCTAAAAACAATGGGTTTTATTTTGGGTGATCGAAAACCTTTTATTACATTGGAAGAGAATCAAAAAGATCTAATAAAAGAAGCACTTAGTAAAATAAAGTAATTATGAGTAAAGAAAAAACATATATTATAGGACCATGTAGTTTAGAAAATTATAAATTATCACATAAAGTTCTATCAACTATTTACCCATATGTAAAAGATAAAGACTTTTATTTTAAAGGGTCATTTGATAAAGCTAATAGAAGTTCAATAACAGGGAAACGTGGACCGGGGTTAGAAGAAGGTATAGAAATTTTTAAACAATTAAAACAAGATTTTCCTGGTTTAAAAGTAACAACAGATGTTCATGAAACTAATCAAGTTGAAAAAATAGCAGACACAGTTGATGTTATTCAAATACCCGCGTTTTTATGTAGACAAACAGACTTATTAGTAGAATCTGCAAGATGTTCTAATATTGTAAACATTAAAAAAGGACAGTGGATGAACCCACAAAATATGGTAAAAGGTATTGATAAATTAAAAACAACAAACCCAAAATGTGATGTATGGGTTACTGAAAGAGGCTCAGCATTTGGGTATTCCCAGTTTGTAGTTGACTTTTCAAGTGTTGATTTCATGAAAGAACATTTTGATAAAGTAATATTTGATACTACACACTCAGCTCAATTGCCTAAGCCAAATGGTAGAATGGGTGGTAATCCTCTTTTAGCTGAAAGGTATTATAAAGCGGCAGATATTTTTAATTATGATGGTGTATTTGTAGAAGCACATCCAACACCTAGTTTATCATACTCAGATGCAGATTCAGTATTACCCTTAACTAAAATGGTTGAATTGTTAAAAAATAATAATTAATATGATTAAAAGCTTAAAAGAAGGTGCAACTATACAAGACATGATAGATTTATTAAAAACTGATGGGGTTTTTAAAGTAGAAAATTATGTTCAAGGAGATTTACTAGAAAAATTATATGTAAATGTTTTAAATTTATGTCAAACAGAAGGAGGTCATTATGAATTTGGAAGAAACTATGCAAATAATAAAGGTCTTAATATATATCCCCCTTCATCTCCTATTTATCAAATTTATAACGAAGATTGGATGAAATATTTACATTCAACATATATGGGGAATACTGGAGGATATTGTTCAGAAGTTTTTGCAACTTATGATTTTAAGACAGATAAAGGTTTAGCAAATAATGGTTGGCTCCATTTTGATAGACAAAATCGTCTTAAGTTTTTTATATATTTAACTGATATAGATGTCTCTAATGGTGCATTTTGGTGTTGCCCTGGATCCCGACCTAAAGGAAAACAGTTAAGAGAACAAGGATGGGCTACAGCTCCTAATCCTCACCAAGATATTCCTAATAAAATAGAATTAGATTTTAAAGAAATAATAGAAGAATACCCTCCCTTGCCAGTAGTAGCCCCTGCGGGAACATTAATAGTATTTGATACAGATACTTTTCATAAGGGGGGTAAATGTGAAGAAAATAATAGTAGATTAATAGTAAGAGCTCATTGTAAATGAAAAACACTACATTAATAATTCCTATTTTTAATAGACAAATTTATGTTAATTCATTAATAGAATATTATAAAAATTTTAATGTACTATTTGTTGATTCGTCTGATACTCCATTTAATTATCCTTCTTATGTAAATCATATTAAATGTAAAGGAATGTTATTATATGAAGCTTTACATACAGCTTTAAAACAGGTAAATACTAAATATGTTTGTTGGAATAATGATGATGATCTAGCCCCACAAGATTTTATACATGAGGGAGAAGATTTTTTAGAAAAAAATTCAGAATATTCTAATGTTATGGGTAGACAAATAAATGTATATAATGATTTATCTCCTATGAATGATATTTATGGTGTTAAAGAATGGAACATATGGATAAAAAATCGATTTTTTAGTAATAAAATAAAAAATAGAATTAATTATATGAATAATTATTTTCATACACCTGTCCATAGTATTATGTTAAAAGAATGCTTACTTGATTCTACTTTAATCCCCTTAAAAGATGAAAAATTCTACCCTATAAGATATTTTGACAGAATTACAGGTATAATCCAAGCTTGCTATGGAAATAAAAAAGTTCTTCCTATGATTTCTTCTTTACGTAGACAAGAACCACAGGGTAGAATGATACATCAAGCTGTATACCCACCAAAATTAAAAAGAGAAATCCCCCAAGATTATTTATTAAATAATTTAAAAGAAACTAATAATAATTTTGTTCAATATCTCATATCTAAAGGTATTACTCTTCAAGAAATCCATTCTATTAATTTTAATAACAAAATATGACTTCGTATAATACAGATAAACCAGTTATCATATTAGGAAGTGGACCTACAGCTAGAAAAATTCCTAAAAGTGATGAGTATTACATTTGTACTGTCATGTTAGGTAGTTTTTTATGCGAAGAAACTGATTTTTGGGTTCTTAATGATGCTCATGTGTTGCACGATTTTTCAGATTCTAAATTAAAAACAATTAAAAATCTAGCTATTCCAGAATACCCCCATTCAGTAGTAAAAGGATCTTCGTGGCCTACAGAAGATATTCCTTCTAAAAAAGTTGTAACACATTTAACTAAATACATGGATATTCATAATTTTAATATTCAAACTGTTAAAAGATTTAATATAAATTATAATAAAAATCTTCCATTTTTTGAAACTACTTCGTCTGGAGAATCTGCTATAAAATGGTTACATTACAAAGGATTTAAAAAAATAATAACTTTAGGATTAGATAAAGAAGGTGGAAGACATTCAAATATACCTGGTAGATTAGCAACAGGTTTTAACAGACCTGATAAATTAACACAAGAATGTGGACCACCTGAAAGATATAATAAATGTCATAATAGAGTAGTAGATTTTACAAATAATACTCCTAATTTTAAAGTAATTAGACTAATTAGCCCTGAAGTAAACGATGAAATAATTAAAAGTTTAAAATGGGATTTTGAAAATCATATAGAAATAAAAGTTTCGTATAATGAAAGCAGATAGCGACGTAAAAAATGTATTAACAGAAGATGGTTTACCAAAAGAAGCACTAGCTACATTCCATCAATATGAAAATGTAACCACAGTTAATTTAGATGATTTAAGATCTGAATTAGGAATAACATCATGGGCTGTAAGAATAGCTTATAATGATAGATTTGGGGGTGTTGTAATACAACAACAATCAGGTGAAGGTAATAGAAAACATTATCATCCACATGCTGATGAAAATTGGGTTATATTAGATGGAGAATGGGAATGGTGGATAGAAGGAAAAGGAACCCAAACAGTAAAAAAACACGATATTATAGTAGTACCTAAAAACACTTGGCATCATATAAAATGTACTAAAGGACCTGGAGTAAGGTATGCAATAACACAACCAGACGTAGAGCATGTTTATGAAGAATAAAGTAGTAGTAATAGTAGGGGGTAGTAAAGGCATTGGTAAAGGTTTGTATGATGCTTTTATAGATAAAAACTATATAGTACATTCTATTAGTAGAAAAAACTGTGACATTACTAGTCCAGATCAAATAGACTCTTATTTTAGTAAATTAGATAAAGTGGACATTTTAATTAACAATGCTGCTATAAATTATTGTAAGCCTATAGAAGAAATTTCATTAAATGAGTGGAATGGAGTTATAGATACTAATTTAACATCATATTTTTATATAATAAAAAAATGTTTACCCTTAATGAGTAAGGGCAGTAAGATAGTTAACGTGTCTAGCATAGCAGGTAGAAATAAAAGCTTAGTAAGTGGTGTACATTATACATCATCTAAAGCAGGTTTAATTGGGTTAACAAGACAATTAGCTCAAGAATTAGGCCCCAAAGGTATAAACATAAATTGTATTTGTCCAAGTCAAACATTAACCCCAATGTTAGAAAGGTCAATGACAGGTTTACAGTTAAGTGCTTTAGAAGATACTATACCTTTAAGACGTGTGGCACAAGTTAGTGAAATAGTAAAACCCATCTTATTTTTATGTTCCGATGATGCATCATATATTCACGGGGCATGTTTAGATGTAAATGGAGGACAATTATGAAACAAGGTAAATTAACAGCTGTAGTTGCAGTAAGAAAAGGTTCACAAAGAATTCCTAATAAAAATATTACACCTTTTGGTGATAGTAATTTATTAGAAATAAAATTAAATATATTAAAAAAAGTTTCTAACATAGATGAGATTATAGTAAATAGTGATTGCGATGATATGTTAGCAATAGGTAAAAAATATGGGTGTTTAACACATAAAAGAGAAGCACATTATGCTAGTTCAATAGTTAATAATAGTGATTTTCATGAACATATAGCTAAAGTAACAAACACAGATTTTATATTTTTAGCCCCTACATGTTCACCTTTTATATCAGTAGATTCACATAATGCTGCTATAGATCGTTTTTTATCTAATGAACATGATAGTTTAACTTCAGTAGATATAATTAAAAACCATTTATGGTTGAATGAAAAACCTTTAAATTACAAATTAGATAATGTCCCTAATAGTCAAGATTTACCAGATGTAAAAAGATTAAATTATGGTATATCTATTATAACAAGAGAATCAATGCTTAGAAATAGAAGTTTAATAGGAAATAATCCTGGTTTTTATGAATTAGATCATTTTGAATCAGTAGATGTGGATACCCCATTTGACTTTTTTATAGCAGAACAAATATATAAAAATTATAAATTATGTTAAACTTTGAAAATATAGGTGATAAATTCATCAAAACAATAAACACCCCTGAATGGAAAGCATTACAAGAAAAATTTAATGAATGTAATGAAATATTTGTATTAGGTCATGGTGGTAATTTAGCTATAGCTGATCATGCGGCTGTAGATATTACTAGATTATCTAATGGTAAGAAAAACGCAGTAGCACCTGGTTCTGCTATTGTTAATACTTCTCTTATTAACGATACTAATTGGGATCAATGGATGGTATCATGGTTAGAAGCTAGAACACGTAATAGAACTAAATCCCAGTTAAAGAAAACTTTAGTATGGGGGATTAGCTCTTCAGGAAAAAGTAGAGACATAATTAAAGCACTACAATGGGCTGAACAAAATGATTTACAAATAGCATGTACTACTTCATACCCACTTATAGATAAAGTCCCTAATTTAACAGAAGTAATATTAGGTGCAGATTATTACCATACAGCTGAAGTATTAACATTACTACTTAGTTATCAATTAACTCATGGTTCAGGAGCAGAATGTCCCCCTATAGGACAAAATACCCCTAAAGAATTAGAAAAACTAAATTGGAATAAAGGAATTAGAGAACATTCTTACCCAGATGAATTAATTAATTTAGGTATTGATTTTGATAATGTTATTCATAACTGTAATAAAGGATTTCATGATGGTACTATTTATGGTGATCCTATTGATGGTACTGAAGAAGCATTAAAACAATTATCTAGTAAGTATACTCTTATATGTTATACAGCAAAAGCAAAACCAGATAGAATGCTTATCAATGGTAAAACTGGTACAGAACTTGTATGGGAATGGTTAAAAAAATATAAATTTGATAAATATATTTCTAAAGTAACGTCTGAAAAACCAAGAGCAGTAGCCTATATTGATGACAAAGCTATCAGATTTACTAATTGGAATAATTGTTTAGCAGAATTAGAAAATTTAAATATTATAAAATAAAAATTATGAAAAATATACCTTTATTTAAAGTCTTTATGGCTCCCACAGCTAAAGAAAAAGTTGGCGAAGTATTAGATAGTGGCTATATTGGACAAGGTCCAAAAGTTGATGAATTTGAAGCCCAATTAAGTCAGTATTTTGGTAATAAACAGATAGTAACAACTAATTCTGGAACTTCTGCATTACACTTAGCACTACATTTATTAAAAAAACCATTTGATAAAATAGTTACTTTTCAAGGATTAGCAAATAAAAAAGAACGTTGGCCGGGAATTCAACCTGGTGATGAAGTTCTAGCAACAGCATTAACATGTACTGCAACAAATTGGCCAATAGTTGCTAATGGATTAAAAATTAAATGGGTTGATATTGATCCTACTACACTTAATATGGACTTAAATGATCTTGAAAAAAAGATGACATCAAAAACTAAAGCTATTATAGGTGTACATTGGGGTGGTTATCCATTAGATTTATATGAAATTACTAAAATAAGAGAAAGATTTAGATTAAAACATGGTTGGGCTCCTTCATTAATAGAAGATGGTGCACATGCTATAGGTACAAAGTATAAAGGACATTTTTTAGGTAATCACGGTAATTTTTTAATGAATTCACTTCAAGCAATTAAACATGTTACATCAATTGATGGTGGATTATTACATTGCCCCCACCATGAATTATATGAACGAGCTAAGTTGGTTAGATGGTATGGTATTGACCGTAATCCAAAAGGACGTACAGATTTTAGATGTGAAGCTGATATTTCAGAATGGGGGTTTAAATTTCATATGAATGATGTTTGTGCTGCGGTGGGGATAGAAAATTTTAAACACTTATCTAAAATAACCGATATACATAAATCAAATGCAGCTTACTATGATAAACATTTACAAGATGTTAAAGGAGTTACTTTATTAAAACGAGAAGATGGATTTGAATCTGCATTTTGGGTATATTCTTTATTAGTAGATAATAGAGAAGGATTTTACAAACACATGGAAAAATGTAATATCACAGTATCACAGGTTCATGAACGTAATGATAAACATAGTTGTATGTCCGAATTTAAAACACCATTACCTAATCTAGATAAAACAATTGGTAAAGTAGTAAACATACCTGTAGGATGGTGGGTTACTGAAGAAGAAAGAGAATATATAGTTGATTGTATAAAAAAAGGTTGGTAATGAAAAAATATAATTATAACACCAGTAAATATAATTTTAGTGAAAAAATTAAAGAATTATATAAAGTATCTAATTTAGATGAACTACATAATGAATGGGAAGGAGCGATAAAATATGATGTATTAAATGATGTAGAAACAGATCAAAGAACAGTTTATCATAAACATTTTTATGATAATGTATCAAATACTAATTGGTATCCTTTGTATGAAAAATTTATAAAAGATATAATACAACCAATTGTAGGCGAACCTATATTATTTCAAAAAATCCCAACATTTAGAGTCCACCAACCAAATAACCTAGCAGTAGCAGCATATCATAAAGATAGTGACTATAGTCACTCAGTACATGAAATGAATTTCTTTTTACCTCTTACAGATGCTTTTGGTAATAATACTATATGGGCGGAAACAAAAGTAGATAAAGGTGATTATCAACCAATGGAGGCAAGTTATGGCGAAATGTGGTATTGGAGTGGATCTACACTTAAACATGGTAATAAATTAAATGATACAGGTAAATCAAGAGTTAGTGTTGATTTTAGAATTATACCTTTATCAAAATATAAAGATGAAGGAAAACAAAGTATTACAAATAAAACTAAAATGATTTTAGGAGAATATTGGAAAGAATGTATATAGAACCCCAAATAGAATCCTCATACTATTGTAATAATAAAGGAAAAAAAAATATCACTCCCTATTATTACCCCAAAATAGGAAAAACATTATATGATTATATTATAAACACAAAACCAAAAACAATACTTGAATTTGGAGTATTGCATGGTTTTTCTACTTGTTGTATGTCACAAGCTTTAAAAAAAAATAAACAAGGAAAAATATATGCTTATGATTTATGGGAAAATGAAAAATTTAATCATGGTCAACGTTTATTAAAAGTACAAAATACCTTAGAAAAATACAATTTATCTGATTTTGTAGATCTACAATATGGAGATATATTTACATGTTTAAAAAAAGATGTACAAAATGCTGATTTAATTCATATAGACATAAACAATGATGGAGATAAATTATCTAAAATAATAAACTTATTAAAATCACATAAATATCAAGGAGATGTTTTATTTGAAGGAGGGATTTATGAAAGAGATAATTGTTGGTGGATGATTGAATTTAATAAAAAACCCATAAATAGTATTAAATTAATTCAAAATTTTAGTATATTAAATTCAAATTACCCAGGATTATCTAAAATAAACATTAAATAATGGAAGCACTAAATAATTTTACTCTTTTAATTTTACAAAGAGATAGACAGTATAATTTAAAACAAATAGGGGAGTATTATAAAGATTTTAATTGTAAAAAGTTAATATTTGATTCTTCTATTAAACCATATAATAACATACCTTACTTAAATGAGTGTGGGTTTGAATACAATTATGTAGGACCTATGACTTATTGGGAAAAATTATATCTTATTCACACCTCAGGAAAAATAGACACTGAATTTGTTTTAGATAATCCTGATGATGATATTACTTTTAAAACCTCTATTATAGAATGTGTAAAATTTCTATCTAAGAACCCAACATATAACAGTTGTTCTGGTGAACATTATTACTATATGGGTGATAAAATTTGGCTCCATAGTAGAGAAAAACATTTAATAGCATTAAATCATGATGTAGAATTTAAAGATCCCTATGATAGGGTACACCATTACTTAAATAAATATCCTTTGGGAATGTTGCATGATGTATCTAGAACAAGTACTATGTCTTCGTTTTATAAAATAATAGGAGAAAATAAACATCTCCAATATGTAAATTATATTGATAGAATGTATATAGTTTATTCAGCTATAAAAGGTAATAAAAAAGTACTTCCTTTAGGTTTCCAAGCAAGACAAGATGATCCTAGTGTAAGATTAATAGGTTCCCATAAAGAAGCTAAAAAAGCACTAAGAGAACATGTAAAATTAGATCAAAACTTAAATTTTGATACTCTAAAATTTTTAAGTGAAACTTTAGATGCTAAACATTTAGAAAAATCATATAATTTTTTAAATTTAGAGTTTAATTATCATTTTAATGTCCATAGAAAAAACCCATTAAATATATCAAATTTAAATCCTAATATTAAACCTATTCATGAAGATTATATTTCGTTAACTAATGAAAATCTTTTTGAATTCCAACAACTAATATCCTTATGAAAAGATTATGTATAATTCCCGCACGTGGGGGTAGTAAAAGATTACCACGAAAAAATGTAAAATTATTAAATGGAAAACCATTAGTTTTTTACACAATAGATTCTGTTATAAAATCAAATATATTTGATAAAATTATATTTACATCAGATGATGATGATATTTTAAAAATAATATCAGATAATTATTCATCTAATATTTTAGACGTAGTTAAGCGTCCAACTAAACTAGCAACAGATACATCAAAAGTTATAGATACAGTTCTTTATTTTTTAGATGATCAATATGAACAAATTTGGTTAACTTTACCAACATCACCAATGAAAGTTTCAGATGATTTTATTAAAGCATCTAAGTTATTAACTAAAGATGATGATTCTGTTTTATCCTATACCGAAATGGAATTTCCTCCAACATTAGGTTTGGTTACCAAAAATAATAATATTATAGAAGATTATGATCAGTCTAATCCATGGCAAAATGGAAATAGCCGTAGTCAAGATCACCCTATAATATATAGACCAAATGGGGCATTATATGGTTCATGGACTTTAAAATTAAAAGAAAATAAAAATTATTATATAGGTCAAACAAAAGGATATTTTATGTCTAGAAATCGCTCTATTGATATTGATACCCAATTTGATTTTGATTTAGCAGAATTTATGATGAAAAAATAAAAATTATGAAAAAAGATTTAATAGTATATATAGCACATATAGATGATTTTGAATGTGCTTGTTATGGTTATGTTTTAAACCATTATAAAGAATATAACAAAATTAAAATAATAACAGCTACAACATGGCCTGCTAAAGTTAGGGTATGGGAAGAAAATAAATTAGATTTTCCCCAAGATTTACAAAGTAAAATAATAGATATTAATTTAGAATATGAGGCTAGAACTTTATGGAAAAATCTCGATGATATGAAAGATGATTTTTATAAATTAATGGATTTTTCTACCCGTTTTGATATATTAACTCATGATAAAGAAGATTGCCACACAGACCACACAGCTTGTTTTACTATAGCTAAGGGTATGTTTAAATATTGTAATAGATTTCTTACTATATATTCTCCATCTTCAGCTGGATTAAAACCAAATTTCTTTGTAGGAATGACTAATGAACAATATGCCATAAAGAAAAAAGCACTAGATAAATATGATATACAAAAAGAACAATCATATACAAAACTAGGATATTATCTACAAAGTGAAGAACATTATAATATAGGTAGAGCCCATGTACTTGAAAATTATGTATTTGATGATTACCCTTATTATGAAATATATAAAATACAAAAATGGTTGTAACAATACACCAACCTGAGCATTTCCCTTATATGGGCTACTTTCAAAAAATGGAAGCAGCAGATATATTTGTAATTTTAGATAATGTAAATTATAGAAAAAATTATTTTCAAAATAGAAATAAATTTTTAAATAAAAATGGAATTGAAGAATGGTTTACTATTCAGGTAGAAAAAGGATCTACTTCTAAACATATAAAAGATGTTAATACAGTAAATGGTCCTTGGAGAAAAAAAATATTAACAAAGCATAATCAAAATTTAGGGATTAATTTAGAATCTATTTACTCACATAATAAACTTATAGACATTAATATAAAATCTATAGAATATTGTAAAAATATTTTAAATATAAATACCCCTATAATATATGCTTCGGATTTAAATGTGTATGGTACTAAAAGTGAACTATTAGCTAATATAGTTAAAGAATTAAAAGGGACTACTTATTTATCAGGACCTTCTGGTAAAGATTATCTTGATAAAAAGTATTTTAATAATATAAAAGTTAATTTTTTTGAACCTAAAGTAAACAATTATTATTCTACTTTATATAACATATGAATATAAAATATTCCACATCAGAAATGGGTTTTGAAGGATTATTTCCTGTAAATTATCCTTATTTAAGAGTTTTAGAAACACAGCTTTTATTTTTAAACGCTTACCATATCCCAATATCCAAGATTTTAAATACAAATCAAAAGTATAATGGGGAATTATTATTTAATATTGGTAAAGGAGGATTTGAGAAACCCTATATAAAATTTCTTTATGAAAAACATAATAACGTAGTTGAGCAATTAAAAAATAAATTTGATAAAGTTTATATATATCAAGATGGAGAAATAGGATGGTGGAATCAAGTAGATGTTAAATTACAAGTATGGTGGTATAATCAATTACAATCATCTGATGGGATTTTAGTTCCTAACTCAACAGATGTTTCTTTTTATAGGGGGCTATACCCTAATAAAGATATAAAAGTTATAAGAAGTGTAATGACTGATGAAGGTTTAGATAAAACAAAATTTAAACCTAAAGAAAACAGAACTATAATTACAGGACCTCTTACACGAGAGTATAATGGTTTTTCCCAATTATTATTAGCACATAATTTAGATATGCCTATAGATATACCCCCTATGGGTGAAAGTAGAATGCCCAAAGATTCTTGGGATATGGCTTCTAATTTAGGGGTAAATTATTTACAATATATGTCTTGGACTGAATGGATGTATAATTTAAGTAGATATAAAATAGGGTATATGTTATCATCAGCTACAGCCTCAGGATCATTTGCTTTAAATTGTGCTTACTTAGGAATTCCTTGTATAGGAGATAAAAGGGCAGACACCCAAAGAATATTATTTCCCGATTTAGCTGTGGATGTATTTGATAATGAAAAAGCTTTAGAGTTAACACTTAAATTAAAAAATGATTTGGTTTTTTATAATGAAGTTAGTACAAAAGCTAAAATATTATATAGTAAAGAATTTACTAAAGAAAAAATGATAAATATATTAAAATAACTTATGGCAATACAACATCTTAATAATAATGAAATTTTTAATATTTTTAAAGATAAAAAAATAGCTATTGTTGGAAACTCTCCTTCTTTAAAAAATTCAAAAAAAGGAACCCAAATAGATAGTTATGATATAGTAGTTAGATTTAATGATTCAGTAATTTACACCCCTAAATTTAAAGAAGATTATGGAAGTAAAACAGATGTATGGAGTATTAATGGATGGAGTAGTTATGTAGATACAAAATATCCTGGATGGAATGATATTAATAAACATAAAATTCCTATTAAAACTATTCTTTCTGATAATAATTTTCCTCATTCTTTATTTTTACAAAATTCAAAACCAGTAGTCTTAGGATCAAGACCACTTGTAAGACCCACAAACCATCTTATGTTAGAAAGAGGTCTTTATATGAGAGGACCTATGTTTGATTTAATAAAAGATATTATTCCTTTTTCTTTAAAATACATCGATATTCCTAATGAAATTTTTAAATTAGATTTTCTTAATGGTCATTTTAATATTAGTTCAGGGTTAGCAGTAATATTACTTATAATTCATTTTAGTCCAAAAGAAATTAATCTTTTTGGGTTTAATTTTTTAAGTTATAAGGAATCAACACATTATTATGAAGATAAATTTAATTATACAAAAGATCAAAAAGTATTTAGTACTAAAAATTTATATGGTGCTGGGCATAATGGTAAATTTGAAAAAGAATTAGTTACTAGAATAAGTAAAGATTATAATATTAAAATAAATTAAAATGGAAAAAATAACATTTGTAATACCAAGTAGAAATAATTTAGAATTTTTACAATTAGCTTATCAATCGATAAGAAATTTAGAAACACAACATGAAATATTAGTATTAAATGATGCTAGTACAGATGGAACTCAAGAATGGATAGATAATTTAGGTGATGAAGATTTAATAACACACCATAATCCAGGACCTGAACGTATTGGAATAGTTGGTATGTTTGATAAAGGAATCGAAATGGCAAGAACGGATATCATAATGGCATTTCATTCAGACATGGTAGCAGCACCTGATTTAGATAAACACGTATTAAAACATTTAGAAAAAGGTACTGTTGTAAGTGCAACTCGAGTTGAACCACCTTTACATCCAGATGGACCTGAAAAAATGTTAGTTGACTTTGGAATTGAAGTCGAAGACTTCGATATAGATAAATTTAACAATTGGGTTAACAACGAATATAAACCTAAACATGATACATTAGTTACTGAAGGTATATTTGCACCTTGGTGTATGTATAAAGAAGATTTTTTAGCTGTAGGGGGTCACGATGAATTATTTGCACCACAGAGTAAAGAAGACAGTGATATATTTAATCGCTTTGTTTTGAATGGTTATAAAGTATTACAAACATGGGAAGGTTTAGTTTATCATTTTACAAGTAGAGGTAGTAGATTTAATAAACACGCAGGAGGAGCTGCAGGTAAAAACTCAGAAGAGTGGTTACAAACGACAACTACTAATATGAAAAAATTCATCAAAAAATGGGGTACTGTAGTACAACATGACCAATTTATGAAACCCATAGTATCTCCTGTTTATAAAAAAACAATTAATATTATTAATTCTAATCCACAATTAGAAGAAGCATTAGAACCGTGGTCTAATGGGGGTAAAGATATTATAGTTGAAGTTAACGGTAATTTATTTAACCAACAAGATTACCAAGTAATCCAAAAACTAAATGATATTGTAAAAGATAGTGGTGAAATAGGAGAATTTGAATTAGGAAATTTAAAAATAAAAATTAATTCTTTAAAAGAATATCAAAACGAACTAATAAAAAATTAATATGATGATTAAAAAAGCAATAGTAACAGGTGGAGCAGGTTTTATAGGCTCCAATTTAGTAGATAAATTAATTGATATGGGTGTAGAAGTTCATATTATAGATGATTTATCAACAGGCTTTGAAAAAAATATAAATCCAAAAGCTACATTTCATAAAATAGATATATCAACATTAAATCCAGATTTAGCATGGTATGAATTTAAAGATACAGATGTAGTGTTTCATTTAGCTGCATTAGCAAGAGTTCAACCTTCAATAGAAAATCCAATTCCTTTTGATAGTGTAAATATTGGTGGGACTTTAAGAATGTTAAAGTTAGCACATAATTTAGGTGTAAAAAGATTTGTTTATAGTGCTAGTAGTTCTTGTTATGGGGATGCTACTAAATTTCCAACTCCTGAAGAACATTCAACTAACCCATTATCACCTTATGGTTTACAAAAATATGTAGGTGAACAATACTGTAAAATGTTTAGTGAAGTGTATGGTTTAGACACTGTATCATTAAGATATTTTAATGTATATGGAGAAAGAATGAGTTTAGAAGGAGCCTATAAATTAGCTATTCCTATATTTGCTAATCAAATACTAAATGGAAAACCACTAACAATCAATAATGATGGTGAGCAACGTAGAGATTTTACATATGTAGGAGACGTGGTTAATGCTAATATATTAGCAGCTACAAATCCTGAAGATTTAAAAGGTGAAGCATTTAATATTGGTAATGGAGATAATTATTCCGTGAATGAACTAGCAGATATGTTAGGGGGTAAAAAAAGTTATGGTAATAAAGTAATAGAACCCTTTCAAACATTAGCTGATAATTCTAAAGCATTATTAATATTAGATTGGGACCCAAAAGGTGATTTACCAACATGGATAAAAAAATATAAACAAGAATTAGGAATATAATTATGGAAAAATACATATATAGAGCAAAATTAGATAGAGTAGTAGACGGTGACACAGTAGACGCCTTAATAGACGTTGGATTCGACATTTGGTTTAAAAAACGAATTCGATTTATGGGTCTAGACACTTGGGAATCAAGAACAAGAGATCTTGAAGAAAAGAAAAAAGGTTTAGCTGCAAAAGCTAGAACAAAAGAATTGTTAGAAAAAGTATCAAGTAAATCAGGCTATTTTAGACTTAAATCACATGGTTTAGGTAAATATGGTAGAGTTTTAGGTGAAATTTTTATTATGGATAAAGAAGGTAAACAAATGAGTGTTAATGAAACACTAATAGCTGAGGGACATGCTTACGTTTATGATGGGGGTAAGAAAAAAGTGTTCACCTCGTAAAATCTTTTTATATGTATAACAAAATAAAAAACATGTGGGGAATATTTAAAGACAATAATGACTGGAATGAAAAAAACGTGGTAGGTTTCATAGCGTTCTTAGTTATGGTTGTTTTTGCCCTATTTGACTTAATAACTGGATATATAGGTAAAGACTTAGTTATAAATGAATTTATATATGATTCATTTACTTTAGTAGTACTAGGTTGCTTTGGTATCGCAGG
>Ga0181395_1000324_pt1 | contig 20307 bp, 33 predicted proteins | sample 18SPOviralmetaG_FD_130124 | JGI IMG/M metagenome (GOLD analysis project Ga0181395, IMG submission 130124) | Marine viral communities from the oligotrophic San Pedro Time Series (SPOT) site, San Pedro Channel, CA, USA - 18 SPOT_SRF_2010-12-16 | ecosystem: Environmental > Aquatic > Marine > Strait...
CAGGAGTAACTGCACATAACTCTCCGTACTTGAATAGTCTCCTAGTTGGAGTATCCGCTCCTAACGATATAGGAAACGAAGCGATTGTACCAGTTGGAATCTCTGGTGGCGCTCTTAATGTTAACTTAGTCAATAGTGACACAGTGACATTTAGTGCTACAGTTGATGCCAATACTACAGTAACTAATGCAGCAAACGCAGCAATTCCAGTTCATGGTGCAACTACAGATGCTACGGCAATATATGTGTCGGGAACGGCTGGATCAACAAGTGCATGGCCTATCTTCGTCCAAGGTTACACCACTGGTAATGGAACAGATGCTCCAATCGGAGTAACCTTTGAGTTCAAGCACGAACTACACGGACTCTCTGGTGGACTGACTGCTCTACACAATGCACTTGTGGGAGTAACTCAAGAGATTGGTGGACTCGCAAGCACGTTCACCACAACCAATACGGAATTAGGAAATCTGAATTCCAACATAACCAACACCAACAATAATCTTAACACGATGGTGTCTGCTTATGTTACGAATGACGTGCCATCTACGATTCCAGTATCTATTGTTGCACCAACAAGTGTGAAGACATACCAGTTTACTGCAAGTACTAGTGTTTCACTTGCTCATGGTAGTGGAGCTGTTAACGCAACTGCATTCTCTTCAGGAATGAAGATTCGCCTTCATCCTGATGCCACTCAAGGAATCCTCATCGGTGGATCAGATGTGACAACTTCGACTGGATACCTACTCAGTCCTGGCGACGACATCTTCATAGAACAGCAATTCACAAGTACAGTAGGAATCATAACCACTTCAGGTGGTAGCAACATGACCGTTTATGTAATAGGATATTAATATATGCCATTGACTCCGACTAATTATGATCCAGACTATGGTGAGTGGTATCCGTGGAATGGTTCCAATTATACTGGTTCTTACCCCACAGCAATTAAGCTGTTTAATTCTTTGTCGGCGCAAGAAATAATTGGAAGTAACATTTCAATAGAGACAAAAGTTAATACATCACTCAGCAGCACCGAATCTTATGCTGAGGCTGAAATTGGTATTTGGCCTGATGATATTAGTGGAAATCAAACTGCATATAGTAATGGTGGCACCATATACCGATTTAATATTCGACAGGGAAGTCCCGAATTGAATGGTGGGGATCTTGTAATTGATATTATGGAACCCCTAACTGATAATCCTGCTGATGATCTGTTATTTGATCAGTATAAAGCATCAGTACAAAGATTATTCGATAAGAGTTTAACTAGTTATTTGGATTTTGGTGTTATAGAGGATAGAGTTGGCAACATAATTCCATGTGGCGACAACTCCAGATATGAAATCGAAACATCATTTGATGGAGATGATGCGGGAGAAGGTCCCATAGAAATCAGCAGCCCCGGCAACAGATATCGCGTAAACATAGGTGGAGATGGTTCTCCGTTTGACGTATACAAAGGTCCATCTATTAGATTCTATACAGGCAATTTCGTGGAATACGGAAGAATAGAATGGTTAGCTTACGAAAAGCAATATGTCGAATCGAATAATGATCAAATAGCCGATTGGTTGGTATCGGGAATTGGACAACTCGGTCAAGAAGGTCAATACATAAAACTTGAAAGCACCGACAACAACGCAGCAAATAACGGAAGAATTTTCAAAGTTGGTAGTTACGTTGATGTAGGTGGTATCGGACACACTGAAGTTATAAGCATAGATGGTAATCCGTTGAATAATGAAAACGGACCAAAGAGTTATACTATAAAAAACATTTCAATGCGTCCTAAATTAAAAATCAAATACAGAATTCCAGCTGTTGAATCTGAGGGCCAATATCGCAGTTCTACAGTGAACAATGATACGCCTAGCAGTGGTGTATATACTTTTTATAGTGCGCCAAACACAGAGAATCCTTGGGGGTTTGTTTCATTTTCTAAAGATGGGGTAAACAAAACTGATCCCGCTAATTGGATTACTGATCCCACAGAAGATCCCAACAACCACCTTCTTATGTCATCAAATTTTGACAATACCGCACTCATTCAAGGTTTGGGCGGAATAAGGCAATCCAATTGGGGATCATGGACTACAAGTAGTGGACTGGACGGACCAAGCACTACAGGTTTTAATGCGATACAGTTGAACACCAACTTCTCATCCCAAAACAACAAAACTAGAATAACTCCGTGGAGAAAGGCATACCGATTTATAAATCGATTCACATTCAATGGTGCCGATTTAGCATTATATTGGGACGATTCATCGTTAATGTCAGGTGTACTAGAGGGTAGAGCCTATTTTGAAATGAAATATGATCATGTGTCCGGATCTTTACCTGCGGGAGAACGAGGCATCCAATATCCTGATGCCTGCATTCACAGACCACCATGTTTCTATGCTTCTGATGTTGATAACCAAGGGGACTTGGGAGACAACCACATTACGCTAGGTCATAGTATAACGAAATCAAACAATCTAGGTTCACGTTGGTGGGGGTTTAATCAAGATTATGATCTAGACGGAAACAATGATCCCTCGTGGAACCGATGGAATGCGAATTACTACACACATCCAGAAGGATCGGGCTATCAGTTAATTGAAAAGAACAGTCCAAATACGATGTCGTTTACTTTAAATCTACAGGATGTTGGATCTAGAACGGGTCTACCCAACTATGATTTTACAGGCTCAGTATCATGTACTGACATTGTAATACCAGCATATTCTGGAGAAACTCTATACAGAGACTTCAACAATTCACATCAAGGATTTATGGTTAACGACTATCAATCAACATCGGGAAATATCGTTAACGCAATCTTTATTGATATCAGTCAAACCGATGAAGTACTTCGTATGTCCGGACAGGGTGGATACACAAAACAAAAAGCGGCTGAAATGTGGTCGGAAACTTTCAGTAAGATCCGCGTAAGAAATGTGACAAAAAACCAAACGACCGAGTTTGGTTCAGGTACAAATCCAGTTAACTATGAGATTATGACTAAAAATTCTAGTGATTCAGATCTAAATCCAAAAACTAATTTTGTATTAGCTGTTATGTCAGATGAAAGCACTGATTGGTTGACTGACTGGCAACAAGGAGATAAGATAGAAATCTCCATGATAAACAAGCAGGTACTTGAGGATTATCTAAATCCAAACTTAGATATGGATACAGCAAACTATGTCAACATCAGCTACAGAAAATTAGAAGACGAACACAAAGATGATATCGAATTCCAATTCTCCGACATAGCAGGACAGTTAAACAACTTTAGTATAACTGGTGACGGGGAAGTAGACGGAAACATCACCATCGTTTATGACGGTGATGTTCCATCTAATGTTAGATTTGAAATCGTGGAACACGAAGAAGAACAAGAAGACTAATCAGGAATCTTTTTTGTTCCAAGGGAAAAATTTTCGTACCCAGTACCAGATCTTCTTACCGCAAAGTGCGCCAAGACCGAAGATTACTATAGTATAAAATACAGTCCCGACAATATCGCCTAAATCAAAGTTTTCCATATTTGTTTCCTTTCGTGAAACTGAATGATGTAACTTATGTATATAAAAAACCTCGACTCAAATTTTCATCGCTGTGGGGCGCAGAGAGAAGGCGGGGAATGTTATCAAAACACTGCCTGCATATTTGAGTCGAGGTCATAATTCAATCTTCATTTTACTTGCAGACATTCTCCTTATCTTTGATAAATGTCTTTCTTTTTTCCAGTAGTTCTTCCCAGTGTTTCTTTTCAAGTTCACACTGTCTAATTCGAGTCTCGGCCATGTCCAGAAGAGATGAAGAATCTAAATCATAACAATGGTGGGATCTAACAAAAATTAATTCTTTCCCATCCCAATTTGTTCGGGCAACCCATTCTTTAGACATCAACGAGCCTCCCAATATAACCGTGCATTTTCTGCGTAGGTTTCATCTTTATGATACCACTCATCATAAATGTTTTTTAGCTCTGGATCTGGATTGTCTCCAATCACATTCTCTTCTACTATTCTTTGCCCCTCTTCAGATACCCAAGCATCGAACTCACTTGTCCAACGTGATCTATCATCGTTGGTTATGACCTTTGTTGTTACAAAACAAATATCATCTTCATTCAAAAATTCCATTACAATCTCCTAATTGGTAAAAAGGGTTTTAGTGCTTGGTTTGTTTTTTAAAATTTTTACGGTAGATATGCCGAATTCTAAAAAAGTTTTAATTTCTGTTTTTGGTTTTTGTATTTTTACGCCAGTACTAGAGAGTTTGGCATTATGCTCAACCTCTTCGTGTATTTTAACTTTACGAAGATCGTTTGTCGAGAGTTTATTTCTCATTTTAATATTTTCAGTGTCATGTATGATGATTTTATTTTTTGTCATCGTGTTACATCAGCAGATACGTCGAATCGTCCCTCGACAATACGTGTAACCGTGCCGTCCGTTTCAATTAGTTCTAAATCATAGAAGTGTTTTCCAGATGGAACGTTCTTCATGGTAGTATCATCTGCACTGATGAATATACCACCCGTGATACCTGCGGTGGTTCCAGTAGAACCAGCATTCAAGAAGATACCACCAGTGCCAGCAGTTCCGTCAAACGTTGCTCCGACAACATACTCCCCAGTAGATCCACCACCAGTCAATCCTCTCTCATACGTGTTACCTCTAAAATGGAGAAGTATAGGAGATGCAGTCGTATTTCTACGAACCTGCATATCTGCGGTGAATCCACTCAGATCAATACCAGTGGATCCAGATGTTTGGTACTCAAGAAATAGTTTAAAAGATGATCCACGATCCACTTTGATATCGTGTTTTGCTGCTGTCATATTGATCTCCCTTTATACTATTTATGTATCTAAGTAAAATACCCGACATAACTTAATCAGAGTGATAGGATTTGAACCTACGACCTTTGCGTCCCAAACGCAACGCACTACCAAACTGTGCTACACTCTGTACATGCCCGACACGACTTGAACGTGTGACCTGCGGATTAGAAGTCCGCTGCTCTATCCAACTGAGCTACGGGCACAAAATTCTATTCAGTTAATGTTAGAGCAGGTCCACTTACTGCTGGTTTAGTGGGAACGACAATACCATTACCAAATGCACTATTATATTCATTCATAAGTTCGTCGTGAGGTTTCACTGTGAACGCTACGAAACTATTCTTGATTTCAATACCATCGGGAACATCTGTATAAGGCATCCAAGGCATCAAACCAATGCTTCCTTGTCCAGTAGGAAGAATTAGAGATGGCTTCTTCACGACAACAGAATCTTCTTTTATTTTTACATCAGCGAGAATTTCTTCTCCGCTGTTTAGTCTTACGATCTGAATGTTCATTATCTTTTTTACCTTTCTTAGATCCGAAGATCTTATCATAATTTTCTCGATACTTATCGAGATCTACTTTCCTATATTTATCACCTTTACCTGCACCATGATGTTCGCCCATATCAACTCCTTAAAATAAAACCACCGGCGGGTGATATCAAGACTCTCCTCCATATCTTGAATCTCCCGCCGATGGTTGCGTGAAATGGGAACCTAGTAATCTTTAGTACTCAATTCTTTCGCCAAGGACAACTAGGTCCAAGTAAAAGAAGAGTTGGAACCCAAAGTCCAATAAAGATACCAAGATTCTCATTTGTCTGGTACACCCCAATAGAAATCACAATTGAAATAAAGGCAAGGATGTACAAGAATTTTTCAAGTGTTTTAAACATTTTTCATTCCTCTTATATAAAATTAAAACAAAGCGTCTAGACGGACTCGAACCGTCAACATTTAGTTCGGAAAACTAACACTCTACCAGTTGAGTTATAGACGCTACCGAGGGCGAAGAGGCGAACATTCTCTTCCTAGCACATATCGCTATGCTACCCCCCAGTTCCCCCTAGAATCAGACAGCTACTCGCTTACCGTTCTTGTCGAAACCAAACTTACGGCTGGGGTGGGTATCGTTCATGAAGTAACGAGTCATGCCAGTGGCAGTCTTCTGCGTTACAACTTCCCAGTTACCGTACTGCTCAACTTGTGTCTTAATGTTACTGATAGTTGCACGCATGTTGGAAACGCCGAATCGGCTCTTTGCTTCACGGGCAGTAAGACCCTTACCGTTTGAGAGGTAGTTCATGACTTTACGACGCTTAGTAGTGGTGTTGCTCATAGTGGCAATACTCCATTGGTGGATGCTGTTTTCATTTAAGAGTCTTGGAATCGCATCCGTGTTCCTCAACTCGACTGTGTAAATTATACTATACTTAAATTGCTTTGTCAACCCTATTGAAGAGTTTTTCTCAATTTTTTTTTCACCGTAATGCCTCCAGCAGGACTTGAACCTGCGACCAGCGGCTTAAAAGGCCGATGCTCTACCAACTGAGCTATAGAGGCTGAAATTCTTTCTCAATCCAATACGGAACTTTGTCTGGTGTTTTCCATCGGGCAAACCTGAGTTTATCTCCGATGTAATATTGCCTATAGGCTTCGATTGAATCCTGCCTCTTGTAGTCTTCAGGCATTGCTTGTGCGAAATTAGTATGCACTGAAGCATTAGGCATATTGTTAGGATAATTGCTATGAAGATATTCGATAACGTCTTGAGAACCATGCCTCTTGTCGTATCGTCTAGTATACTCCCTACATAACTCTAGTGCATGAGAAGACAACCAGAGATAGTTCTGGAGGTTTTCCATCACCCACTGAGTGCAAGGATGTCCACGCATCGTAGACTTGTACAGAACGCTCTCACGCTCGTCTGAGAGGATCCAACGGGTGTATTTGCGTCCGTTGGTAGTGAGAGTCACCTGAGAAGAACCATCAAGCACACGGTGTGCTGTAGACAGCATCTGAGCAGATTCAATAGGCATCTTTACAACATGCTGATCGCATAATTGTACTGCGGCTGTTTCTGGATTTTGATGTACTGCAAAGATATTCATTTGGGCAGTGGTGCCTCATAGTAAACTTTGATACCCAATGCTCGGGCAAGGGCAAGTTCGGCGTTTGCGCCTCTACTCTTCTCCCAACCAGACATCATGTAGATTGCCGTACACTGATCACAGATAGAGTCCATGTCCCGCTTCAATGCGGCACGCATAAACTCATGATCCTCATAGCAATTATCAGGATCAAATTCATATGATGGTGATGTAGGTTTACCCTGATCTCTATCCAGTTCAGCCGGATTGATTACACACCAACCCTGTTCTCTAAGAACACGGGCGCAGCGATCAAAGGCAGGGTAGTTGTAATTCTCGAACCCACGCATAGGTCCAGCGACATAGATTGTTGGTTCTCGTTCCATAATAAATCTCCAATACGCCGTCGTGGACTCGAACCACGTTTGGTCGATTATAAGTCGACCTGAGAAAACCGTTCCTCCCACGGCGCGTCACTTAATTACATATAGTATACAATAAACAAAAAGTATGTCAAGAAAAATTATTAAGGTACACCAATATCCGATTCGATAGTCACGTTCTGGTTGTATACTTTCAGGTTACTAAAATCACTATTGATGTTAGGAAAGGAATCTGGATATGCGTTCCTAGCCAATGACCAAGCCTCAGACAAGTCTTCCGTACTATCAAACAGATAAACGATAAATTCATCTGTCTTAAAATACCATTCATCTGGAAAGAAACGACCTGAGGAATGATTGATAAAGATACTCCGTGGAAATAAATCATCAGATTCATTTCCAAGACTTGCTATATTTGGATTTCCTGTATCGGGATGTGTACTGGAAATAATGCCATACAGGTTTCTGTTCGTCGGATTTACCAAATCTGGATTAATTGATCCGTTCGGATATGCGTAAACCTCAATAATATATTGAAAATCTGGGTGATCCTGAATCCATTTATACATCGCCAAATTAGCTGTATTCGATGGGGGAGTAGCAGCACCAGTATCAAAATATTCATTGTCAGGATTATCCGGATCTGGTTCGATGCATAGCGTTGTAGAATCGTTACATACTTTTGTGGCAATTGATAGAGGTCCGCAATGAGTCGCAAGGTTTGTATTTTCTTCTTGTATAAAATCATTACCCCATCTCATGTATCCATATAAACTATCAGCTTTACTTAGATCATTGAGGGAGTTTCCTAGCGGGGCGCCACACGATCCAATCCCCTGATTAAAGTTACCCGGCTGTGTTGGAGGAACGCCAAGTCTTCCACGAAGAATGTGTGATGGTTTAGCTAAACCAAGTTGAGGATTCCACAATAACGGATTCGCCTCTGGTATCTCGGGCAAGTCCAAACTGGAATTCCCGCCACTGGATAAATCAATGTCAGTGGGATTTGGCCAGCTAAGAAGAAGTTCATCAGTTGGAACTGGTATCCCGTCTGGATAATGAAGATCTGTATTAGAAAGGCCCGGTTCAAATCGAGAACAATTACCTATCCCCGCAGTCCAATCATCTCGGAAATGGAAAAACCAAGTATCTCCTAGATCGGGATTACTAGTCGAATCCGTGCTATTCGGGCCCCCGGAAGGTAGAGGGGGACCAGCAACTTGCATCCACCCAACGTACATGTTTCCGGGTAAATCATCTTCAGTTTCAGCACAACCTGTTAACAATTTAGATCTTGATTGTTGACTATTTGGACTCAAGTTTATTGTATATGCGTAATCACCGAATGAGGTAGGATCAGAAGAATCTGTTCGCTGAACACTACCACCGATATCTATTGTCTTTAATATAGACCGTCCACATGTATCACTTTGATCCGCTGCAATCAAATATGGATACGCAACAAAATATCTCCAACCTCCATTACCAGACCAAACCGCCATATCAGTTGGTCTTATGGGTGGACAATCACCACCAGAAGTGGACTTACCACCAAACCCAAACTTAGAAATTGCAACGATTGGATATGCAACACCATTGTAACTGCCAAGTGGTTGGTTACTACCGTCCAGCCCTTGTACCAAATTACCTCCTTGGTTTGCATCTAAGAATGCAAAAATATCTTTAGTTGTATTTTCGCCAGGCGTAGAGAAGTAAGGTTTACCTCCGTGATTAGAATCAATCTTACATCTCGGCTCTTCTATTACATCCAAAGAAATCTTCATGTCAGGCGTTTGTTGGATAGGGTTTGCCGGAACAGTGCAGTCTGATCCGTAGTTAGGATCAAGTCTATTTGGTTGTGTTTTTAGTGGTATGGAATCTGATGACAATCTATACACACCACTTCTATACTGTGGTACTTCTACCCAAGAAATCTGTTCCTCTGGCTTAGTATAAGACCATGACTTGTAGGCGGTATTAATTAAAGTACCACCTTCTTTCAAGCCTACCGTCAAAAGATATGTACCGCTACTAGCCGGATCCACATCGGATAAGTCGATCACATAAAGAGGAGATATATTTGAAGGATCGGTGATATTACTCTGTATATTAAAAATTTGACCATCAGAATCAATTCGTGTTAATTCATAATCGAATTTAGGATTCTGAACACCATCAATATTACATCTAACTTGTAACGCCAATCCATCTACAAGTTCCCCACAGGATGTATTATTATCGCAATCAGTTTCACTGGGACCTGAAATGATAGTTAATGATAAATTTCCCAATCCATCAAACTCAATATTACCGAAGTTGGTATTAACTTGTTCTCCCAAATCCGATAGCGTAAGATTGGATACCTTTACATTACATAATAGACCCAATCCGCCAAGACCATTTTCAATAGTAAAATCATTAGTAAGACTTTCTTCAGTCGGTCCTGTTATTTTTGTTGATTGACGTAATGTCCAAGTAGATGGATTTAATACACTCCCACCTTCATTGACCGTATACCATTCAATGTCATACTCATTCGATGGGATGAGTCCGCCTATCTCTTGTACATTATTCACTCTAATACTTACAGTTTCACCTTCTGCTGGTGATCCTATTTTTTGGATGTCGGGACCCCTCAAGCTCTCAACTTCTATTTCCCGTTCCCATTCATATGTAACATTTGTGAAATTAGAAAGATTTACAGGAACTGAATAGACAACAGAATTTACTGCTGCTGTTTGAATTTCAGGGCCATTTTCTTGACTCGACAAATACACCGAATCAAAAGTAAGAGGGAAAATGTCTACCTGATCAGCAGGATCTTCTGCCGCCGTGTTCTGTCCCCAGTTACTGGCACGAATCAAAAGATTACACTGATTAGTTGTGTTGTGTGCGTATCTTACCTGATCTAAAACATTAAAAGAAACTGTATCTGTATTATCATTAACTAGAGTATTCTGAAATCCAGTACCATTCCAGTTTTCAACTAAACCTCCACCCCTTATACCATATCCAATATGTCCGTAATACTCATCTGGATAAGAGTCAGATAAGTTATCAATTCTCTGTGCATCATACGACTCTAGAGGCTCGGGATAATCCCTTCTCTTAGTGTTCTGCATCATACCAATAGTGTTTGGTGGAAACACACCAGTATCATCAGAACTGTTCCACCTGTTTGATGGTTCTGGGGGATTAGTTAATTTACAGTAGTTCCATGTGGCAGTACTATCTGCTCTTCGTGTCAGATTCAAGGCTTCCAATAAAACACCATCAGTAGGCCATATATTGTTTTCAGAAGGATCATTGAATTGATCTAACGTTTGATCATACTCAACAGGTTCTAATTCAAGAGTAGCCTCTTCTATTATTGCATCAGGGGGAATTTCAGACAAATTAAAGAAAAGAGCAGAACGAGAAGGTCCAACTATACCTTGATAAGTTACTTCATTGGAATCCAATGGAGCCCGATCATCTCTACCGTCTTCGTCTATTGCATCGTCGGTTCCCAATCCAACTGCAATAACATTTAAGTTATTATATTGTGTATTAGATCCGTTAGTCACAATTTTGGAATTAGGATCCGAAACAAAGGAAGGATCCATAATATCACTACCATCATAATGCAAAGTCGTAGACTCACCTTCTAGTAAGGTAAGATCTACGACTATATCTTCTTCGTTGCCCGCATTTCTGTTTTTTCTTCTTAATGAAGCAGCACGAAGGAAAGTTTTAAAATTTCGACGCATTTACATTCTCCACATGGTGTACATTATATATGTGGAGAGGAAATACTATTGCACCCATTCAAAGCTAATTTGATTGGAATCTGAAGCACCTCCAAATAACATCTTGCTCTTCTTATTATTTACATGACCATTTTCATTGACTTCAAGATAATTAGATTTCTGCCTATCGTTATCATGTCCTAAGCGATAGTTTAATTCAACGAGAGGCGATCTACTATACGTCAATCTTTGAATCTTTTCCTTTGCTTCTTCATCCTTAAAATGACATCTCATTATAGACTCTGCTGTAGCAACTGCATCGGCTTCGTCTGTCCCAAGAGGGATATCAATGTGTAAACGATACTGACTCATACTTTATTATTCCTTCTTTTTAGCCTTAGCCTTATATGATAAAGGTCTTTTCTTTTTCATCGGAAGGTTCTCTCTCAGAGATTTAACTACCTTTGCCAAATCTTGGTGATTAAGCTCATCAAGTAGATACTTCTCATACGCAATGACAACCGACTCTCCGATGTCTATTAAATCCGCCAACCACTCTTCGTGATCTTCTGGATACGTAAATGATTCGGTTTTTTTCTTAGTTGCTTTTTTTGTCATTGTCCAATGCTTCCTTTCTGGAAAACGTAAATCTAGCCACTGTTTACCCATGTGACCCTCCTTGCAATCCCTTCACTGTATACATGACAAAAAATACTTTAATAACTATACTCGCTCAACTGTTTTAAGTTCTCACTTCTGACTTCCATTGTGGCAATTTCAGAGATAGCTTCGGGTATATACACTTCATCTAAATGATCGTATGTTTTACACACGTAACGAACTGCGTCGTAAATCTCAGAAAAGCCTTCAATTGGTATTAGCTTATCCTCGATCTTTTCTAGTACGGTGTATGCGTCTTGATACCAGTCAATACCTACAAATTTGCCTGCCATGATTAAGCCTCCGTTAGAAATGTGGGTGTCGTAAACGATTGCACGGACTCCACGCGAAAGGACCTCCATTCTTGTAGATCCGTATCAAACACCCTAATGTTAGATTCAGTTTGTGGAGTAGTCGATGACTCTACCTCGTTCAGTGTCTGACGAGCTGGAAGTCGATCTGGATTTAGAGTGCATTTCATGTTACGAATGCTCCCATCCTTCTTCTCGAAAACTACAGTGCAAATGCCACGATGAAGACTTTCAACCATTTGTTCTCTGTTCATTGTCTACTCCTTTGTATTTAGTAGTGTTTGAAAGATGTAACACAGAAATTATAACAAAAATTTTTAAGTTGTCAAGTAAAAAAGGACGGTTTTCACCGTCCCCTTTCAAGTACTCGTTTTACCTTTTCCCAATACCTCTGAGTAGCCCGCTTCTTCTTGTATCCATTCGGACCACCGTTATGGATTCGAGCTATATCTTCTTGAGTCGGCTCACGCCCAAGCCTTCGCTTGGTTGCATACCGCTTCATATAGGAGCGAACAACATTATCAGCATAACTACGATTAAAGCAGTCCACATACTTACCGGGTAGTTTAGAATGTTCCACAGCGTCTTGCCAATAAACTTCCCAAATTTGATAAACACCAATAGCACTACCGCCATCACCCACAGCGTCAGGATTATTGTTAGACTCCACAATACGAATGGCAGAAAGTACGTCATTGAGTTCCTTATCGGTTAGGGAGTATGCAGGAGAGGAGAGGAGAAGAACGGTAATCAGAAATGTTTTCATCGGGCCCTCGAATATTCGCGGTTGAGTCTACGAACGTTTTCTGAACCAGTGGCAATAAACAATTCACCGGCGGTCTTGTGTGAGTAAATCATACGGGCTACAACGGGAGCGGCATGTTTGTCTGCACACTTCACGCAGTAGTTAGTATCAGGTACTGCTTCTAATCGAGCAGGTGCAATTTCATTTTCACAGTCGTAACAATTCATGGTAGTTCAATATCTCCTACATTGTGAACAGAAGTACCTTGTCGAAACATAATCCAAACTTCGCCGTTCTCGTCTTCCCATTCCCAGATACCACGTTCTGGGTTTGGATCATCCATTCGCATCAGCATGAGTGTCTTAGTGGCTTCTGATCGAATAAGTTCTCGATTCAGTTTCTGTTCAGTTTCATCCCAACGGAAGTACAGGGTCATTGAAATGAGTGCGGCGATGAGAACGATCACAACCAGAAGTTCTATTAAAACGAATGCTCTCATTTGAACACCCCCAATCGATTGACTACACGAGTAGTCTGGATCTCGGCGCCACGCTTATGCATGTTACGCTGTTTGGTAATTCCCTTGCCTATACCATTTGTTTTTAGAATGGTATGCCCCTTGATAGCGTTTCCTTCACGTTCTGCTTCAAGATCGAATTGGTCGAGTATTCTTTTTCTCATCGGTTTTTCCTTTCGACACGTACCTTCGCCATATACATCTTCAATACAACGAACATACAACCCAGACCAATAATGAAACCCCACGATGCTCCAGCCTGAAAACCGCCGTCAACAACATCAAAGTATCCAACATGTGTACGAAGAAATTCCATCAGTGTGAACCTCCACTAAGAGTAGCGAATGAACCAGTAGCAGGACGGCTGTAGATACCATCCATACCACCAGCGTCGTAGAATCCCTTACGAGGGGATTTGTCAGCAGGATAGAACGCTCTACCTTCTGCACCAACTGAGAGAGTACATCCACCCATAAAGATCAAGACGAATGCAATGAATATGAGAGCGAGAATAACTCTAAACCAGTTGGTGATTTTAAGATCGTTGTTCATAATGTTTCCTAGTGAGAGAGAGGAGAGGAGAGAGTGTTCCCCAACGGAACTCCTCCATTATAGTATACATCGACAATATAGCAAGGTCCCTTTAGGGTTATATTAGATTTTATGAAGTTTTTTTTCCGGGTTATATGGACGTTTTATTCGGACGCGGCTGCCGCTTCTCTTTCCCGCATAAATCGTCCCACAATCTTCATCGCATCATAACGTCCGATATCGAACACGCCTTCAATAATCTTTACGGACATATACATGTTCAGATCGGAATCCTCATCATGGAGTTCCAACAGATAATCATAAATTTCTTGTTCGTTAGTATTCATCGTATTCATCATCCTATAATTTGAAAGGCTACCATTAACGCCAAAGCCAATATCAGAACCCATTTAGCAGCCCAATCGTATCGAGTATTTTCATCATCAAGTTTCATCTACACGTCACTCCTTTTTTTCTTTCAGCAATTTTTTCTTGCCGCGATTTTTCACACATTACCGCATCTCCAATACTCATCAGCGAGTTCATACTGCAACTGGCACGCCTCACGTTCGCCTTCGCCTTTCCAATGCCCACGTTCCCATTGCCAAAGATGTACGCACTCGTGGAACAACGTAGCGAGCATATCGCGTACCGACTGCCCATCAGCCACTTCAATCATATAGTCCGTAGGTGAAGATTCAATATCCCACTCATAGCACTGCCCCCAGCACTGCATCTGCTTGTACGTCTTGATAGTTACATCAACACCAACCTTCTCTACCAATCGGGGAATACTACTTCCGTTGTACTGCATATTGAATCGTGCAAGGAACCAACACACGGCATCATGAATCATCTCGGAATCGTATTCACCGCAGTCAGTAGGAAAGTTGACATCGTACTTCTTCTTTTTCATAACTGTGTTCTCTCCGTTGCTGCAAGGACCAGCCCCACGTTTGCTAATGAGTAAGAGATCCATACAAGAGACCATGCATAATCCTTACGAATAAAATAACCAAGCCCGACAGTTGCATACAATGCAGCTGCAATCAATGGGCATCCCTTCACGAGTAAGTCAATGATCATTTGTGTCGATATCCCATCCATCAGACCAGTAGCCAGTACCGTCTTCGTTTTGGATCCATACAGGAACATCGTCCCCGTACGCATCAGAATCAATAAAGAGATCATTCGCCAGTATGTCGTTGTATATGTGTGTTTCGTTCATGTGTGTATTATACCATAAAGTAGAGAGGCATGTAGGAGTCCCAAGCAGGAATCCTAAGTTTTTTTCCAGAAGAGTGTCTGTTTAGGAGTCCCATGTTCTAGGAGTCCCATAGAGGTTTTTAGGGGGGTACCTATTAATTACGAGAGAGAACAAGAGAGACTGAGGTACGATTCCACCGTTTGCCAGTAGATGAGAGTCTTTTCTCTTCATTCAGAATTCTCATAATCTGATTTGTATTATGACCAAGATCACGAAGTTCCACCATACGGCTCAGAGTAACCGATTGCTCCACATGACTCACGAGTTTACCATTGTGGTACTTATAGCCATACGGAGGGCGACCGAGCTTTCGTGTCTTTTTCAATTCAGCCAGGGCTGCCTTGGTACGCTTGGAGATATAATCACCATGAAGAAGATCAAGTGCTTTCTGCTTCTGATCTGATGAAAGCGTATTCCACTGTAAATCAAGGGTTTCTGTAGTCATATCGGAGAGTGTCTTTCTAGGAGTCCCATAGTGAGTTTTGGAGTCCCTTAGAGGTTTTGGGGGTTCCGTTTAGTCAGGTAGTTGGCTAGCGACTGGGTCCCACTAGGAGTCCCAAGCTGTATATACTGTTTTCTAACAAAATAGGGGGGGGGTGTATTACACCGTCTCCCCCATAACATTAGCACTCATAGGATCACAGTTGTTCTCGCCTTCGGTAATGTCATCGCCAAGAATCTTATCGGCAATGATATCACTCTCTCCCATAATAGAACGGTAATCATTTAGTTCAGGTACATGGTACAAACCACGTCCACGTACACGGGATTGATCCTTCACTAGCCAAGCTGGCGCCCATTCGATACCGTTATCCTTTGCGATTGCACGGAGTGTACCTCTGGTGATTTGATCAGTAACCTCATGTACTCGTGATGATTCGGCGATCATGTGAATGAATGCTTGTTGCTTAGTCTTAAGATTGTTGTATGTCTTATCCATGTGTATATTCCTTATTCAGTAGTCAATAGAAAGTTCTTCAAAGCTAACGTCACAATAATCTCGTATAGCTTCAAATTGTTCATGCTCTTCATCAGTAAACCAGATTTCGTGAGCGTTGAGAAGTAATTGAATGGTCATCGTGAATGATGATACTTGTACGATTACATTGATAGCTTTATCAGTTAGTTCTTGATCGGCTATGATGTTATCCCAGTTATGTTCAATGCCATCAATAGAATCGATTAGTGTGTTCATGTTGTCAGAGATGCATGTGGTTGTCATATAGTCTCCGGTGTTACGTCTATGGTGCATACTGAGTCGTCGCTGTCTGGGTAGTATACTTGCCACTCGCCAGGAAGTCCATCGTAATTGTTGGGATCGTCTGCGTTTAGTTCGGGGTCAATTGATAAGTCTAACATATGCTTCCTTTTCAGAATGGGCAGGTTTCAGTAGTGACGATTGATGGGCTGTAGTTGTTGAAGAACTCAGGGCTCTTCAGGTATGTGTCACCATCAACCTGCCACTTCCTCACTTTGTCGTTCCACCTTGCACCCTGAGAACGTGGTACTTCCTTCTCGTGGTAATCGACTTCGAGATTCAGTATAGTGTCTGGAGTTACTTGGCTGGCGTCGAAGCCGGTTGATGTACCTTCAGTGATGGTATCGTCCATCTTCGCATAGAAGTCACGGAAGGCTACCTTCGTATCATCGTCGAATCGAGCGAGTGCCATGTTAAGGGCTGTCTCTCGATCGTTGAAGATGGCAAACGCCTTGCATACGTTTTCGAGCCGGCGAGTCGTGATGATCTCATCTACAATACCGTCAGCAAATGCTTTCCGAATGGTATCCGCCCAGTTAGTGAGGAGAGTGGCAAAGTCACTATCGACGTTCCCGAAAGAATTCATCTTCTTCAGCAGAATCTTCTTCTCGATACCCTTAGTAGCATAGTCCTGTTCCAATGTCCAATCGAATCGATCAAGCATGGCTTCGTTCATGATGTTCGTACCAGCGAATCGTCCGTCATCGCTACCCTTGCCCTTAGTGTTCGCAGTAGCGAAGATAGTGAACCCATCAGCAGGAGCTACGAATTCGTTAATCTTCTTCAGGAATACACCCTTACCTTCAAGTACCGACTGCAAGCACATCATTAGATGAGTACCGAGATCGATCTCGTCAATAAGGAGTACCGCGCCTCTACGCATTGCAGCAACTACTGGTCCATCCTGCCATACGGTTTCCCCGTTGATCAATCGGAACCCGCCGAGGAGATCATCCTCATCGGTGGCGCTAGTGATGTTCACCCGGAAACATTCACGCTTCAGTTTGGCGCACGCTTGCATGATCATGGTAGTCTTACCGTTACCAGAAAGCCCCGTAACGTACATGGGAGCGAACATTCCCGACTTGATCACAGTCTCGATAGTGCTATGGTGTCCCCAAGGCACATATGTCGAGAGAGTATCAGGTATAAGGGTAGCGTTCCCCGCAGTCATACCGCGAATAGCAGAGATTTTCTCGGATTTGGTTTCAACCGCAGGCTCAGCAACGGGAGCGGGAGTAGTTTCCTTCTCATCATCGACGGCTTTCCATTGAACCTGAGCATTGTCTAGCCCGGGAACCTTGAACCAACCGCGATAATCAGTACGATAGTCGGAGTTCTGTACGATCCACGCAGGAGCGTACGCCATACCCATACTATTCGCTACCTTAGTAAGTTCGCTACGTCTTGCAGGGCTGGACATACCAGCAACTTTGCACGCTTCAATGAATTCTGACTGTCGTTTGCTGAGTTTCAAGGAGTGTTCTCCGTAAGAGTCTGGTTGGTTGCGGGATCCTTCCCGCGTCATGTAAATTATAACATATAAAAGCCTTCAATGGGCGACTTTAGTCAATATTTGACGAAAATAGTCAAAAAAGTTCTAACTCTATGGTGTTACAGGACTTAGAAGATTGTGGATAACTTTCGGGGTTGTGTATAGAAGGAACGCACGCGATGCAAACAGCGTACCAAACCATCAGAAAGGCACAAATTACCTCTAAAATTGTGGATAACTAAAAAATATTCACTATTTTCACCAAATATCGCTGCATTAGCTGCCTTGGGGGTGTTTATATGTTATAATATACGCATGACGAACACGAAAACAAACATCCAGAGCAAATCAATCCTCGCTAGACTCCTCGCCAATGAGGATATCACAGTCAATCATAAGATGGAGGCGGAAACCGCTTCATTCGATACTAAGAATCGGGTTCTTACCCTCCCATGCTGGAAAGATATGGGTAACAGCCTCTACGATATGCTCGTCGGTCACGAAGTCGCTCATGCCCTCTACACTCCTACGGGTGACGGCTGGGTAGACTCCATCGAAACCATCGCTAAAGATCTCGGAATCGACTTCAGCCTCGTCAAGCAGTACGTGAATGTAGTCGAGGATGCACGTATCGAGCGAATGATCAAGAGTCAGTTCCCCGGTCTTCGTCGAGACTTCTTCAATGCATACGTTGATCTCTTAGAGCGTGATCTCTTTGGTATCGATGGTAAAGATCCTGCTGATCTTACACTGATCGACCGAATAAACCTTCACTATAAGCTCGGGCTACATGCGAACATCACCATCCCATTCCATCCAACCGAGTTGGTATGGACTAGCCGTATCGATACCCTTGAAACGTGGGAAGACGTGCTTGATTGTGTACGCGATATGATGGAATCACTCGCCGACGATAACGAACAGAGCGAACCCGAACAGGATGAAACCGAACAGGGTGATGGCGAAGAAGGTGTTAGCGGTGAGTCACAAGAATCAGATGAATCAGGTGATAACAGTTCATCCGGTTCGGAGTCAGATTCAGAAGATGGCGAAGGCGAATCAGCATCGGACGAATCCGGTGAGGGTGAAGAAGCTGAGGGTGGCGAAGTCACAACCAACACCAGAGGCATCGAAGAATCGATTACCGAGAACGCAGTCTCCAAAGCATCTGACGATATGAAGCAGGACCGAGAACGATGGAATCAGCCTAGAGACACTGAACTCCCTACGTGTAACCTCGATAAGTGCATCATCGGATACAAGAAGATCTACAAGGATATCTTTCAAGTAGCGGCTACTAGCCCAGAGTGGTTAGTCAGTTCACAGTCTACTCGTGAGTTCGTCGCCAACTCCCGCAAGGTGGTAAACGTACTGGCAAAGCAGTTTGAAATGAAGAAGGCAGCTGATGCACATCGCCGGGTACAGATCTCTAAGACTGGTACACTTGACACGGTTAAGATGATGAACTACAAATGGTCCGAAGACGTATTCCGAAAGGCAGCTACTGTCCGTGAGGGTAAGAACCACGGGCTGGTTATGTTCCTCGATTGGAGCGGTTCAATGCAAGATAACATCACCCAAACAATGGACCAGATGATTCAATTGGTACTCTTCTGTAAGAAGGTCAACATTCCATTCGATGTATACGCCTTCTCATCACATCACACGGCTAGCGATTTCACCATGTGGAGTGATTACGACAAAGTATCCCAATACAGTCGTTCTGGTATGGGTAGCTTCAATCTCTTCAATCTCTTCTCATGTAAGATGAGTAAGACGGAAATGGATGCGGCTATCATGGGAGCTAGGTACATGGCTGAATCACAGAGAGATTACCGTCCTATGCCAAACGGATACGGACTCGGCGGTACTCCACTGGATGAAGCAGTACTTGCAGCCTTTACCCTCATTCCACGCTTCCGCGAAGAACATCGTGTACAGATCGTCAACAGCGTATTCATGACTGACGGATGCAGCAACGGAAACGGTATCGGTAGAAAAGATTACCTCCGTACTCCTAGTATGCGTATGGGTGTACAAGGTAAGCATAAGACAACTACAGGTAACCTGATCGAACTTCTCCAGAAGGAAACCAACAGTAAAGCGGTCGGTATGTTCCTATCCAACTTAGGACCAGCACGATTCAACAACTCCTATGATATGTGCAACCACTTCGAGCCAAAAGATCGAGAAGCGGCTACTAAGACTTGGAAATCAGACAACTACGCAATCTCTACTATCAAGAACGGATACGCCGAACACTTCATGGTACGCGGTAACAAGAAGGTAGACAACAACGGACTCGAAGATCTTCCACAAGATGCAAGTACCACTAAGATCAAGAACGCATTCCTTAAGAGTGCAGGTAACAAGATGACGAGTCGGATCGTACTCAACCGATTCATCGATGTCATCGCCTGATATAAATACTCATATGAGAGTAGAGTCTGTGCCTATCGTCGAAGTAG
>Ga0181395_1000326_pt1 | contig 20255 bp, 24 predicted proteins | sample 18SPOviralmetaG_FD_130124 | JGI IMG/M metagenome (GOLD analysis project Ga0181395, IMG submission 130124) | Marine viral communities from the oligotrophic San Pedro Time Series (SPOT) site, San Pedro Channel, CA, USA - 18 SPOT_SRF_2010-12-16 | ecosystem: Environmental > Aquatic > Marine > Strait...
CTTTTTTCTTTACCATTTTATATTATATTTATAAAATAAAATTGTATTTTTTTTAAAAAAATTATTACTTGAAAGCAACCCATACCGAACTCAACTCGATACGCTTTGAATAATGCGGCCCGTGTTTGCGTCGACAGAAAGTATAGTATGATGAATTGAATAGACTTTTACAACGTATGTGTTTCCAGTTATTGTTGGGAATGTAACTTCGACATCGACAGTCGAAAGTCCCTTAAGCGCAAGACCACCAGTGAATGAGTTAGAGAAGCCATTTTCGCAGAACGGAATCCAGTAGAAATTTACACCATTACAACTATTTTTATCAGCCATTTGAGAAACTTCTGTGTTTGCTCCAGGAGCAAGACCGACCCAGTTAGTCATGCTACTAGTGCAAAATAATAGCTGTTCATATGTTTTAGCTTCAAAAAGCACTCGACCGCTTGATTTAATCGATAAAGACGAAACTTTTTTATAATCTTGCCCGAATCTCGAGTCATCTGTTCCGGATAGAGAATGATAATTAGACATATGAGGGCGTATGACGTGTGAACCCACTTCATCGTTGTAAGTCCCACCTCCAATAACATCTGTGCCGTTTGATGTTCCGGCGGTGATTGCTGCTCCTAGAGCTAGCGCTCGTGTAGCTGCTCTTTGCTTATGCACGACCACCAAAAACCCCTTTGTTAAATTTGAGTTAAAAATTTTAACGGAATGTGTGAGATCTCCACTGGAAGTTGAGGTAACATTTGATTCGGTTAGAACTTCGTTACCAACAAGACATGAGAGCGGTGTAGATAAATCATACTGCTTCTCTATCTCCATCATGTCGGATGAGGATGGTATATCGTAATTTACCATTAATTCACATTTATCAATTTTTAGATTAGTAATATCGGTGGTCGATGTTCCGGTAACAACTTCGTGAGCTGGTGCGGTTTCAACTAATACTCGGCAAGTTTCGAGAAAGCGGTAGTTGCTTAAAGCTGACGTTTTCATCCCATTATCGCTTTGAAATTTTCCGGTGAAGAAACTCCATGGTAATTCAGTGTAAAATGTTATTGTTTGCGATCCGCCATTTGCAAGAACAATTTCGGTTGCTGCGTTTTCAACAGCGGCAAAATCTCCTAGGCTTGATCCTAATTGAAGATTATGTTTTCCGGCAAGAAGCCATTTCATTTTTTCACCTTGTGATTCTTTGGAAATTGCGCGCCACTGAAGAGTATCGCCGTAAAGTTGAGCAATTTCTCGTGATGAATTAAGAAGAGCAACACGAGATATAATTGCTTTGTAAAGATGAGCTGCTACATTGGGGCACTGAAGATTAGCGTTTGCTGGCTTTGTGTAACTGATTGTTGTTTTTAAATACATCTCACGAGCTAGACCGAAAGCGCTGATTTCGGTAGAATCAGAACTGCCTAGACTGGCATTTTTCAATCCTACGAATTCTTTGGCCACATGTCTATCTTTGAACACGTTGGGGTATGATTTCTCAAGATCATAACGGAATTTATCATAATCGATATTTCCACCTTGAATTGAGGAAGCATATAAGGTTGATTGTTTGAGTGCTTCTGTTGCTACGTTCATTATATTTTAAGTAAAGAAAAAAAAATTTTAAAAAAACTTTAAAAAACTTTTAAAAAACATTAAAATAAATAATTATTTAAATCGTGATTGTTAAAGAAACGACTTTTTTTTTTTTTTAAAATATTAAAATCGTCTTGGTATTGTTCTATATTTACACTTATAGGATCGTTTTCAATATAATTAATTTTTAAATTCGCATTTTGTTCTTTTAAACCTTTCATTAATTCTTTTGTTTGAATATTGTTTGATAATACTGGGCTGTACACATTTGAAGGAATTTCGGGAAATATAGACGACATATAAAGAGAATAAATCCCTCCTAGTGAATAAGAAATTAGTTTTACCGGAACTCCTTCTTTTTCTCTTTTTTCAATAATAGAAGATGCTTTAACAATTCTACTATTAAATTCTTTATTTTTAAATAATTCATCGCTACTTGCTAAATTCATTATATTACTCATAAAATCTTTTGTTAAAAAATCTTTGTCGCCGAAGGAAGTTCCCCTAAATATAATATAACTTATGCCATTTACAATTTTTTCTTCAACTTCTTCATTTGCATTTTTTAATAATTCTATTTCTAAATTTGATTTTTGTTTTGCGCTTGTTTGTCTATTATAATAAACTAAACCATCAACCCTTGCATTACTTAATAAAGCATCTCCCATATTAGTCCCTTCGCCAACAGCTTTACTATATAACAAACCCATTAATCCTAAAAGTAATCCACGATTATTTTGAATATTTAAAATAAATTCATCAACTGCCTCAAATACTTTTGCTATTTCAAATAAAAATACTGGATTTGCTAAATTAATTAACATTTGATTTAATTCAGTTCCTCCATGTTCATATCGTTTTGTATCTTCTAAAAATTTATTTGGTTTAAACATTCTATCATATTCTTGAATTGCTTGTGTATGATATTTTTCAATTGCTTCTTTTTGTTCAACTGATACGATATTAATAGATTCTTTATTATTTATATAAGCGTCTGTTAATAATTTTGGATAATTAGACCATAGGAACATTATATAATCTATTTTTATCTGTGATAATTTAACAAATTTTTTTAGTAAATATTCTAAACCATTTTTAAAAACAATATCAGACATGTATCCCATTTCAACATCTTCTTTTACTAAATATAATTTAAATGCCACAACTAATAAAGGATATAAACAAGCATTATTTATTATTGCGTGTTCCCCCAATTCAGCATCGCTTATTTTTAATTTTATTCTATCCGGTGTGTTACCTTTTAAAGACCCTATATCTGTTAATTTATTATTTATTATTGCGTTATAAGCAATATCAACCACATTTGAAAATTCAATATTAAAAAATTTTTTTGCTATTTGTTGTGCAAATTCTATAGATGCCCCTTGACCAGATGCAGCCTTTAAATAATCAAAAGAATATTCAGCACCTATATGAATCATTTGTTTAAATAAACTTACATCCGGTATATTTTCTTTTCCAACTTCTATATTTGGATCTGTTTGCATAGTGGTTATACCTTGTTGCATTTCTGTAGGTTCTGTATTGGTTGGTTGATTTTGTGAAACTTGTTCAAAATTTTCATTTGTAGGTGCGGATGGGTCATGATCTAAAGTTTCTCTTCCGCCTTCTACATCTCCTTGATTTTCTATTGTGTCTGTATTTTGATTTAAATTATCTGTCAAATCTTGTTGAATAGATTCTTGTCTGTCGTCATTAGGATCATTTCCAAAATGTCTATTTTGATGTTTTATTTCACCGCTTTCTTCTCTTTCTCTTTCTTCTTCTTGTTCTTGCCTAACTCTTTCAGAAAAATCAGTTGGGTTTTCTCTTGCGGTTTGTCCGGGCTGTTGCGCTCCTCCTAATTGTCCGCTTGAAGAAAATGGTTTTTGTTCAGAAAGTAATTCTCCGGATAAAACAGCACCGCCTAAACCGCTTGCCGCGCCAGCCAGAGCATTACCGCCAGCAGCCAACGCCCCAGCAGATGCTCCGCCAGCCAATCCAGCGCCACGATCTAAATTTCTTGGATCTCTTCCGGTAGGTTTTTGAGTCAGTCTCCCTCTTGGGAGTGAATTTCTTAAATCTAAAATTCTATTTGGTTGAGTTTGTCTAAAGCTCGCCAGAGCATTATCATCTTTATTGAAGTAAATATCAACTATATCATCCGGTGCTTTATTTTGTCGCATGTATGCTTTTAGTACATCTTCGCTAGAGTTCTGTTGCTCTAAATCTAGCAACCCTAAAATTAATCTTTCTTTTTCAATATCATTCATTTATTATAATAAAATAATAAAAAAAAATAAAAAAAATGAAAAAAATAGATATGTATTTACAGAATCTCTCTTTTTTATATTTTTAAAGAGTCAATAGAAAAATTTGAAAATAATTTTAAAAAGTAAAAAAACGAAATTATAGTTGAAAGGTATATAAAATTATAAAATAAACATATCTAACATATCTATAATATATTTAATATAATAATAAAATTGATTTAAAAGTAAAACACTTAATAATAATAAAGATGACTTTTTATATTTATAAAATTGTTGGTATTAATTATATTGGTTCTTGTGGAGATATTAAATTAAGAACACAACAGCATAAAACTAAATGTTATAAAGAAAATTCAAGAGCATATAATTATCTTGTATATCAATACATTAGGGAAAAACAGATAGATATTGAATTAGAAATATTGGGAGTGTATAAAAAAGAATGTAGTTATAGAATTAAATTATTAGTTGAACAATTTTATATTAATAAATATAATAGTGTTAATAATGGGTTGAATACTATTAATGCTTTTAGAACTGAAAAAAATAAAAAAAAATATGGTATAGAATGGCGTAAAAAAAATAGAAATTATTTATTAAAACAAAAAAAAATATATTATGAAAACAATAAAAAAAAACATAGTCAAACTTGTAAAATATATTATGAAAATAATAAAGATAAAATAAAACAAAAAACTAGAGAATGGTGTATAAATAATAGAGAAAAACGTAATAAATCTTCAAGAAAATCTTATCAAAAAAATAAATACAAGCGTTCAATAAAAATTAATTGTCCTAAATGCGATTCTTTAATTAGAAAAGATAGTTTAAAAACACATCAAAAAAGTAAAAAATGTAAAAAATTGTCGACGTTAAAAATTTCCAATAAATTCATAATTGAAGTATAAAATCAAATGATCAAGTGCTACTTGCCCTTGGTCGTTTGTAGAAGTAGTCATAGAAACTATTTCATTAGTTGTTTCATCAAATTTTTTAATATGAATTGTTAGTTCCCTACTTAATCGCTTATTCACAAAAAAATCTAATCCGTTCATACCCATCTGAATGGTATTTAGACCATCTGATATTGGTAAAGGTATTGCGTGTGATTGAGTAAAATTATCCCCATTATGAGATTTTGGAGGTGATACGTTATTGATATGTTGCGTTGTTAATTCATCCACTTCTACTAAAATATGATGGGGTATTTTATGAGATGCACCGCCGGCAAGAGTTGCGTGCTTTCTTAAATTAACAGAATATCCAATTAAAGTTAATTTTTGTAAAGGTACTGATAATGAACTCATCCGTAGTTTTTGTTTTGCATATAAATCATCGTTTGTTGAAGGAGATCCGGTAGGATTAAAGTTTCGATAATGGAGGGTCATGATTGGCATTTTATATATTATAGAAATAAAAAAAAATTAAAATTTTCTTCTATTTTTATTTTTATTTTTAAAATTAAATATAGGTAAATCCCCCATAGGTTGTGGCGGTGTATCTACTATTCTTGGATTTGTAAATAGTAAATTTGGTTTAATTTGTTTTAGTCTAATTTTTAATTTTACATCTTGATATTTTGTTCTTTTTCTTAATTGTTTTTTATTGTTTTTTGGTTTAATATTTTGCGGTACTGGTATTGGTTCTTTTTCTTTGATATCTGTTGTCGGTGGGTCACCTCCAGTTGAATCTATTTTGCCTACATTTTCTTTCATTTGTTTTATATTATTTAATGGTATTTGTGGTTGCGGTGCTTGTGTTTGTGGTTGTGCTTGTGCTTGTTGAAAGAATTGACCGGCACTCATTCCCATATTTTCAGTATTAACAATAATACCAACATTTTGACCCATAGCACCGCCAGCGCCTACATTACCCATTCCGATATTCATATTTGTTAAAGTTCTTTTCCATTTTCTTTCCATTTCACGATTTCTTTTATATTGAAATTCAATAGTTTTTAATTCTAAACAATTATCTTCTGAATATTCCTTTGGTGCTGTAATAGGAAATAAAGATGAATAATAATTGTAAATTAAATCTATTTCTTTTTTAATATTTTTATCTTTTTTATTTAAATATTGATTTTTTTTTACTTGATTTTTAATAAAAGTAAAATCTTTTAATTCTTTTATAAATACATTTTGAATAGCCATTTGATGTCCATGTCTAGATATATCATCTATATTATCAGTTTGTAATTCATCGCTTTTACTTTCTTCATCGATTTTTGCTTTATCTAATTCCATTTGTCTAATAGATCTATCTTTTGATCTTATTGATAATCTAATATTTGGGTCTGGTGGAACTGGTGGCGGTGGTTCTGGCGGAGCTGCAACATCTGGCATAGGTGGTGATTCAATATTATCCGGTTGTGCAGAATCAGTATTAATAATAGGTTTTGGAGGTTCGCTTGGAAATGGAGGCATCATAGTGCTTTTAAAATTTCTTTTTTTTGTGCTTAATGGAGGAGGAGGAGGTTCAATATCAATTGGTGTTGTTTCTGATGTTTCTATTTTTTTTTTATCTTTTGTTAAAGGTGGAGTTCTTGATCGTAAATTTCTTTTTTTTGGTTTTTCTTCTTTTATATTACCTTCTGCATCTACTTCAAACACTTCTAAATCTTCAGAAGGATTTGGAGTAGATGCAATAGGATTAGAACCTCTTTCTATCATAGGTTTTAAATCTTGATTTTTGTATAAATTAAGAAAATTTTTTCCTTTAATTCTGTCTGAATCTTTTAATTTATAGTTACTATATCCATAAGCAAAATCAGCAGCTTCAAAAGGTACTAAAAATTTTTCCTTTAAATATTCTCTATAAATTTCAAATCTTTTTTCTTTTTCTTTTACACTTAAAATTTTATCTAATATTTCTTCATACATTTTTTTATTTTGTTTTGTTAAAGATGAACCGACTATGCTCCATGTTTGCGCTCTGTTTTTTAATAATGGATATATAATACCATCTATTAGAATTCCTCTTCCATCTCTTAAATTTTTTACATCTAAATCTTTATTACCTACTCTTTTCTTGGCTTTCGTATCAGCATCATCAAACATGTCTTGCATACCACTCATTTATAATATTTAATAATATTTTATTTTTCTAAATATTATTAAAAAATGCCCTATTTTTTATAAACCTTCTGAACTAACTTTAATATTAGAATTTGTTTGTTCTTCTTGAATTTGTTTATTTAAATCTGTAAATTCATCTTCTACTTCTACATTCACACCATCACCGCTTTCTCTTTTTGTTTCAGCTTCATAAGTTCTTCTTAGTAAACCACCAGTAAATCTTCCACTTGTAAAATTGTTACCACGAGTATGTTTAATGACTCCACCATATTTTTTAATCCACGCTTTAGCTTCTTCATTATCAGTAATTCTTTTTCCTCTTATTTGAGTTCCATCAAAATTTAATTGCATTTGTTCTTGGACGTCTTCGGCATTCAATTCAATATCATTAACTTTCTTTGGTTTATTTCTTAAATTAGTATTTCCGGCAAGAGAAATTACATTATCTTTTGTATGTTTTTGTAGACCTCTCATCCCATTGCCACTAAAATTAAAATTATGAATTGATTTTTCTATGGGTTCTTCAATACCTTTTTTTTTTCTTAATTCTTTATTATATGAATTAAACGCCATATCCGGTCTTACTGCTCTTGGAATTCTTTTAACCTTTTGCGGTACAATAAACTTTCCTTTATGTCTTTTGCCTAATACGATTACTTCTGCGGAGGGTAAAATTGGTTTCAATTTCATTATATACTTTAAATATATTATTTTTTTCTTCTTCTAATTTTTTATTAATTTTATTAATTTTTTTTTTAGTATTTTTTAAACTCTTTGATTTCCATTTGGGAACTGGAAAGGGCGCAATAAATTCAAAAACATATTCATTTAATTTTGTTACTCCTTGTTTAAATTGTAAAACAACCATAGAATTATATGGTGTTCCATTAAAGATTTGTTCATATATTTCTTCAGATTCTTTTTTGTTTTTTGCTAAACCAAGATATTCATCTTTAATTTTCTGTTTTACAATATGACTTTTGGCCACCCACAAAAATGTGCAATCTGAATTTAATCTAATTAGAGGATTAATCATAGTTAATTTTTGCACAAGGGTCACCACTACACACCTATAGTGTCTCATCATCGAATAAATTTTTTCTAATGATTCACTATTTTTGAATGATTTGCCATTTTCTCTCAAAGATGCAATATCATTAAATAATAAACAAATATATGGTAATTTTGAAATATTTTTTGATTTTGTTCTAGTTTCCAATATAGATTGTAAATTATCTAAATTCGAAAATATATGATCTTGTCTCATAAAAGGCAATCCATTAACTATTGCATCTGTTTGGCTGAATGCAAAAATATTTGAAAATTTATAGCGTCTATCCAAATATTTCATTAAAGATATTAATAAAACACTTTTGCCACCTCCTCTAGAGGATGCTAAAATAATTGCTGGCGCATGCTTACATTCATCTAACATCTCATAATTAAATTTTTTAATAGTATTATTATTATTTTCTATTTCCATTTATATAATGGAAGAAGAAAAACTAGAAAAAATAGAATTAAAAATAGATAAAAATGATGAAAAAAAAAATAAAATTATTAAAAATGAAAAAGGAGTATATCATGATGGTAAGACTCTGCTTTATGAACCCGATCGTGACTTAGAACTAAAAAGTTGTTGTGGCTTGACTTTGTGCAATATTGAAAAACCTTTATTAGAAATACTATTAAAATTTATTGTTTCGGCATCGGTATTATCTTTTAGTATGTACCAACTCGGAAATAACCGAGGAGATTCTTCGTTTTTTGCTTCGACAATTTCTTTAATTCTTGGAATTTATATAAATACATCTCGTGAAGAAATGAATAGATTAAAGAAAAAATAGAAATCAGCGAAAAAATATACACACTATACATACTATACATACTATACACAAACTATACACAAAAATTTATATACAAAAATAAAAAAAAAACAACACCTATATGGTCTATCTATTTATATATATATATATTATATTTATTATATTATGTATAGTATGTATAGTATGTATAGTATTTAATGAGTTTGATTCAAATAAAAATAAAAAAATAAAGTAAATAAAATATTCTATAAAGAAAACAGCGAAAAACTATACATACTATACATACTATAACACTAAATTCTTTTCGCAGAATTCTATTTCGCATGTCGCTTTCTCTCCTTTGGTAATTTCTTTTTCTATCTCGTGATGTATTTTTGCATTGTATTCATATTGGTCTAGTGTTTCATAATAACCCTTCTTAATTAAATAATTCTTTAGTTTATTTAGTTTAATTATATATACCTTACCGCTTCCTTTTCTCTTCTTATCAATACCTTCAAATTGTTTAATGTCTATACCGAAAGCAGTTTGGTTAGTTGCTTTAAAACCTTTTTCTAACGCCCACCCACTACATTCTTCAAATAAATCAGAGCAAGGCACAATCACATCAGTATATATTGCATCGTTAAATTGTTTATAGAATTGTTCATTATCTACATAAGAAGAGAGAAAACGAGCTATGGTTGGAACATTAACACTTTGCATCTGTTTATATTCTTCTGTTAATGGTCTGTCGTTAATAGGGTCAAAGTTGCTTATATCTCTGTCCTTTAAATAATTGTAAAAGGTTTGCATAATACTATCATCATATAATGCAGTTGCTAATGGTTTAAAATACTTAGGATCGTTGGCAAAATCATCTATACATTTAAATATAACAAAGCGTCTATCTTCTAAACCAACCTTAACACCTGTCCTATTATTAGTTAAGAAGAAACACCTAGCAAAATCCTTAATCATTTTGCCTTTGAATCCCTTTTGTTCCATATAGACATCGTCGCAAGTAATTCTACCTTTAATTTTCTCACTATTCATAAAACTATCCTTACCTTTTGCCTCGTCAAAAATTAACATAAACTTTTGGTATGATGTATTAAATCTTCTAAACATATCATCTTGGTTTGGTGTAGCCATACCATATTCTCTCCCTAATATATTTTTATAAATTGCTTCTAAAAATAAATTCTTTCCGCTCCCTTCTCTATCTGATTTATATAATATAGCAACCAAAGGTTTAACAGAAGGCAACTGAACCATATGTGCAAAATAGTTTAGTTGGTATTCTAAACAAACCTCTTCTCCTCCACCTAAATTTTTAATGTGTTTTAATATAATGTCTATGCTTTCTAAGGGTGCTGGTTCAATATTCTTTTTTTCTATTTCAAAACCATTAAAGAGATTATAAGTATCCTTAGGACAATCTAAACCATAAGGGAGAAAATCAATTAAGTCCATCGTTTTATTATCAGATTTAAACCAAGTTCCTATAAACTCTCCAGCTTCACCATTCAACTTTAAATTTTCAAACAAATTAATTAACTCACCCTTTTTATAAAGCAATAATTCTTTTTCGGTCACCACCCCATACGCATGAGGACTAATAATTTTAAAAACAAATAATTCAAAATATTTTTTTTTTAATTTAAATTCAGCGTTGCTCCTTTCTTTGTGAATAGCATTCAATTGTTCGTGTATGTCTGCCATTTCTCTCTTTACTTTCTTAATAGCATTCTTAATAGCACTTGCTTTTAGTTTAGTGTCGTCTTCTATTTTACTTATTTTTTCTTTTAATTTTTTTATTTCGTTTTCTTTTTCTTCCACCTCCTTGCCAAACTTTTCTAATTTTAGTTTATGGAAATAGTTATAACTGAATTTAGTATGCGTTCTATTCATACCATACACGAATACATATTCTCCGTGTTTGTCTTTGTTATAACTATTCCAAGTATTATCAAACCAAACATCGTCAAACTTATCTGACTGTTGCATAACACCTTTGCAAATCTCATATATCTTTTTGTCTTGTGTTTTAGCACACTGTAAAATAATCCCAGCAGCCGTGCACACATCATTTATTTTATCCAAAGAAATTTTATAAAGGTTTTGTTTAATAAACTCATAACAATATTTAATCTTGCCGTGAAATTTAGGAGTAATATATTTCTTTTTAATTTTCTTTGTCGTATTCTCTCTTTTGCTTTTCATTTTCTCTCCATAAGAATTAATCATTCCATATCCTAACTCAGTTAATTTACATTTAGGCATGTCTTTATAACGAGCAGAAATAATTGGTAATAATTTTTTAATATCAAACTCAACCTGATCTTCATCCCACACAACATCACCATCCCCATCAATATTAAATGTTTGAATATATTTTAAATGGTATCGTTTATTATTTGGTTTCCTTGAGCCATACACTTGCCAGTTGCACGTGCCTTTACTAATACCAATATCTAACACCTCGTCATAACTATTTTGCAAAGGCAAATCATCTAACACAGAAGCAATATTATTTTTAACATAATCTCGTATAACTAATTGCTCGGTTTTTGTACTGGATAGACCTATAATAATATGCACACCATCTTTAGTTATTTTCTTATCTTGAACTGGATTGACTGTCGGTTTTTCAAAAACATATATTTTAATGGGAGTATCTATTTTATACATAGTTTTAATTGCCTCAACATAAATATCAACAACCCTATCTATATTGTCTTTAGAATGTTGTCGTTGATTTATTTCCCACGAGTATCTAAAATCTAAATCAATTAATATTTGTCCATTTTCAATCTGTTTTTCTGTTAGATATTCCTTTTTATTATTCAAAAAAACATTTTCAAAATACTTATTATAAAATTCTTCATCGTCTTTAATATAATAAGAACCACCATATATATTTTTATTTTTATTACCTATTCTCGTGTGAGTTATATGATTTTTATTTTTTGTTTTTTTGTTAAATAAGTATGTTTCAAATTTGGAAAAAGTCATTATACTTAATAACCAATATTTTATTTTTAAGTTTAAATCTTAAAAAGTTATTATTTTTAAAATTTATATATGGAACAAAAAAAGAAAGATTTAAAATTTGGATTAAATTCAGAAAAAAATACTTTATTTAAAATAAGAGAATTATTTGGTGAAGATATTGAAAGAACAAATCAATATGATATATTTGATTATGAAAATGAAAGTTATCAAATAGAATTAAAAACTCGAAGAAAAATGAAATCTTCAAGTTATTATGATATAATGATTGGATTGAACAAGATTGAAATTGCAGAAAAAACAAAAAATAAAATTTCAGTTTTTTTATGGAAATTAAATGATGGTTTATTTGTTTGGAAATTTAATAAAAATCAATATTCTGTTAGAATGGGTGGGAGATGTGATCGTGGTCGTGATGAGAGAAGGTTCTGTGCCTACGTGCCTATTAAGTATTTAGCAAAAGTTTAATTTTTTACAAACACGTATGTAATTTCTTTACCTTTTTTTAATTTTTTTTTAGATGGTCTAACAGAATTACCAACATAAAATTCAATTTCTAATTTTTTCCAACCATACTTTTTATGTATTTCAATAACATCATCTAACAAATTATATTTTTTATCTGTTTTAAAATTTTTAACAGACCAGCAAGATTTTCCACCATCAATTAATTTATCTAATACACCTTTAATAATTACATCTAAAAATTTATTTTTCCAATCTTCATAAGTGCCATAATGATGAGATTGAGTTTTTTCATCTGTATAAATTTCCAAATTATAATAAGGCGGAGATGTAATAGCCAAATCATATTTTTTTTTTAATTTAGGCAAAATGGATTCAGCAGTTCCATGATGTAAATAAAGTTTTGATAAATCTAATTGCATAACAATATCCATTAATTTTTCAAATGTTTTATTACTAGGTTCAATACCAGTATAAGAAACGCCTTCATTACAAAGAGACCCAAGCATTCTACCTCCCCAACCAGTACAACAATCTAAAACATTTTTAGCATTAAAATATTGAACAATTCTTTTAGTTAATAATGGACGATACATTGTTACTTTTGATGTCCCAGCAATAAATCCAATTTGTCTAATTATTTCAGACACGTATGGAGTTGAATGAGATTTCCTATTTACGATTAATGATTTTTTAATATTTTCTTTATTCCATAAATTATAAATACTTTTACCTTTATAATTTTTTACTTTATAAGAATGTGTCATGTGTTTTTTCATAATAGCTAATCCAATTGTAGATTGGGCGCTAATATAATTTTTTTCTATTTTTTTCTTTTTTAAATTATTCCAATCTTTAATTGGTTTTAATTTTTTATTATAATCTTTAATAATATTTTCAAAACCATAATTATAAATTCCATCAGTTAAATCATCAATAATATTATCAAATTCTTTTTGAGTAAAAGTTTTATTTAAATTTCTTTTATTGAGATAGTCATAGATATTCATTTTATTAATTTTTAATTCTCGGATAACATTATTATATATTTTTTTATTTTTTTCTTTTTTCGCTTCAATAATATGAAAATAATTTATAACAGACCATTCAGAATCATCTGCATAACCATTCAAACAATAAACTCCTTTACGATTAGAATATGCTTTATTACACCTTAATTTTCTTTGATGATTTTTAAGTTGATAATTATATTTAAAGTTCATTTTGTTCGTTGTATTACTTATACTTATTAAGAGTTTTTTAAGTCAATTTTCTACATTATAAAATATTTTCTATATATACATGAGCAATTTAAAATTATTTAATGGAGATTGTTTAGAAAAATTAAAAGATTTAAGCGATAATTCTGTTGATATTATTATTGCAGATCCACCATATGCAAGATTTAAACATTTAGAATGGGATAAAAAAATAGATTTTGAAAAATTATGGGAACAATTATGGAGAGTTTCTAAACCGAATTGTCCTATTTTTCTCTTTGGTGATTTTAAATTTGTGGTTGAAATATATAATTCTCAACCTAAATATTTTAAATATGAAATAGTATGGAATAAAAAAACAACAACAACCCCTTTATTATCTAGGAAAAGATTTGGTAAATGTACTGAATATATATTAGTTTTCTATAAAAAACAACCAGTATATAATTATGCAAAATATCATAAAATAACAAAAGGAAAAGCATCTATAACAACAAAAGGAGTTGTTAATTGGAAAGGGGTAAATAATTATACAACAAAAAATAATTATAATCCAACTCTGCCAACTAATATAATTGAAAATGATGTTGTTTTTTCTCCTATGGTAATGGGTAAAAATAATAATATGTATCATTGTAAAAGCGGAAAATATGAACCAAGATTACCAATAAATATAATTGAAAAAGAAGAAAAAATTAGCGATGATTGGAATGGAGGAAAATATAAAAGTTATAATAATCATTATGAACCTGCTTTACCATGTAATGTTATTTCTTGTAATTCAAAAAGAAATAAAAAAATAATAAAAAAATTAACAGAAAAACCTCAATTTGTATTAAAACATTTATTAAAATATTTTTCAAATGAAGGAGATACATGTCTAGATTTTTGTATGGGTAGTGGTTCTATGGGTATAGCTTGTATAGATTTAAAAAGAAAATTTATAGGAATTGAAAAAAATAAAGAATTTTTTGATATTACAAAAGAAAGATTAAATAATTACATATCTAATACTTCTAATTCTTCTAATTCTTCTTCATCTGTATAACTCCAATAATCATCTGAATACCATTCATTATCTAAAATCGACCAAGAAAAAAGAGAGAAACATTCCTTTTTTTTACCATTTTTTATTTTTACTTCTATAATTATATCTTCAATATCTTTTAAAACTTTGTAATAGTTGAGGTAGTGTTCTATTTTCCAATTTGCCATTTGTATTTTTGTAGGATAAACATATTCAAAAATATTTTTAATTAAATCGTTATTTAAATATTTCATATATATATATATGAATCAAAATAATAATTCATTTCAATCGCCGACGGCTATACCAGTCCCAGTCTGTCTACCATCGCCGTTGCAATTACCAGCGCAAACATTAAAAAATAATATTAAATATCATTTTATAATAAAAAAGAGATTGTGGTGGTGTTATGGAAAATATTTAAAATTAGAATTAAATGAAAATTTTTTTGTTATTAAATATAATGATGGAATATTAGAAATACCACGTAATAAATCAATCCAGTACACAATAGATATTTTAAAAACAATTGGAATAAAAAATAAAAAAATATTTAAAGTATTCGTCATGAATGGCGAAATTTGTATGAGTAAAAAAATTTGTTTTGATTTAAATACTATAATTAATTTTGTTTTAAAAACTGAAATGATAATGGAAAATGTAAAATATAGTTAATTAGAAATTTTTTTTATCCTCCAGCATAAATCGCTGGTGTGCTTCCTACACTACTGTTAATTCTCATTAGAATTATTTCGCTGGTTGCCGAAGATAGATTATTTTGGTCGGCCCCATCTGACATCACATCAAAAGAATATTTTCCCTGATCGTGAAGATTGACGATTTGGGTGTGATTGATATTGTAGTATGCTGTCACACCAGTATCATTTTTCAAGGTTCTTGAAAAAGAGAACACTTCGGTTGTTCCATATTTAGACATACGAAAATTTAAAGTGCGTGTGGCTGTGTCGCTTGAACTTATATTTACTTGGAGACTATAAATAACTAAATAATAACCAGCACTTGGCGGTTTAATTCTTGTGCTTTGAGTGTTTCTCCCCCAACCACTATAATTATCTTTTTGTTTTAAGATTAAACCCATTCTTCTCCAAAGACCATTTGAAAGTGCAACATCAACACTACCTTCTATAGGACTGTTTCCAGAAGTTAAAGTATATGCTAAAAACGGTCTGCAATCCAAAATATGATTATCAAGAAAGGCTGCCTTTTGACTCGTTTGTAATACAGATACTGCATCTGTAATCACGGATAGTTGTAATGAATTTGTTGATATTTCTGTTTGAGTATTATCTAATCCATGTGTATTAGCCATTTTATATTATAGGTTTATATTATAAAATAATAAAAAATATTTAATTTATGCCGTTGGATAACCAGTTGGAATTGTATATCCATTAGGCAAGGGAAGGCCTCTAATAATTATATCCGCTTCTAGAACATTTCGAATTGTTGCGGCTCCGTCGTTATCACATTCAAGCGACATTTTAATACCACCAACTGGCATATATTTAATTGTATCCATCTGCATAAAACCATAACTGGTGGCTGCTTCTTCTCTACTCAAATGTTCAAACGATTGAGCAATCACGACATTGCTTACACTATCACGAAATTTAATTTTAAATTGCCTTTGACTAGCTGATGTGCTACAACCAAGATTTACTTTGATATGATACAAACCGGCAACGCTGAAAGAAATTAATCCAGTTGAAATATTGCTTGTTATTCCGCTTTCTATTGGATTTCTCCAAGCAAAAAATTGTTCACTATTAGAAACTGGCATAGCATCAGCATCACTATTGTCGGTCAATCGTCTAACTTTACTTGCATAAAAAAATTGTGATAAAGGCTTTTGGTCTATTCCATACATCGAAAAACTTGTAGGCACAGAAACTCGGGGTAAAGTCCACGACGGGAACTCATGGCGTTGAAGGTAACCTCCATTGATTAATGAGCCCGTTTGAGCATCGACAATAAATTCCAATCTATTATCTTGTGAATTCCATCTTATACCACAACCAGCGCCATAGTCTGTGCTGGCGTCATCACTCGCATATACATCAGAAAATATTAATTCTGATGACGTTGTAGCATTCTCAGCACCACTTAGTCTTATTGTCGGTGTCTCACTTCCGCTTCCTATGTCTAAACTACAATTAGGCGTAGAATTATTTATACCTATCATTTTTGAATTTATATAAACGTCTGTCCCACTTATAGTGAAAGGCGTACCTACTTTTGCCGTATTGAGATTTATTGCCGTCTGCTGAGTATTGTTTGTTGCTAAATTAGTTGCAGTAGATGCTAGTAAGCTTTCTATATCACTAATCGTTGGGTTTATACTATGTGTATTAGCCATCTTATATAATAGCGTATTATAAAAAAAATTAAAAAAATCTTTTATAATAAAAATGAAGGTATACCAATCTATCGCCGTTGATTATAATTATATGTATGTAATTTGTCCTAATAAATTTTGCAAAGATCATATTCATCATTATCCCAGTTGTTCAGATATTAAAAATAGAAGAGAAATAACAAAATCTATTTGTAAAGTAGATCAAGAAAATGATGTTTGTATTCGTGTTGATGATACAACATCTCGGACAACATTAACATATTATCCAAATAAAAGTATAACAATATCAAAAAGAAAATACATGCAACAACAAAAAATTTATGATCCTAAATTTGTTGAAAAAAATAAAATTAAAGTTCGTCATGGTAAATTTATTTTAAAGTTTGAGTGAAATTAATTTTTGTTCCAACTCTTTTTTTTCCCTTTCAATAATTTGTTTTGCTAATTTTAGCATTCTTTTTTTTTTTTCATAATGTTTTTTATTCCAAATTTTTCTTGCTTCTTTCTGCTCTTCCTTCGTAAAGTATTTTCGTTTCATCTTAATTACTATTATTAAGTTTTTATCTTTAATACATTTTTATAAGTATATATATTCAATCGTGTTTTAGATATTCGTTTTCTTGTGTTTCTAATGAATGATTCATTATAGTACATATTTCTTGTTTCTTAATTTTTTTAACTTCATTTTTTCTATAATAAGAAACAAAAATAGATCTCAATAAACTAACCCCGATTTTTTTACCAGTCATTTTTTCAAAGAAATATATTACATTATGAGAGTATGTATTCTCAGACATCATACGAATATCTTTATTATTTTTATTAATTTTTTTAATTAGAAATGGTAACATAGAATTACATTTAAAATTAAAATTAAATAGTTCATTAAAAATAATATTTCTCATATCAATAAAAGTATTAATAACATTACATAACTCACGAGGGACATCAATAACTAATTCTTTTTGCATTACATTTTTCCTTGAATTTTTTCCAAAAATAATAATTTTTCTAGTTCGTAAATCATTTGTTAGATAAACATTATTATCTTTTTCTTGTTCGGATAAATTCCGAAAATCTTTAAGAGAAATTACAATCATCTGACTATATTCTGTACGAACTGGGGGGATGTAGGTATGCAGATTTAAAATTAAATAATTTTGATATTCATATAAATATTTTTTTAAATGTTTTGCATAAAATTGCTTATCTTCTGAATTTTTATAATTATTTCTAACCTTATTATTCAACTCTAACGCCATAAATTTTTTTTTTAATTTATTTCGTAATTTAATAATCTCAGTCCATTTCATCCAATGCAAACGTTGTTTGAGGCTTTTGGTTTGGTCTTTTCCTCTATAGTCATGTTCAACAATATAATAGTAATCTTTCCAATATTCCCAAAACAATCTAAAATTCGGTTTAGGTTCTTTTGAAATGGGTGCTAAAATACACATGATCGTTGAGATGTATGAGGTTCTACTCGGTAGATTTATAGTTAGCAAAAAATCCTTAATTAAATTATTAAATTCGATAATATTAAAATGAACGTTATGGACTTCGTTTAATAAAGGATTTCTATTTTTTACAAATTTAACCATTTTATTATACCTAGAACGATGAGCATTTATTGTTTTTTGTTTCAAACCTTTCCTTAAAACTAAATATCTATTCATAGGATGATATGGTTTATTCTCTACAAGATTGTTTTGGTTCATTATAATTATTAATAATAATATTTTTTTAAGTTAGTTTTATAAATTATATTTTAAACATTTTTTAGTTTTTTGATGTCTTTTTAAATTACATTTTGTAATAGAACATTTACAAATAGGACAATTAATTTTTTGTTTATTGTTTTCACGATATTTTTTATTTATTTCTTTAAATTTTTTCTTATTCTTTTCATAATGTAATTTTGCTTTTTGTTTTATTTTATCCTTATTATCATCACGATATTTTTTATCATATTTTTTCATATATTTTTTTTTATTAAGAAAAGCATTAATAGTATTTAATCCATTATTAACAGAATTATACTCATTAATATAATATTGTTCAACCAATCTTTTTATTTTATTATTGCATTTTCTTTTATAAACACCTAAAATTTTTAATTCAATTTTAATCTTTTTCTCCCTAATGTGTTTATAGACAAGAAGATTATAATTTTTTAAATTTTCATTATAACATTTACATTTATGTTCGTTTGTTCTTTTTTTAATATCTCTGCAAGAACCAATATAATTAATATCTCTCATTTTATAAATATAAAATACCATCTTTATTATTATTAAGTGTTTATATTTAAATAGTTTTTTTTATAAAAACAATCTACCATAGATACAAATGACTCAATAATTTCGCAGTATAAACATTCTTTGCTTTTTCCTTTTTAACTGCTTCCGCTTTGGTTGGTACATTACTAAATCTTTGAAAATACTGTTTCCTGCGTTTCTTATCACCATGATCCTTTGAAGAATATAATTTTAAGGGTGTAGAATCTTTATATTGTTCATTTATGCTACTACCGAAATTTATCTTGCGAATTTTTTTTGTAATTTTATTTTTAACAAATGCACTATATTTTTTATTTTTTGCAGTAGCCTTTTCAATTCTCACAATGGTTTCTTTCATTTATAAATTAAAAAAATATTATTTAATTTTGTTTTTATCATAATAATCTTTTTTATATTTTTTTATCTTTTCTTTATTTTTTTCATTATATAATTTTGATCTTTCTTTAATTTTTTCTTTATTTTTTTTTCTATAAATTCTCCTCTTTTCTTTTTTTGTAATAATTTCATTATTCATTAATTCAGTTTCAATTTTAATTTCATTTTTTTTTTCTAAATTAATTTCAAGTTCTTCTAATTTAGTTTCATAATCATTACACTCCAGTCTAAATATTTTGCATTTTTCAATTACCCTTTTATTTTTTTTTTTAATTTATTACAAAATTCATTTAAATCATTATTTTGTTTTTTTAATTCTTTATTTTCTTTTTTTAATTTTTTATTTTTTTTTTTTAATTTTGAAATAGTAATATTATTTTGAATTTTAATTGCTTTTGCAATGATATGTTTAACCAAAAAGACCATTATGGTTTGTTTGTTTTATATAATATAATGTATTTTGTTTAAGTCTTTTATCTAACATAGTTATTAAGAGTAATATTATATAAAAAAAATATAAAAATTTAGTTATGTATTTCATTTTCTCTCTTTTAACATATTCAAAATAGTAAATATAAAATTATGAAATAGTTTATAAAAGTAAAAAAACGAAAATAATGTAGAAGGGTATATAAAATTATAAAATAAAACATATCTAACATATCTAATAATAAAATAATAAAATAATAAAATAATAAAAAAATAATAAAATTTATGTTTACATGTATGATTTC
>Ga0181395_1000329_pt1 | contig 20177 bp, 12 predicted proteins | sample 18SPOviralmetaG_FD_130124 | JGI IMG/M metagenome (GOLD analysis project Ga0181395, IMG submission 130124) | Marine viral communities from the oligotrophic San Pedro Time Series (SPOT) site, San Pedro Channel, CA, USA - 18 SPOT_SRF_2010-12-16 | ecosystem: Environmental > Aquatic > Marine > Strait...
GCACCTTTAGTACCTATAGGGCCTTTAGCACCTTGAGGTCCTTTAGCTCCAGTACTTCCTGCAGGACCTACAGCACCTTGAGGACCCTTAGCTCCTGTGCCTCCTGCGGGACCTCTAGGACCAATAGGTCCTATAGCACCTGGTGATACAGCATCACCATTAGGACCTTGAGGACCAATGGGTCCAGGAGTATCAGATACAGGACCTTTAGCTCCTATAGAGCCAATTGGACCTACAGCACCTTGTCCTACATCTTCCCCTTGATTCCCGATTGGGCCTATAGCGCCTATAGCGCCTGCAGGGCCTACAGCACCTTGAGGACCCTTAGCTCCTATACCTCCTGCGGGACCTCTAGGACCAATAGGTCCTATTGGACCATCATCAACAGCTTCACCATTAGAACCTTGAGGACCAATGGGTCCAGGAGTATCAGATACAGGACCTTTAGCTCCTATAGAGCCAATTGGACCTACAGCACCTTGTGGTACAGCTTCACCATTAGGGCCTTGTTCTCCTTGACCACCTTGTGATACAGCTTCACCATTAGGGCCTACAGGACCTATTGCACCTATACCCCCTTCAGGACCTCTAGGACCAATAGGTCCTATTGGACCATCATCAACATCTTCACCACTTAATCCTATAGGACCAATAGGTCCAATTACATCTGAAGTAGTACCTATTGCACCTATAGGACCTTTAGGACCAATAGCACCTATAAGACCTATACTTCCTTTTATACCTTGTGGACCAACAGCACCCTGAGGGCCTACAGCACCTTGTGGTACAGCTTCACCATTAGGACCTTGAGGACCAATGGCTCCAATTTCATCAGATACAGGGCCTTTAGCTCCTATAGGGCCAATTGGACCTTTAGGACCTTGTTCTACTAAATCACCCTGAGGGCCTATATCACCTATAGGGCCTATAGGACCTATATTTCCTTTTTCACCTGTTGGACCTTGTGGTCCAATTAAACCAATAGGCCCCTGAACGTTTTCTTCTCCTTTAGCACCTATAGGACCAATGGGTCCAGGTTCATCACTAGTAGTACCTATTGGACCTATATCACCTTGAAGACCTCGAGCACCTTGACTAACGTCTTCACCAGCATTACCTTGATCACCAATAAGACCTTGATTACCAATAAGACCTATTAAACCTACTATACCCTGAGGACCTCTAGGACCAATAGGTCCTTGAACATTTTCTAACCCTTTAGCACCTATAGCACCTTGTAATCCTACTGGTCCTTGAATACCTCTAGGTCCTATAGGACCTCTTATACCTAAACCACCTATAGAACCTTTTATACCTTCTAAACCTTGGTTACCTTGAGCACCAATAGCACCTATAGGACCTTGATCACCCGGAACTACACTATCACCTTGAGGGCCTATAAGACCTGATTCGCCTTGTGTTGTTGAGGTTTGACCTATTAATCCTTGGGGACCTTGTATACCTTTTGGTCCTGCATCTACACCCTCACCATTTAATCCTTGTTCTCCTTGTGTACCTTGTGGTCCTTCAATACCTTGATCACCCTCTAGACCTTGACTACCTTGACCACCTTGTGGTGAGGAAGGACCAATGGGACCTTGAGGTCCTTGGACATTAGATTCACCTTTTGGACCTATTGCACCTATAGGACCTTTAGAACCCTGAGGACCTTGTAAAGATTGAACACCTTTACTTGAATCTCCATACAATATACTTTTTGTATTTTGATCATATATTATGGCACCTGTAGGTAGACTTTCTGGGGCATTAGAAACAATAGGAATTATGAAGTTTGAAGCATTGTCAATATTCATTTTAGGAATGCCGTCTGCTTTTTCAAATACCATTAATACAGTATCCGTCTCATCTGAAATAGTAAGATCAGTTCCGGAAATCTGTAATAGATATTTACCTCCTAAACCATTATCAAATTCTAAACTCCCTCCTGCTGGAACTATTTGTATATTATTAGCCATTTATAGGTTTTGATGATTTAGTTTGAATAGTTAGTTAAAATACCATCTTGAAATTCAAAATTGTGAGTTGCTGATTGACCTTGTATTTCAAAATTTGTAGTTGTACCGCCAGGTGCATCTGCTCCTGCTGGTCCTTGTTGACCTGCTGGTCCTTTTGGACCAATTCCCGTAGGACCAATATTACCTTTAGGACCTTGTGGTGAATTACCTTGTGGACCAATGTTACCTTTAGGGCCTTGTGGTGAACTTCCCGCAGTACCTTGAGGCCCAATAGCACCTATAGGACCTTGATTACCAATAGGACCAATATTACCCTTAGGACCTATACCACCTTGTGGTGAGGCACCTTGTGGACCAATATTACCTTTAGGGCCTTGTGGTGAAGCACCTTGTGGACCAATATTACCTTTAGGGCCTTGTGGTGAAGCACCTTGTGGACCAATGTTACCTTTAGGACCTTGTGGTGAACTTCCCGCAGTACCTTTAGGACCAATAGCACCTATAGGACCTTGAGTACCAATAGGACCAATAGTACCTATAGGACCTATACCACCTTGTGGTGAACTTCCAGGAGCTCCTATTGGTCCAATAGGACCAATTGGTGAAGCACCTTGTGGACCAATACTACCTTTGGGACCTTGTGGTGAAGCTCCTCCAGGACCTATAGCACCTTGCGGTCCAATTGGTGAAGTTCCTTTTATACCTTTTATACCTTGGGGTCCAATAGGACCTTGAGTACCAATAGGACCAATAGGACCTATAGCACCAATTGGTCCAATTGGTGAAGTTCCTTTTATACCTTTAGGACCTATAGGACCAATAGCACCTATAGCACCTATAGGACCTTGATCACCTTTAGGACCTTGGGGACCTTGTGGTCCAATTGGTGATGTACCTTTAGGACCAATAGGCCCAATAGCACCTATGGGACCTTGGATACCAATAGGGCCAATAGGACCAATATTACCTTTAGGACCAATTGGTGATGTACCTTTAGGACCAATAGGTCCAATATCACCTTTGGGACCAATAGGACCAATAGCACCTATAGGACCTTGAGCACCTTCAGGACCTAAAGGTCCAATTGGTGATGTACCTTTTGGACCAATAGGCCCAATATCACCTTTGGGACCAATAGCACCTTGTGGTCCAATAGCACCTATAGGACCTTGTGGTCCAATAGCACCTATGGGACCTTGATCACCTTTAGGACCTATAGGACCAATAGGTCCAATAGCACCTTGTGGTCCAATTGGTGAAGTTCCTTTTATACCTTTAGGACCTATAGGACCAATAGGACCTTGAATACCAATGGGACCAATAGGTCCAATAGCACCTTGTGGTCCAATTGGTGAAGTTCCTTTTATACCTTTAGGACCTATAGGACCTTGAATACCAATAGGACCTTGTACTCCTTGTTGACCTTTAGGACCTATTGGTCCAATTGGTGAGGTTCCTTTGGGGCCTTGTGGTCCAATTGGTGAAGTTCCTTTGGGGCCAATAGGACCTTGATCACCTTTAGGACCTTGAACACCTGGAGCACCACCACCAGTTACATATCCTGTTGATGTTGATACTACAATGTTAGATTCTGAAGAATTTAAAAATAAAGAACCTTCTGCTGATTGAGGAGTAGGATTAGAAGTTACTATAGGCAAAACTAATTCAGATGTAGTCTCCATTGTAAGAGTACTACCACTCATAGCCATAAGTGGGGTAGGTCCTAAAGTAGTAGTTAAAGTACTACCATCCATTTCCATTTTTACACTATTAGCACTATCAATGAAATCTAGACTACCTGAAGATGGGATTATTTGAACGTTTTTAGCCATGTCTTTATTTAATAATAAATGTATTAATCATTTTTTGTATATTCAACTTCAAGCTTACCTACATCTTTTCTTTCAGCATAGATATTATAATAAGCATTAATTTCTTTACACCCACACTCAATTTCAATTTGTGAAATATTTTGGGAAGTTACGTAATGTACACAGGGTGAATTTATAGATGTCAACTGCACTGTGATGCTATCTTCATGCACTAATTCTGTCCAATAATCCGGTAATTCTATAATATTTGTACCAGTGATTTTACCCCTGATGTAAACTCCTATTTCAGGACCCTCTAATACAGAGTAACGTAATCTCATTTCTTCTTTTGTAGGATGGGGTATATCAAAGTTTTTAGTAGTTGCATTTATAGTACCAGTTACAGTTAATGTACTACCATCAAATACTAAATTAGATTCAGCATTTAATTCTCCAGCTGTTCCTGTAGCAGTTGTAACTCTATTATTAGCATCATTTGCAATATTAGCGGGGGGGCCTGAAGGTTGTACGTAAAAACTAACGGGTCTAGCACCAACTGTAACTGCACCTGATGGACCTGTTAGATTAGTTACAGCTAAAGTAACAATATTAGTACCTACTGTAACATCTGTTACATCCCAAGAATAGCTTGAACCTGAAAAAGTAGCAAATACTACTGAACCTACTCCCATAGAACCATAATATGAATCAAAATCAACATCACTAGATCCTACAACATTCCCTGAAGTATCAAATTGGAGAAATGGTACATTATTTAAAACAAGTGATGTTGCTGAAGTCCAAGTATTATTGTTAAGATGGTATTCACCTGCTGCAGGTGTACTAGTAGAAGCTGATACATAAGAGTATCCTTGTTGATAAGTATTTGCCATTGATTAAATTATTTTTATATTCCTGGGGATTTACAAATTGTAAATACATCACCTGTGGATATTGTATATCCTAAATCTCCTCCATTGTAATTTACATTAATTAATACGTTTGCAGCTCCAATTCCTATATGAGAAACTTGATAATGAGTTATTTTATTACTATATGAAATTGAAAGAAAATCACCTACTACAAACCCTTGAAAAAATGATTTTCCATTTACTGATTGTAATGCTGTATTATTTAAAAATATAGAGTTTACATTAGTATCTACAGTTCCAAATGGAGCAGTATAATGAGTACCTGAAACTACTCTATCAAATCCACCTAAACCAGCAGTAGTAGCTGCTACAGAAACATTTGCTCCCATCTTGTAATCTATACAATAAGATGTTGAAGTACTAGGAGCTGCTGCTGCTATTCCTAAACACATTTCTGGGGTACCCGTAATTGAATATTGATTACCTGAAAGGTAACTTACTGAAAAATTAAAAGCACCTGTATTTGCTGTTGTTGATGCTGGGATAACACCTGTAATTGTAAAAGATGTACTATTAGCTCCTATAAATAAAGTTATAACTGAACCTATTCCTATATTACTTAATAAATTATATTGATTATTACTCGCATTATCTTCATTGCTTATAGATATAGAAGTAGTACCATTACCTATAGATGTATCAGGGAATGATCTCCATTTTCCAGCTGTAACATCTCCAGATGTTATATAATCCCAACAACCTACAGTATTAGCTTGAGATCCAGGGGTAACCTGTGAGGCTTCAAAACGACCATCAGCTTGTCTCCACGTAATATAATAACTTGGGCTGGTTTCTTCAGGCAAGTTTGGAGCAAACATACTTTCTGAAAAGTATGATGACCCTGTTACTATAAGTCCATGTTTTATTCTAAATTCGTTAGCCATTTTTTATGTATGTTGGGTATAAATATTAAAATTTAACGAGAAGATTTACAAATTGTAAAACTTTCCCCAGTATCTATTGTATAATTTAAATCTCCAGAAATATAAGTTATAGGAGCAAAAACAACAGAATTATTTGGGTTATAACTAGTATGAAGAAGTTTAAATTTAGTAGCAAATTGCTTATACCCTATTTCTAATACTCCAGAATAATTATTAAGAAATGATAATCCTTTACTTCCATTTAAATCAATAGGATTTAAAAGTAAATTTTGAACATCTGTCATAGTACCTAATGGTGTTGAGTAATGGGTACCTGATACTACTCTATCAAATACTCCTTTACCTGCAGTACTAGAAACATTACTAGCTGCACTACCCATATCATAAATTAAACAATTTGGAGAAGCTCCAGTATTACCTGTTACAATAGCTCCAGGAGCTAAACATGCTTCAGTACCTGCAGTCATTGTAGATTGGGTACCTGATTGATAGGTAACTGATATGGAAACATCATTACCTGAGATAGAAACTCCACTAACTAGAAAATTAATTGTTGAGTTATTTATATAAAGTATGATAATGGAACCTGAGCCTAATGAGGCAAAAAATGTAGATTGATCTACACTGTTACTATCTGTTGTATGAAATGCAAGTTGTGTTGTACCACTGCCTAAACTAGTATCAGGAAATGATCTCCATTCTCCAGCTTGAACATCTCCAGATGTTATATAATCCCAACATCCTATGCTACTTTGAGTACTAGAAGCTGGTTGGGATATTTCAAAACGGCCATCTGATTGTTGCCACGTAATATAATATTGAGGAGATGTTTCCTCAGGTAAATTTGGATCAAACATACTTTCTGAGAAATATGATGATCCTGTTACTATAAGTCCGTGCTTTATTCTAAATTCGTTGGCCATTTTTCACTATCCAAATGTTGATTATACGTATTAACAAAAAAATGCCTCCTGTAAAGGAGGCACTCTTCATTAAAGTTTATTTATATATTAGAAACTTAACTCTCTAGCTATATAGATTATAAAGTAATTATTACTTGTATCAGCATTAACACCTTGGAGTCTTAATTTACTTCCGCTTAATGTAGCAGTTAATGTTAGATCTGAAGTATCTCCAAAATCAGTAGTCATCGTTTCTGTTAATTTAACACTTGTATTGTTAGTTACTGCCATAAACGTACCACCTCTCATGTTAGTAGCATCTATTGTCATTATAATGTATTCTAAAGTAATACCCATGGATACATTTATAGAATTTACACTATCTAAAATTGTAGTAGTTGTGTTAGCTGTTAACGTTACTTGATTTGCTTGTAAGAAAGCTTTTTCAATTTGTAAAGTATTACCATCAAATGTTAAGTTAGATTCAGCTTGCAGTTCACCTTGTGTACCTGTTGCTGTAGTAACTCTATTATTAGCATTATTTAATATATTAGCTACTCCACTTGTTCCTGATGAACCTGCAGTACCTGAGCTACCTGATGTGCCTGATGAACCACTTGTTCCTGATGAGCCTGAAGTACCTGAACTTCCGCTTGTACCTGAACTTCCGCTTGTACCTGAACTTCCTGATGAACCACTTGAACCACTAGATCCTGATGAACCACTTGTTCCACTTGATCCTGAGGTACCTGATGAACCTGATGTACCTGAAGAACCGTCTGCACCTGATGAACCTGACGAACCTGATGAACCTGATGTACCTGAAGAACCACTTGTTCCACTTGATCCTGATGTACCTGAAGAACCGTCTGCACCTGATGAACCTGACGAACCTGATGAACCTGATGAACCACTAGTACCTGATGAACCACTAGTACCTGATGATCCTGAAGTACCGCCTGAACCTGAAGAACCTGATGAACCTGATGTACCTGATGAACCTGATGTACCACTTGAACCTGATGTACCACTTGAACCTGATGTACCTGATGATCCTGAAGTACCACCTGAACCTGAAGAACCTGATGAACCTGAGCTTCCAGATGTACCTGAAGAACCTGATGTACCTGATGATCCTGAAGTACCGCCTGAACCTGAAGAACCTGACGATCCTGATGTACCTGATGAACCTGATGTACCTGAAGAACCGTCTGCACCTGATGTACCTGAACTTCCTGATGAGCCTGATGTACCTGATGAGCCTGATGAGCCTGATGTACCGCTTGAACCTGAAGAGCCTGAAGTACCTGATGATCCTGACGATCCTGCTGTACCTGAAGAACCTGAACTTCCTGATGTACCTGATGAACCAGATGAGCCTGAAGTACCTGAAGAGCCTGATGAACCTGAAGTTCCTGATGAACCATCTACACCTGAAGTGCCTGATGAACCACTTGTTCCTGATGAGCCTGATGAACCACTTGTTCCTGAACTACCTGAACTACCAGATGTTCCTGATGAACCATCTACGCCTGAAGTACCGCTTGATCCTGATGTACCTGATGAACCACTTGTTCCACTTGATCCTGATGTACCTGAAGAACCTGAAGTACCACTTGAACCATCGTTTCCTGATGTACCCGATGAACCACTTGTACCTGAGCTACCTGAAGTACCACTTGAGCCTGAACTGCCTGAAGTACCTGAGCTACCTGCTGTACCAGTTGTTCCTGAAGTAGATGATGTACCAGATGAACCATCTGCACCCGATGTACCAGCACTACCTGCTGTACCTGATGAACCTGAAGGACCTGAAGTACCTGATGAACCGGCTGTTCCTGAAGAGCCTGATGTACCATTTGAACCTGAAGTACCTGATGAACCATCTACGCCTGTTGTTCCTGAAGAACCACTAGTACCTGATGTACCTGATCCTGTTGATGTACCTGAACCACCACCATCACCTGATGTACCAGTTGTACCAGTTGTACCTGAAGAACCACTAGTAGATGATGTACCTGATGAATTACTTGCTCCTGCTATACCTGAGGTACCAGCACTACCTGTTGAACCTGAAGTACCTGAAGATCCACTTGTTGATGATGTACCAGATGAATTACTTGCTCCAGTAACACCTGAAGTACCTGCACTACCATCTGTACCTGAAGATCCTGAAGTACCTGAAGAGCCTGAAGTTTCACTTGTACCTGATGAACCTGCTGTACCAGCTGTACCAGTAGTACCTGAACTACCGTTTGATCCACTTGTACCTGAAGAACCTGAAGTTGTTGAATCTGCGCTTGTACCTGAACTACCTGCTGTACCAGCTGTACCAGTTGTACCATTACTACCTGAAGTTCCTGAAGAACCTGAAGAACCTGAAGTTTCACTTTCACCTGATGTACCTGATGAACCTGCGGTACCTGTAGAGCCTGATGTTCCATTTGAACCACTTGTTCCTGATGAACCTGTTGTTCCTGAAGTTGCACTTTCACCTGAGGTACCTGATGATGAGGAAATACCTGTTGTTCCTGATGTTCCTGCAGCTGGGTCTCCTGAAGTACCTGAAGTACCTGCTGAACCAGTTGTTCCTGAAGTATCTGATGTACCACTTGTACCTGAATTACCTGCTGTACCTGAAGAGCCATTATCTCCTGTTGTACCTGAAGTACCAGCTGAACCTGAAGTTCCTGAAGTATCACTTGTACCACTTGAGCCTGCGGTACCTGCGGTACCAGTTGTACCTGAAGATCCATTTGAGCCTGAAGTACCAGATGAGCCTGATGTTGTTGAAATAGCACTTGTACCACTAGAACCTACTGTACCAGCTGTACCTGAGCTACCGTTTGAACCTGATGAACCTGAAGTTCCTGAAGAACCTGAAGTTTCACTTTCACCTGATGTACCAGAACTACCTGTTGTTCCTGCACTACCACTTGTTCCGTTTGAACCTGATGTTCCGGATGAACCCGTTGTTCCTGAAGTTGAACTTTCACCTGAAGTACCTGAAGATGAAGAAACACCTGTTGTACCTGATGTACCAGCAGCTGGATCTCCTGAAGTACCTGAAGTACCAGCACTACCTGTTGTTCCTGAAGTATCTGAAGTTCCTGATGAACCTGAGTTACCTGCGGTACCTGAAGATCCATTATCTCCTGCTGTACCTGAAGTTCCTGCTGAACCTGAAGTACCTGAAGTATCTGAAGTACCTGAACTACCTGCTGTACCAGCAGTACCAGTAGTACCTGAAGATCCGGTTGAACCTGAAGTACCAGATGAGCCTGAAGTTGCTGAAACTGCACTTGTACCTGAGCTACCTGCTGTACCATTTGTACCAGATGATCCTGAAGTACCAGCTGAACCCGAAGTTCCTGAAGTATCACTTGTACCTGATGAACCTGCTGTACCTGCAGAACCTGTTGTTCCGTTTGAACCACTTGTTCCTGAGCTACCTGCTGTTCCTGATGTTGAACTTTCACCTGAAGTACCTGAAGATGAAGAAACACCTGCTGTACCTGATGTTCCAGCGTCTGCTGCTCCTGAAGTACCTGAAGTACCAGCACTACCTGTTGTTCCTGAAGTATCTGAAGTACCAGATGTACCTGAATTTCCTACTGTACCTGAAGATCCGTTATCTCCAGTTGTACCTGAAGTACCAGCTGAACCCGAAGTTCCTGATGTATCTGAAGTACCTGAACTACCTGCTGTACCAGCTGTACCAGTAGTACCACTTGAACCATTTGAACCTGAAGTACCAGATGAGCCTGATGTTGTTGAAATAGCACTTGTACCAGAAGAACCTGCTGTACCAGCTGTACCTGTTGTACCATCTGAACCAGATGATCCTGAAGTTCCTGAAGAACCTGAATCTTCACTTTCTCCTGATGTACCTGATGAACCTGCTGTACCTGTACTACCACTTGTTCCATTTGAACCTGAAGTTCCTGAGCTACCAGCAGTACCCGAAGTTGAACTTTGACCTGAAGTACCTGAAGTACCACTTACACCATCTGTACCTGAAGTACCTAGTGAAGCTGCCCCTGAAGTACCTGAGCTACCTGCAGTACCTGTTGTACCTGAGGTATCACTTGTTCCTGAAGTTCCTGAAGCACCTGCTGTACCTGAAGATCCATTATCCCCTGTTGTACCTGATGAACCACTATTTCCTGAAGTTCCTGATGTATCACTTGTACCTGATGAACCAGAGTTACCTGCTGTACCTGAAGAACCACCTGTACCATTTGTACCTGAGGAGTTTGAAGTACCTGAAGTACCACTTTCACCTCCTGTACCTGAAGTACTTGAAGCACCAGAAGTACCTGAAGTACCACTTACACCATCTGTACCAGAAGTACCTAGTGAAGCTGCTCCTGAAGTACCGGAACTACCTGCTGTACCAGTTGTACCACTTGTATCTGAAGTACCAGATGTACCTGAATTTCCTGCTGTACCTGAAGAACCATTATCTCCGGTTGTACCTGAACTACCAGATGTTCCTGATGAACCACTTGTATCACTTGTTCCTGAAGTTGATGAAGCACCTGCTGTACCTGAAGAACCACCTGTACCATTTGAACCTGAAGTTCCTGATGAACCTGAAGTACCGCTTTCACCTGCCGTACCTGAAGTACTTGAAGCACCAGAAGTACCTGATGTACCTGAAATACCATCTGTACCAGAAGTACCTAGTGAAGCTGCTCCTGAAGTACCTGAAGTACCTGCTGAACCTGTTGTACCTGAGGTATCACTTGTTCCTGAAGTTGATGAAGCACCTGCTGTACCTGATGTTCCTTCTAAACCATCTGTACCAGAGGTACCATTATCTCCTGATGTTCCTGAGGTATCACTTGTTCCAGATGTACCTGACTCACCCGATGTACCTGATGTACCAGCATCCGCGGAAGTACCAGCGGTACCTGACGTAGTAGAACCTGATGTACCAGATGACCCAGAAGTACCTGAACCACCAGAAGTACCGGAACTTCCAAATGTAGTTGTACCTGCTGTACCTGAAGTACCTATACCTGAAGTACCAGAAGATCCTGATGTGCCTATACCTGATGTACCAGAAGTACCTGTTCCTGAAGTTCCTGAAGTACCAATAACACCTGTACCTGAAGTACCTGATGAACCATCTGTACCTGAAGTACCATTAGCACCTGAAGTACCTGCTGTACCTCCTGTTCCTGATGCTGCTGAAGTACCTGATGTACCTGCTGTACCTGAACCACCGCCACCTGCGGCTTCAATCATTAATAAGAATGGAGGAGTACCTACTACACTATTAATACCAGTAGAATTAGCAGTATTACCTAACCAACTACCTTCTAATAAAATCTCCCCACCATCAGCTCTTTCTAAAGTTAAAAAGTTTTCAACGGTAGAAGGAGTAAATTCTCCTGTTGGTAAGGCTGTAGATGAGTTATTACCAACTAAATTTCTACCAAATTGATCTGCGGAGATTTGTGAAATCTCTATATTACTTCCATCACTATTACTAAGTGTTATTACATCTCCACTTACTACAGTTGTTACTAAATCAGCACCAGTAGCTGCTGAGGCTGAGTCAATAGCTAATTTAAAATCAGAAGCAAAAGCTACAGGGTAAGTATTTGCACCTGCAGTTACAGTACCACTGGAAGCTGTAGGATGAATTTCCATTTCAAAGCTACTAGCTGTAACAGCAAATTTACCAGGTGCACTTGGGAATGTGCCTGTAGTTCCAGGTGTTACTGGGGTGCCATCAAGTACTGCAAATATAGAGGGATTAAAAGCACTATAGCCATATTCACCATTTACTCCACCAGTCCCAGCAGTGTCTCCACTTGTAATTTCAATAGTACCCCCAGTTTCGTCTACCCCAGCTGTAACATATGTTGTTGAGCTAAAGGTATTAATTGAGGAGGTTATTTCATTTAAAGTTAAAGTACTACCACCAGCATCTTGAGCTATAACTTCAACTCCATTAATACTAAAATTATATTGAGTTTCATCGAATGAAGGATCACTTACACTACCAGTAGTAGTAGCTGGGGTAGCTAGGCTTAATTGGAAAAATTTAGGATCTCCATCAGCACTACTAGTTGTATAACCCCCATCACTTCCACTTGAATACCAAGTTGAACCAACTATTCCATCTGTTAGTAATTCAGGACTATCAGAATTAGTTATGATTTTATTATAAGGACGGACATTAACATTATTTCCTCCAAAAATATCCGAAACAATACCAACTACGGTATCATCAGCTTCTGCTGGGATTAGTCTATAAGGAGTAACTGGGGTACCTAATACTGAGCCTGTTACTGTTACTAAATCTCCTAAATCTATACTACCTGTAGTGTCAGGATAAAAAGTAAAACGTTGGAAAGGTTCAAATACACTAAAATAGGATTGGATATTATTTAAACCTAAAGCAGAAAGGGCTGAGGTTTGGTTAGAAGCAAATAAAGGAACATTATTATCATTTACCTCATATATTACTATACTATCACCTGCTGTGGGTGCATTAGCTCTATCACTACGAGTACGAGCAATGTTCATACCTACATCCTCAATTACACAAGTAAATGATGCTGCTGCTTTATTTGAAATGCTAGTAATTTTATATGTTTTTATACCACTTGTATCAGATATAAAATCACCTACTTTAACATCGCCCCCATTATAAGAACCCCCAACACCTAGTCCAGAAGAATTTCGTGTACTAGCATCTCCTATAGCTTGGGTAGTAATACTATCTACAGTAAGAGTAAAAGAAATATATAAATCAGATCCATTGGGACCTAATCCTGTTTCATCATTTATACCATATTTATCTTTATTAGCTACGGTATTAATACTACCAAATAAAGTTAAAGCTGGATTTGCTGGGTTATATTGAGCCATCTATAATTAACATTGTATTATTAAATAATACTGTTTTTCACTTTCCAAACAGGGTTTATTATAAATATTAGAAAAAGCCCCTCAAATGAGGGGCTCTTAAAAATTATTATTTTTTTTTAGAAACTAAATACTAGATAAGTTTGAGTAAAGACAGTATCAAAACCATCAGCACCTTCTGTACCTCCATAATTAGTAGGAGATACATCTAAATCATAAGTAACAGTACTAAAATCATCTATAAAGTCTGTAGCATCAGCAATACCACCAGTTTGACTAGCTGAAATGCCTTCAGCTACAAGATATCCATTTTGACCTGTATTTAAAGCTACAGTATTAAATTTTACATTAGGATAACCAGAAAAATTACCATAATGGCCTAGTACAGATTGTGGGGGATTATCTTGAGTACTAAATAAAAGTTTTACTTCATTAAGTGTAGCAGAAAGAGTAATTGTTACACTATCACTTGAATAAGGTGAAGCAGTAAGTTGAGTAACACTACCTTTAGCATTGCTTACTTCTCTATTACTTCCATATTGAACTAAGAAGGCGTATTGTTTAGTACCAGCACCACCTCCACCTCCGGAACCAGAAGTTCCTGAAGTTCCTGATCCTCCTGGAGCACCTGCAGCACCTGAAGTACCTGAAGTACCTGGAGTACCATCTCCTGAAGTACCTGAAGTACCAGCACCACCTGTACCTGAAGTACCATCACCTGATGTTCCTGAAGTACCTGTTACTCCTGTACCTGAAGTACCGTCTGCACCTGATGTACCTGAAGTACCAACACCTGAAGTTCCTGATGAACCACTTTCACCTGAAGTACCTGAAGTTAAACCTGGAGCTGAAGTACCTGAAGTACCAGTTGCACCTGAAGCACCTGAAGTACCAGATGAACCTGCATCACCCGGGGTACCTGCTAAGTTAATATCAAATGAACTATATGTTCCTGAACCAGATAATATTGTTGGAGCATTAAATGTTAAATTACCGTTTGCTGAGTTATAAGCTGTAACTTCACTTATTTGGTAATTAGCTCCATTAACAGCAATTAAAACTTGTTGAGCTGCTGTCCAACTTAATCCTGTGGCTATTGCAATTGTTCCACTATTACCTAATGTAAAAGTAGATACTGAAGTTGATTTATATCTATCACCATCAGCACCTGCAGCACCTGAAGTACCTGAAGAACCGTTTGCCCCAGCATTACCTGAAGTACCAGATGTACCATCACCTGAGGTACCTGATGAACCGTTTGCACCAGCAGCACCTGAAGTACCTGAAGTTAAACCTGGAGCTGAAGTACCTGAAGTACCAGTTGCACCTGCAGCACCTGAAGTACCAGATGAACCGTTTGCACCAGCATCACCTGATGTTCCTGAAGTACCTGGAGTACCGTCTCCTGATGTTCCTGAAGTACCAGCACCACCTGTACCTGAAGTACCATCACCACCTGATGTACCTGAAGTGCCCGGAGTACCGTCTCCTGAAGTACCTGAAGTACCAGCACCACCGCCACCGCCACCAGAAGTACCTGATGTACCTGAAATTCCAGTACCTGAAGTACCATCATTACCTGAAGTACCTGATGAACCATTTGCTCCTGTATCACCTGATGTTCCTGAAGTACCAGCACCACCGCCGCCACCACCAGAAGTACCTGATGTACCAGTTGCACCTGCAGCACCTGAAGTACCTGAAGTACCTGGAGTACCATCTCCTGAAGTACCTGAGGTACCAGCACCACCACCTCCACCACCAGTATCTACTGGTGATATAGAGCCATCTGAGAATCTATAATAAAGTTTTCCGGAGTCAGCACTGTTTGAGAAAATAGCTACAACTCCCGATTGTGGAGTTTCTATTCCTGATGTGCCAGTATTTGAAATATTAATTTGAGCCACTTGTACGTACGTTTATGTATAAATATTATATTCTTTTGTTAAGTTGTGAAGATATCACCTATTTCTAAGATGCCATCTACGTTAATTACTCCTTCATTAGTAAATTGACTTTCCATTCTTAATAAACCATGGGAGAAAACAGTTTCACTACCAAATGTAACCCCAATACCACTAGTTATATTAATAATTCCTTGGTTAAATACTTCAAAAGCATATGAGTTTTGGTTAGTAGGAACAGTTTTAGTCTCCCCAGGGAATACTACTCTTGGAAATGTTGAACCAACTAATTGATTAGAAGCAGCAAATGAAGTTACCGCTACATTATCTAAAAATCTTATGTTACTCATCTGTGTTTATTCTTTTTCTTGTATTAACATTTTCTGCTAATCTATCTCTTGGAGCTCCAGAACCTCCTACAGGAGGAGCAACTTGAGGATTAGATTCAAATACTTCAGGGTTAGATGTTGTTTCCATTGAGAAAATAATTTTTGACTTTGAATTAAATTTCTTAACTGAAGCTAAATCTTTCTGAATTATATCTGGTATTATATATCCATACATATTAATAGTAAAGTTACTCCTAACAACTCTTTCTTGACCATCTGAGAGTTGGTTTGCATTAGTAAAACCATCAATCATTGCTTTAAATTTAAAGCGTTCTGGGTCGCCCCAATATGAATCAGAAGCATAATTAATAGCTTCAACTATCTTATTTAGTTGATCCATGTAATAGGTTTGTACAATAACACTATACTGTAAAGTAACATAATCTGGGATTACATTAGCTATAAATTGTTTAGTTTGAACTCTATTATTTAATACATTAAAATTAGAGTAAAAGTTTTTATCATTATATGATTTTTGCCAACTAGTATATAAATTAGGGAAATTAGCATCTAATTTATTAGCTATACTTCTATTTTTAGAAATTGAATCTCTTTTAACAACGATAATAGGCATCATAATAGCACCATTTTTATCTCTGTAAAATCCGTCTTTTTGAAATGATTTCCATCGTTCTGGATTACCATAAATAATAGGTACTGGGATACGTTCTTCGTTCTGGATTACGAAAGGTTTAATTACATTATTAAAATAGTAAAATACAGATTCATCTATATCTTCTAAACCTACAGAAAATTGTTTATAACTATCTCCTTTAAGAGACATTTGTTCTGAACGGTTAAAAGGAATACCAGCTTGGTTAATATCAGGATCAACCGAGTACTTATTAGGACCATTAGGGTTACCAACAGTAGGGTCAAATGGAGTAACTAAGCCTTCACTTATTTCTCTTTGTGTTTTTGGTACTGGTTTTCTACTATTTTTAGCCATTAAAATCTTTCTTTAAATGGAGATAATGCTAACTTATCTGCAGGCACATAATGTGTATCAACAATAATTGAAATATTAGAACCAAAATTAGCTAAATCAGTTTCGTTTAAGGCATTATTACCATCTGAATCTAATTGTGGGAATGCTGGGTTTTTACCTACAAAGTATTGGTTTGCATTTGTAACATCAACTTCATAATATCCTTCATTATATAAAATTACATCTCCTACTTCAGGAACTAAATTAGCTCCATAAGTACATTGTTGTTGCCAGTTTTTATTAAAACATTCGTTACGAGATAGTAAATCATCTCTTAAAAATTTAAAAATAATACCCCATGTAAAATTAACACCTAAGTCGCCTTCAGGATATTTTTGGTCACTCCTTTCAATTAAACAATTTAATTGTACTGGAGGATGGTAATATTTGCCTTTAGAAGCTTCTCCGTAAATATTTACTTTAGTTTCTCCTAAGTCATACTTGTAATAAACGCATTGTTGAGAAATAATGTTACCCATTAATTCTCTATTAATGTGTCTAAAAAAACTTATATCTCTTGCTTCTCCAAATAATGCCATTATCCTACGTAAATTACCATTGGTACTTTATCTAACTCATTCATACGAGCATCTGATTCTGCTGATCTTCTTTCTAATAAAGATTGACGAGAAGTTTGATCAAAATACTCTCTTAATCTATCAATTAATTTATTTTTATCAGCTTCAGCCGAAGATAATAAATCAGCTTGATTTAATGTTACTTCAGCTCCTGGGATTGGTACCTGGGTATATTTACCTCTGACATAACCTAACATTTCTTTTGCTAAAGCTAAAGTAAATTCAAATATCCAAGCTCTACCTACAGAATTAATACTATCATAATCTACATTTCTATAAGGAACTTGTGAGATATTAGAAATCTTTTTTGGATCAACATCTACACTAACACAATATTCATCTGATTTAAGCATATACTCAAACCAAATTCTACCACCAGCGTCATTAGCATCTGGAATAGGGAATATTCTTAGTTTATTATTGATCAATTGGAATGTATAGTTTGAAAATAATACATCTCTATACATTTCAACTTGTTGAATGGCTTGCATATCATAGCTAAGGGGCATCATTAAAAAGCTATTAGCTCCATAAGCAGTATAACCTGCTGTATCACCAAACATTGCCATTGCAGTTCCATTATAACCCATATCCCCTAGGAATTGAAAAGATGGAGGTAATGGTTCATAAAATACTCTCATGATTTCAACATCACTACCAGTTAATCCTACTGAAGAAGCCCATTCATTTAAATCATAATCTTGTATTGATTGGGTTACAGCTACTGAACCACTATACCAATCTACATTACCTCCAACACCAGCCCAAGTCCCATATTGTTGAGAAAGATTAATAATAGGTTGTAAATTAGGTGTAATTAAAGCGTCTTGAAAATCAACATTAGTTTCTTCATAAGAATATGATGACCCTTCTATAGATAAGTAATCTTCTCTTTGTTTATAAGCAAATAATTCGTTAGAATATACCGTTACTGCTTCTTCAAAAGCAGCGTAAAAGTTTACGTCTTGTAATTCAACATTTTCAATAGGATAACCTAACCTTAAAGCACAAAATTTTGCTACTTTATCAGCGTCTTTTTGAAAGTCAGGATTATAATCGTAAAAACCAAATGGAGTATCTCCTGGTGCGAATGATGATGATCCTGGCCAAATAGGGATGTTTGCCATTGTATTTTGGTTATAAATATTAAAAAAAGGGGTTCAGTTAAGAACCCCCTTAAATTAAATATATATTTTATTAAGATGAAGCTACAACATATTCAAGTTGAATACTACCTGTGTATGTAGCATCACTACTATCTCCAGCCATAGCTTTAATTTCATTCATATAGTCAAAAGATGCAGTAACTGATGATGAGACTTCAAAAGCATCATTACTTAAAATAAGTGATTGGCCTGGGTCAACTTTAAATGTTACTGATTCGCTATTAGTTTTAACACAAAATATACTTGCAAATTTATCACTATCAGGTAAATTAGTTATTCTAATATATTTTACATCAGAGCTAACAAATGATCCAGGAGTAAGAGATTTTTTATCCGGGGCAAATCCAATAATACCAATACCACCTTCAGTTAAAGATCCGGAGTTCCATTGATAATCAATAACCTCAGTTCTTGTTACATAATTTTTAATCCCACATACAGTAAATGTATTGAACGAATTTTGTACATTAAAATTAGGCAGAATAATAGATTCCTGTATAGTTACATCTAAACAGCCAGTAGCTGGGGTTTTTGGAGGACAATATGCCATGTGTAGTTTTAGTTATAAATATTAGAAAAGATATTATTATTTACGCTTTCTAATAGAACCTGAAGTGCCTAGACTCATCCCTTTTTCTTCTGCTTCATTATACAAATCAATTAAATCTTCTACAATTGAATCTCTATGATTAGTTGTTAATGTAATAGCACATAGATCTTTTATTCTACGAGCAGCTGAATATAAAAATTTAAATCCAGATTCAGATTTAGATTTTAAATCTGTTTGGTGAGCATCTCCACATACTATCATTTTTGATCGTAATCCTAAACGTGTTACAATCATTTCCATTTGCTCGTGTGTAACGTTTTGAGCTTCATCTACAATTACACATGAATCTAAAAATGTTCTACCACGCATAAACGAAACAGGAACGATTTCTATTTTACCTTCCTCGATAAGTTTTTCGATTTTAACTTTATCATAAAGCGTAAACATATTTTGATATATGGGTTGCACCCATGGGTCCATTTTTTCGCGGAGATCACCTGGAAGGAAGCCAATTTCTTCCTTGCTTACAGTAGGTCGTGTAATAATAATTTTCTCAATATCTCTCATAAATAATTTTTCGAGAGCAATTTGACAAGCTAATAATGTTTTTCCTGAACCTGCTGAACCTCCTAGTAAAGTAATTGTATTTGATAATACTTTAGCTTTAGCTTCTTTTTGTTCATCATTTAACTTGATTTTAAACTTGATTGGGTTTTTAGGTTTTCTTTTTTGTCGAAAAACCTCATCAGTATGATGATTGACTGCCATAAAATAATAACGTTTAATTGTTTATTATACATATGAAAAAAAGCCCCGCTTACGCGGGGCTTAATTCTTTCTATGGTCTTACTCTATTAAAGAGTGTTCAATCCGTTTACATAGATCTTACCGTAGAATTCTGGTCTTAGCATTTTCTTCGCGTAGCGAGTCAATAGACCTTTTCTTGGTACGAATGTATCTGGATCGTATACCAAAGGAGTCATGATTAATGGAATGTATGGAGCGAATACCGCACCAGCTTCCAAGAACTGAGTACCTCTGTAACCTAACAAGATAGTGTTTTCTGTCATGTATGGGTTTTTGTATACTTTGTAGCGACCGTTCAATTGACCAGCTTTCTGGATACCGAACGCGTACTCCATTTTTTCAGCATCTGAGTTATCAGCTGCGAATCCAGGAATACTTTCCAAGATAGTAGATACAGTTGGAGAA
>Ga0181395_1000332_pt1 | contig 20111 bp, 10 predicted proteins | sample 18SPOviralmetaG_FD_130124 | JGI IMG/M metagenome (GOLD analysis project Ga0181395, IMG submission 130124) | Marine viral communities from the oligotrophic San Pedro Time Series (SPOT) site, San Pedro Channel, CA, USA - 18 SPOT_SRF_2010-12-16 | ecosystem: Environmental > Aquatic > Marine > Strait...
CATCGTCTAGTGATGATAGCAAATTAGAAGAACTTATTGATTCTGTGAGTCAATTAGTAAAAACTTATTGTGGGGTTAGTTTTTTAGATTACTACTCTGCTGATAAGACAGAGTTTATTACAAAGAATTTTAATACTCATTTAGTAGAGTTAACAGAAAGTCCTGTAAATACAGTTACCAGTGTTCAGGAAAGAACTTCTCCAACTGCATCATATACTACACTAACTGTAAATACAGATTATGTACTTGATGCAACTACTGATTGTTTATACCGAATGAGTGGCTCAGCATACCAAAACTGGCAAACTGGACCAAATGCGATAAAAGTAATTTATAGAGCAGGGTATTCCGCATTACCACAAGATTTAAGACTCGCGGTAGTAGACCTAATTACTTACTACCATAAAAATGAGCAGAAGCAAAGGCAAACTATTGCAGGTGCTACAATTCAAAATAGCACTACAAGCATGAGAAATAGTCCTGCTTTTCCTGACCATATAAAACGAGTTTTAGATATGCACAAAGTTTACTAATGGCCCAGGCGGACTTAAAAGATTTTTTAGAAAATCATATTCTTCCTCAGATTCAAAATAGAACAGAATTTAGGGAGCAATACTCAAATAGAAAAGTTCATGTATTTAAGCTTGATAGTGATGATATAAAAGATCAATGCATGAAAGAGATACAAGCAAGATTAGCAAAAGATAAAATAGCTCTTGATAGTACAACAACAAAAAAAGGAAAAAAAGTAAAAGCGGGCGGTTTAGGAGCAGATTTTAATTTAAAACACCCATTATACTTGGAATTAAAAGCAGTAGTTGATGATGAAGTTCCTAAGTTTGTTGCACAAATGTATAAAATACTTTTTGTAGGCGGTGTAAAAAACAGAAAAGGTAAGGTAATAAAGTTATCTGGTATTGAGTTAGGTATAAGAGGTAAGGGAACTCCAACTTCTTTTCATGCAGTTTTATCTCCTACTTTTAAAAAGAAAGGAAAAGGTGCAGAAGTTTTTGGTCAATTTAAAACAAAAGTAAAACAAGAAGCTCAAGGTGATTTATATAATGCTTTACAAACAGTAATAGACAACTATAATGTAAAAAGTCCTGATGCAAATATAAAAGGACTAACAGGAAAAGGTCAAAGTTTTTTAGATTTAGGACATGATGAAGGAAGTGCTGTTATTACTCAAAGACAGCAAAGAACTTCAGATATGTTTTTTCAGTATGCAGAGGCTACTGAAATAATGGGAGACCCAGGATTAGCAGACTTAATAAGAGGATTTGGAGCAGAATTTTTAGTAGCAGTGCTTAAAAAAGACTCTAAAGAACTAACTGAACTTTCTGTTAGTTTTGAATCAAAACTAGATAATGCAGACACAGTAGCAAAAGGAGAAGCTGGAGAATCTATATTTTTAAAGTACCTTCAAGATGCAATAGACGCTCTTGGAGCAGAAGCCTACTTAAAGTTAGGGGGATCAGACTCTAGATTTGAAATTATAGAAAAAACTATTGTAAATGAGTTTATGAAAAATCTCCCAAAAGGAGCAAAAGTTACGAGAAGATTACCTGCTAAAATTAATTATAGTTCAGGTAAAAGAGTAGAAAGTAAAAAAATAACTACAAATGCAACAGTAATTAACGAAGCAAAAGATAACACAAAAATACGACAAAAAAGTTTTAAAAAGTCAGCTAAAAGAGGAGTATCTTCAATGCCTTTAGAGTTATTAGGCATATTAAATGATAAGCTTCCAGAAACTGTAAGAAGAAACATGATTCCTCCTGCATTACAAGATCAAACAGGTAGATTTGCAAATAGCGTAAAAGTAACAGAGATTGCTCAAACGCCAAAAGGGTTTCCAAGTATAGGCTATACCTATGATAGAGATAACTACGAGCAATATGAAATAACTAGCGGTAGTTCTCAATGGGCAAATAGCGATAGAGACCCAAGAAAATTAATAGATGCCTCAATAAGAGAAATCGCAGCACAAACAGCTTTAGGCAGATTTTTTACTAGGAGAGTTTAATGTCAAGAACATATACAACTAGACGTCAAAGTATTGTAAATGCTCTTGTAACTCAACTTAAAACAATAAACGGAACGGGTGCATTTCTTACAAATGTAAATAACAATGTAAGTCCACGTTTAAAGTTTTGGGATGAAGTAGATGACTTTCCTGCGGTACATTTAAATGCAGGACAAGAAACAAGAAGTTATCAAGGGGGCGGATATAAAGATCGCTTTCTTTCAGTAACAGTTCGTTGTTATGTAAATGAAGAAGATGCAGTCGATGCATTAGATAAACTTTTGGAAGATGTAGAAACGGTTTTAGAAGCGAATTCAAGTTTAACATATACGGATAGGCAGGGAAATACCCAGGCCACCCAAACTATCACAATCGTGAGTATTGATACTGACGAGGGTGTACTCGAACCTTTAGGCGTTGGGGAAATGCTAATTGAGGTACGATACTAGAAACAACTAGTACGAACAAACGTTCACGCTTAGTTCTTTCAAGAAACATAGGAGAAAAACTATGACAGCAAGTGCAAGTGACACTATATTTCTACAACGAGACATAAAAGTCTACGTTGCGAAAAAAGATGTAGATATGGGGTATGAAATTCCAACTTTAGAAGGTATTTCATTTTCTCAAGCAATAAATAATGCTACAATAACATTAAATGAAGCAAGTCCTGATGGTACTACTCAGCGCAGGGGTTCGGCTGCTTTTGCAGAGTCTCTTGCTCCTGCAGAGTGGTCTTTTCAAACTTACTTAAGACCTACAAAATCAGCTAGTGCAAATGGTACTTATACTAATGGGGATCGAGATGATACTGCAACTCATGGAGCAGTTGAAGAGTTTCTTTGGGCAGCATTAGCAGGTGACTTAGGCACAGCTACAATGCCTTCAGCTTCTGCGGATAAAGCTTTAACTGCCTGGAGTTTTGGTACTACAGATGGTGTTTTAGATTTTGATAGCTCAAACAAACTACAGCTCGGTAAATTTGATTTATTATTTGCCTTAGCAGGCGATGGAAGTGGTGTAGGCGATGATAAAAATATAATTTATCATTTGGATGAAGCAGTTGTAAACGAAGTAACTATTGATTTTGATATTGATGGCATTGCTACTTGTAGCTGGAGCGGCTTCGCCAAGAAAATCTATGAAGTAAATGATGGAGCTAGAGATGCAAACTCTAGCAGCACAGCAGGTTGGTTTGATAATATTAGTGCTGCTAATGTAATTACTCCTGGATCTAAGACAATTACAGAAGGAAATACTTCTACTAGTAACTTTATTCAAAATAGGTTAAGTGAAGTAACTATTGCTAATAGTCATGATCCAAACACTAATTATTCTGCTGCCTATACTCTTACTTTAACGGGTGGAAGTATTACAGTTAGTAATAATATTTCATATGTTACTCCTTCTATGATGCAAACAGTAAATCAGCCTCTTGGTCATATTACAGGATCAAGAACTGTTTCAGGTAATTTAACTTGTTATGCAGATAATACTGCAGATCGTAGTATGGATCTTTTTGAAGATTTACAAGAAGCAAGTGTGTATGATGATACAAATATTTTTGAGTTACGTGTGTATTTAGGTGGCAAAAATGCTACAAATCTACCAAACGCTCCTGGGTGTATGTTTGTTATGCCAGCAGCACACTTAGATATTCCTACTCATAATATTGGGGATGTGGTTAGTTTTGATATAGGTTTCACAGCATTAGCAAGTAATGCAACTCATACTATCGCCACAACTACAGCAGCATTTGCTCTCAGTGCAGATGCAACAGCTACAAATTCATTAACTGGTACTAATGAACTATTTGTAGTAATGGCAGGTTTATAATATTTAGTAACTTAAAAAGGGGCTTCGGCCCCTTTTTTACATCGCAAAAAAAGTTCTTGACATTTTCCTCAATTTAAAATATACTATCTAGTATTAAATTATTAACTACAACTTAAATAAAGGTCCAAATATGAGTGACACTCCAGTATCGTTAGCAACATTAATTACCCCAAGTAAAACAGTTACACTTGATTTTCCAGGGTATAAAGGTCTAAATATAGATCTCTGCTACTTAGGCAGAGAAGAGCTTCTAAAGTTACGCAAGAAGTGTGTAACAACAAAGTTCAATAAAAAAACACATCAGCCTGAAGAAGAGCTGAATGACGAAAAGTTTTTAGAAGAGTACTGTAAGGCAGTAATAAAAGGATGGGCAGGCTTTAAATATTCTTACCTAGAAGAGCTTCTTTTGGTGGATGTATCTAGTTTTGACCCTGATGATGTGCTTCCTTATACTCAAGATAATGCAGAGACATTGATGAAAAATTCCAATGGCTTTGATACTTGGGTATCTGAGACAGTAGGAGATTTGGAAAATTTTACTACGCGCAGGTAGAGCGCATTACAGATCTACTTGAGCGTTCTGTAGCCCAACAGGATGCAAATATAGACGTAGAGAAGTACTTGCGTATATGTGAGCTACAAAACCAAGAACCTGATCCTGAAAAGATGCCGGTGAGCCCCTCAATGTTTCCAGAGGAGGTTCAGTCGGCATTTTTTATTTATAACCTTTTAGAGGATAATTGGGATGGAACATCTGGAAGTTATATGGGTAAAGTCTACTCTAGTGTAGAATTTTTATTTAAGTTATATGAAATAGATAACCAGCCAGCAGTTTTATTATTCTTAAAAATTTATGATAGTTTAGTGGTTAGTTTTAGATCTAACAAAGCAGAAGCAAAGAGAAAAGCAGCAGAGAGAAAGTCTTCTGCAGGAAGCGGCAAACAATACGCTCATAATGTAAAACTATAATGGCAAAGAATAAAGTCAAAATAGATGTAACAGTAGATGATAAAGGCACTACTAAAAAAGTCGGGGTCGGAGCAAAGAATGCTGCCGATAATCTGGACAAAGTAGGTAAAGGTGCCCATAATGCTGATCGTCAATTAAAAGGAGCTGCTCAGGCTTCTTCAAATACTACTAAAAACTTTTCAAAGATGTCACAAGGTATATCAGGTGGACTAGTACCTGCGTATGCAACTCTTGCTGCACAGCTCTTTGCCGTATCTGCCGCGTTTAACTTTTTAAAGCGCGCAGGTGATATTGTTACTCTACAAAGAGGCCAGGAAGCTTTTGCAGCCACAACAGGTACTGCAATGAGAGCTTTAGCTAAAGATATTATTGCAGCTACAGACGCTCAAATAGGTTTTCAAGAGGCTTCTCAAGCAGCTGCGATTGGTATAGCCTCTGGACTATCACCAGAGCAACTTACAAGATTAGGTACTGCCGCAAAGCAAACTGCAGCAATTCTTGGTAGAGATGTTACAGATGCATTTAATCGTTTAGTACGCGGCACAACAAAAGCAGAACCAGAACTACTAGATGAATTAGGTATTATACTTCGACTTGACAAAGCTACAGGTGATTATGCAGATAAAATAGGAAAACATAAAAATGAGCTAAGTGCTTTTGAAAGAACTCAAGCGGTAACAAATGATGTTCTAGCGCAAGCAGAAGAAAAGTTTGGAAAAATAGAAGCAGCAGTAGGATTAACAGTTAATCCTTTTAATCAATTAGGAAAAGCTTTTGATGATATAATTATTCAAATACAAGAATTTACAGCTGCAGTAGCAGGTCCTCTTGCAAAAGTTTTAACAGATTTCCCTATTTTAGTTGGGGGTGCGTTCGCTTTTTTCTCGAAAGGAATACTAACTGCAGCCATTCCAGGTGTTGCAGCTTTTGGCGATAATTTAAAAAAAGTTGCGAAGGAAGGAGTAAAAGATCTTGGGGCTCTACAAGCTCAGTCACTTGCAGCAAATAGAGCCTTAGCTGCTGGTCTTGCAGACCCAGAAGCAGCCGCTGCAATGGGGCAGGCAGCTAGATCCCAGCTACAAGGAAGCATGAAAAATGTAGGTATAACTGGAGGAGTATTTAAAATAGCAGAAGGAGATGGTCCAATAGGAAATGCTGCTTTAGGTAAGATGAAATCTCAACTACAAAAAATGTATGGAGATGCAAGCGACATATCTGATAAAGCCCTAGATGGAATGATATCAAATATAGACGACTTAGTTTTTGAAAATAAAATAGGAATGGGAAAAGTCACCGCTAGTGTAACCTCAATGCAGCAAAAAGGATCTTTAAAGTTTGCGAAACTTAAAACAGATGCTCAGCTAGCGTTTGCAAGTATAGGTCAAAAAGGTGCGGCAGCTTTTTCCATGTTAGGTAGAGCAATGAATATGTTAGGAATCGCTGCCATGGCTGTTTCTTTCGGACTAATGGCATTTAATTTTATAAAGTCAAAAATGGCGGGAGATAAGCTAACCTCAACTCTAGATATTCAAGCTAGAAAAATGGAGCTTCTTAAAGACAAAGTAAAAAGTTTATCTCAAGAATTTGCTAATTTTAATATAATACAAGGAGTACTAGGCAGAGATAGAGGAACTTCGGCAGCCGGAGCTGTAGGAAATCGTTTGTCCTCTCTTTCAGAGTCCGATGTTCGTCTAGGTTTAAGAGCTGAAACACCTGGCTCAAGTGAAATAAAAGATTTTAACAAAGGCCGAAATAGATTTCTTGCAGCTCAAAGAGATCTTGCCCCAAACGAAAGTGGCCTCGGATTAGTCATGAAAGAACTATACAGACTGCAAAACGCCGGTGCACTTAATCCAAAAGACACAATGCACGGAGAGTTTCTAAGGCTTCAAGCAGAATATAAAGAGCTTTTGACAAAGGTACAGGAAGGCCGAGCCGAGCGGGATGCTGATGCTTTATACGGGCGGGGTCTAGTAGCCTCGATGGGTGCTGATCCAGCAAGTGTAACAGCCCAACTAATAGATGAGCAAAAAGGCATAACTGATGCGATGAGAAACGCAAGTACTCACGTAGCTGCTTACGATAAAGAATTAAATGAATTACTTGCTTCTGAAACCGCGTTAACTGACAATCAAATAGAAAGTATAGCAAGTAAGAGAGCTTTAGCAGCAGCAGACCTGGTAAGAATTGGTCAAGTTCAAAGATTAAACACAGAGGCTGACAAGCAATTAACAAGTATAAACAAAACTTTATTTGCGCAAAGTAAGTATGCAACTTCAATAGCCTCTGTTAATAGTGCTATTGAAGCAAGCACTAAAGCAGGAGAAACGTTGAATGAACAAGAAAGAGAGAAATTAGAATTATATCAAAGAATGCTACCAATTTTAAAAGAATTAGAAGCGGTAGAAAAACGAAGAGCGCTAGAAGATGCTACAGCAAAAGTTACTGGTGCTGAAATGCAACAGCGTGGTAGAGGTTCAAGAGGTGGACAAAATCTTTTTGCGAGTGGAAGAAAAGAAAGCGCAAGACTCTTTAATTTAGATCAAGCAGAATTACAGCGAACTAGAACGCAAGAAAATATAGCAACTTTACAGGGTCAAATAGATAGTGGAAGTCTTGGTAAACAACAAATAGAGGATGCAAAACACCAAATAAAACTTAAACGACAGTCAATAGAGCTGCAAGACATAGCAATTCAAAAATTAAAAGACGAAGGCAATCTTATGCTACAGTTTGGCTTACAAACCGCAGATGCATTAGAAGGTGCACTAGGTAATGCTTTCCTAGCAATGATAGACGGAAGTAAATCAGCTTCAGAAGCAATGAAAGATTTTGCAAAAAATGTACTTGCTTCTATGGCTCAAATTGCTGCAAACCAACTTGCTGCTCAAATTCTTACAGGCATAGGAGGTTTGTTTACTAGTGGAGCTCCCGCTAATGCAGTAATAGATTCTCAAACTGGTGCAATAATGAGTCCTGCAATGAATCAACCAACCCCCTTATTTCAAAGATATGGTGGAATGACAGAGCGTATTCCAGGCTACCGAAACGGTAAGATGCCAGGTATGTACTCTGAAGGCGGAATCGCAAAAGGGCGTCAAGCAGGCTATCCTGCTATACTTCATGGCACTGAAGCAGTTGTACCACTACCGAATGGTAACAAGATTCCCGTAGAAATGAAAGGCGGTGGTGGAGACCAAAATAATATAGTAATTAATGTTTCTTCCGAGGGTAATACATCCGCTGGAGGAACCGGCTCTAGTGTTTCTCAACAGAAAGAAGTAGGTAAAGCACTAGCTGCCGCAGTTCAAAAAGAATTAATAAAACAAAAACGACCTGGTGGCATACTCAGCCCATATGGAGCAAGATAATGGCTATAGGATTCACAGATTTAAATGGTACTCAACGAATTCCAGATAAAGGATTGACAGTAAATAATCAACCAAATGTTTTAGTAGCAAAATTTGGAGACGGGTACGAACAAAGAGTAGAAAATGGAATAAATAGTTTAAATCAAGCCTTGAATGTAAACTTCCAAGATAGAGAAAAAGCAGAGGCAGATGCAATAACTTCTTTTTTCGAAAGTAAAGCAGGAGTTGAGTCTTTTGAGCTTACTATTCCTTATGGAGGAGATGGAACACCTGGTACAGAAAGTACTACAGAAAGAATAATTAAAGTCGTTTGTGGAAGCTGGTCTACAGTTTATTCGTATGATGATTTTTATACTGTAAACGCAAGTTTTAGAAGAGTGTATGAGGCCTAAGTATGGAAAATCATGATAATGCCATACTAAATACTCAAAAATTAGCTGTAAAAAAGCTTATTATATTATTTGAGATACGTTTAAGAAATGGAGTAAAGTATTTTTTAACTCCTTACAATGATACGGATTCAACTAATATTACTATAGGAGATAGAGTATATAGAGCGATTCCTATGCAAATGGAAGATCTTTCTTTCGAAGTTCAATCTTCTCCTCCCAGACCTATTTTAAGTATTTCTAATGTAGTAGACTTTGCAGATGAGTCAACTACAGGAACAGATTTTTACTCAGACATTATTAATGCAAAATTAGTTAGGCGAACAGTGTTTAGTAGGCATATAGAAAAATTCAATAGTGATGGCACAGAAGCAACAGATTTTAATATAGAAAATACTTTAATTCAGTTACCAAAACAAGCTTTTGTAATTGATAGAGTTGCAAATAAAACTCCCATTGTAATTTCTTTAGAGTTAAGTAGTGCTTTTGATTTAGATAAGGTTAAACTGCCTGGTAGAGTTATTTCAGGAGGATTCTGTCCTTTCGTCTATAAAGGCGCGTCTTCATATTTAGCTCCAGAAGATAAACTAAATGGTTGTACTTGGAATTCCAAACAGTATGTAACTACCAATGAAAATAAATACGGAACAGGAGTAGCGACTTCTGTTCCTGTTTACATGAATATTCAAGATGAGTATATTGTTCAAGAAGGAGATCATTTTACAGAAATTCAAGAAGGCATAGACGGAGAGCCTTTAATAGAAGTAACAGAAGGAGCTTATGAAGAACAAGATATACTAAAAAATAGATACTACAAAACAGAAGCATTAAATTTACAGTGTATAAAAGCGAATGCTGTTATAGAAACAGTTACTGGATATGACTATTGGCAAGCTTTAACAGATATTCTTTCTAGTGAAGGCATAAATTTTTTACATTTTCCTTCTGATAACTCCGCTTTTTGGAGGCGTGTTAGAGTTTGGTCATACTATGACTCGTCAAAAGATTTTAAAGCTTATACCGATAAAAATAGAAATGAGTATGCGTATCTTTTGCCTTTTCCAAAAACAACAGTACTTGCCACAGAAACTTTCGGAACTACTACTGTAACTTTAGATAATGGGGATGGAACTACCACCACATTAAGACAAGCAGATATAAGTTCTTTTATAACAGATGAATCTATAATAGGGACTCTTAGTATAGAAGATGAAAATAATGCAGGCTTGAGAAGAATATTAAATAATTCTGTATATACATCTAATTTAGCGGGAGGTTTATCCAGAACAGATGAGTATTTACTAACTATAAATAGAAATGGGGGGAACTTAGAAGTTTTAGTTTTTACTCTATCAACTACTTCTACTATAAAAGCTAATTCTTTACTTTTTGAAGGCGTAAATAGAAATGCTTACGATGCTATATTAGATAACGAAGGCTTGTGGCAGATATCTAAAATTACTCAGGAAGCGGAAAAACACTTTACTATACCACAAGCAAATAGTATCTGGAAAGTAGGAGATGTTTGTGCAAAAGCTTTAACTTCTTGTGCTTTAAGATTTCAAGCTACTACTCATCAATATGATACTGACTCTCTGCCCAATGTTAGGAGAGAAAAGTATGAAGCAGTAGCAGGAATTAGTGAAGTACCGATAGGTGAGTTTACTGACCCTTCAACTATACCTTTCCTTTCTGCAAGTGTTGGGGGCTCCTCGGGAGATAGATATCTAGAGTTATCTGAAAATGACTGGCTAAATATTCCAGATAGAACTGGATATGTTATAGCTTATTTTCCAAACGTAAATGATCCTACTCTTTTTAGACTAAAAAATGAAGACCCTACTTTTGGTATGGACAGCGAGCTTTCTGTAAACCGTTACGTTCCTATATATAATATATCTAGTAACTCTGGAGATATAAGATTAAAAAATACTGTATCCTTTACTCATGCTAATTTAATACTACGCGACTTTTTTGGTTCAAAGCTAGATGACAGTCCATTAGTTTCTCCTTTGACAGGAATAGGTGCAGATCCCACTGATAATTATAAGCTGGAGCCAGTTTTACTAGCGTATGATAAAGGAGCTAATACTGTACCACAAACCGAAACTCGCGTTAGATTTTACAGAATACCTGATATTGTATTATCAGTATTAGAACCTACTTTTAATTACCCTTCCCCAGAAACTATAATAACCGAAGGAGAGCAAATAGAAATAAGATCAGGCGTAGCCAATACCTTATCTTATATCTTGAATAATGATGTAAAAGATATTACTGATACTACCGTTGTAGCAACCGCTGGTACAGAGTATGCTAGAGTAGATGGAGATCCAACTGCTGAGTTTTTCTTAGATTTTGCTACTCCTAATAACGGTAGAACAGGAAGAAGCCTATACATAGCTACTGATAGAACCTCTAGTAACCCTTTACCTTTCGGTGGGTTTCCAGGAACACGAAGGTATAATTAATGGAAGAAGAAATACTAGAATACTTAGAGTCAAAATACCCTGAAGAAGGGTGTGGAATAATATTAAATAAAAAAGGAAAGCTGGTATGGATTCCTTGCGAAAATGTAGCAGAAGATCCTATTTCAACTTTTAAGATTAATCCAAAAGACTATGTAAAAGCTTCTATAACAGGAGATATATACGCAATAGTACATAGTCATGTAAACGGTAAATGTAGAGCTAGTGAGTTTGATAAAAGTCAAAGTGATCATCTACAAGTACCGTACCACATTTATACTATACCAGAAAGAGAAAAATGTGTGTATACACCAGAGTATAAAAATATTCAGCTACTAGGTAGAGTATATGAATTCGGAAAAACAGATTGCTGGACTTTAGTACGAGACTACTACTTAGAAAACTTTAAAATAGTACTACCTATGTTAGAATTTGAAGCAAAGTTTTACGATAAAGGAATTAACTATTTTGAAGATTTAATTGAGCCTTGGGGAGGCGTAGAAGTTTCTACCCCTAAAAAAGGGGATATAATATATTTTCAAATAGCAAATGAGATTCCAAATCATTGCGGGGTTTTTCTAGACAATGACACATTTATACATCATCAATCAGGAAGACTATCCTGCAGAGACTTTTTACCTAAATGGCAAAAGTACATTAAGAGTTATATAAGATGCAAAAAGTTTATTTAAACGGACCAATCTCTAAATTTGGAAAAGAATGGAATACATCAGTATCCAATGTTGGAGAAGTATTTAAGCTTATATCTTGTCAGTCCCCTGGATTTGACGAGTATATAGTTAATATGCTTCAAAGCAAGACGAATAGTTTGGAAGTCGTAAAAGGGTCGGAACTTTTAGTAGATGCAGAAGATGTATTTCTTCCTATAGAGGAAGATGATTTAATTATAACTGAAATTCCTTATGGTGCAGGCGATAACCCTCTTGAAACTATTCTTATTGGTATAACTCTTTTTGTTGCACCTTATGCATATGCTGCTTATACCACCGCTGCTGTTGCTGGAACGGCAGGCATGCTGGGCGCTTCAATTTCAGCAGGCTTTGGAGCAGCATTTACTGGAACATTTGCTATTGGAGGGATGGGTGCTATACTTAGTAGTATTGGCCTAAGCTTGATGATAAATAGTGTAATAAGCTTATTTACTTCTGGTCCGGAAACTGATGCAATAAGTGGCGATATGGAAGCAGAAAAAGCAAAAATGTTTGCAGGTCCCGAAACAGTATCTAAACAAGGTATTCCTGTTCCCGTTCTATATGGAGAACTAGCAGTTGGTGGCGCAAACATAAATGGAGGATTTCACGTACTTCCTGCAGAAGAAATAGTATTCGAACAACATTTCAAGGACAGTCTAGGAGCTAGCCTTACCAATAATGGTGGGTAAAGAGGAATTATTAAATGAGTAGAGTAATTAATCAAAAAGGTGTGGTATTTGATGCACTATCTGTGGGCCCAATCGAGGGTTTGGTAGAGGGTGCAAAATCTATTTATTTAGATAATACTCCTTTAACAAGTAGAGACTATACTAATGCAGTAGGTATTCCTACTGTGATTGAGACTACAGCTAAATGTGAGCGAGGCTCTAATCAAGTGAAAGTTCCTATAGTTGCAGTAAGAGAGTTAATAGATACAGAAACAAAATTAACAATAAGTGACCCCGCTACAGAAACAATAGGAGATATCCTAACGCCTAAGCTACGATATTTATGGATAGAAAAAGCAGGTAAAGACTACCCCGGCTTTGCAATGGCTAGTAATGGTTTTGAAATTGGATTTACAGGCGATGGTTCAGGAGGTTTTTATAAGGGATATGACTTTCATAAAGATGTAGTATATCGTAGATATTCTGCGCATAACAAGATAGAAGCAGAAACTACAAAATGGATGGAAACTCCTATTCGTGGTGAGGATGGATGGGCTCACGAAAGCGATCGAAACGATTTATTTTTTACAGCTACAATAGATGGAATAGAAAACTATAGAACTTATTTGGTAGGTAGAAGTGTAGACCCTCATTATACAAGAAGACGAGATGATTCTAGTTATGAGAATCCTGCTAAATATTTTGAAAATAAAGCAGACTGGGCATCTCATTGGTCAATGGTTAAAGCTAATCATTGGAAAGACTCTAATAAGTACTACCAAACTTGGCATTATTTTGCGAACCCTATTGTTGAATGGCCTTTTGAAAAAGCTTACCGCCGCGGACTTCAGTATGACAACCCTGCAAAGGGTTCTACTTCCTGGGATTCTTATAAATGGATTACTCATCAGGTAACTGGCTGGCATGGTGCAACTTTAAGATGGGATGTTTTAGCGGAAATAACTAATATTATACCAGATCCCGCTGATCCTACTAATCAAGCAATTGTAACTATATTACCAAAAGATCCTAGCCTACATCAAGTATACGCTACTAGTACAAATCTAAAAGCAAAAATAGTTACCTCAAAAGTAGTGCAAAATACTGCGACTAACTTCAAAGGAGACTGGGATATTAGACATGGCTTATTAGATCAATCTTCTATGGATCTAGATAACTTTGAAAATCCTTCAACTAATCTAGTTGTAGGCCCTGGACAAGCATTATATTGGCACACTACTGGAGGGGGCAAATCTAGTTCGAGTTTCTATGGCGCTGTTGGAAATAGTGGAACTAGTATGGGTCTAACTGACGTACAAGTAAAAGAAGTAGATACTGTAAAGTTGACAATAGTATTGCCAAATGGTTTATTTTTTGCTAATGATAAAGCTGAAACAAAAAAAGCTGTTGCAGAGTTCGCGATATATGTACACACTCGAACCGGTAGACCTGGATCAGATTATCAACCTAATTTAGTTGTAGGGCGTTTAGACAATACGATCTCATATAGAATTACTCCTAATCATTGGAAGGGTGGAGGAAGTAGAAATAGTGCTGATACACGTTTGATGGATAAAACCGACGGTAGCAACTATTATCTCGAGCTAGATAAAAAGTATGATAGTTCAGTAATGGAGTCTAAATATGGAGTTATTATAGCAAAAACTAAAGGCACTTTTGCAAAAGAGTTTGAAATTGATCTAACACCTTATAGACCCTTTACCGATTTTTTAATAGAGGTTAGAAGAATAACTCCTGACCAACACCCTGATTATAATACTCATAAAAAAGATGCTAGTAATATTGAGGGTGCGACTAATCCCACACAAAAAACTAGGTTTGAAGGAACAGCAATTCTAAGCACAATAGAATCTCAGATTCACGATAAATTTACATATCCTTTGACCGCATATGCAGGACTATCTTTTTCAGGTGCGGAATTTGAAAGAATTCCACAAAGAACGTATCATTTACGAGGTTTAAAAGTAAAAGTTCCTTCTAACTACACCACAAGAGAAGAGGATTTAGCTAGAGGAGGTCAAGGAGTTGCTTCTTACAGCAGAACAATAGAAAGAGACGCACATAATCCAAAAGAAGCATACCCAAGCTATTCGGTAGCTTCTACGAATATTCTTAGATTTACTACAGATGTAACGGGTCCGATACGCAGAGGAACCTGGAGCACCTCTATTGGCGACACAGTTGCAAATACAGGAATTGATATTTATCAATGCGGGGCTTCCAATCATTCAGGGATGCCTAACCTAGAGTCTACAAATGGACAACTGCCGTACATTAAGCTAATTCAATCGGTAGACAGACATACTATTACTGCTGGACCAACCCACTCTCAACATTTACTACTAAGAGTTGCTAGAATAATAAAAGGTAATGTAATAGAGATAGACGATATAGAAAGTATTTCTGTAACAGGAACTACTAATAATAGAACCATAACAATTGATTTTAATGATAACCCAGACGTTACAATAAATCCATTTACTAACCAAAAAGATATTATAGACGGAATAGAAACAGATTATTGGGAAATAAAAAAGCTAGGAACACAGGGAGACTTTGACGATAATGCAATATTTATAGAAGGAGAAAATAGATACGACATAGAAATAACATTTAAACATAATTTATTCAATCTTCCTTATGCTCCTTGGGATGGGTCTCTTAGAGGTGATGATAATTTTCCTCGTAGCCATCCTAACTATAAAAAAGTATACACAAATAATCCAGCATGGATATACTATGATATACTTACAAATAAAGAAATAGGATTAGGACAATGGATAAGTGAAAGTGATGTAGATAAGTTTGAGCTTTATCAAATTGCACGATATTGTGATGAGCTAGTGCCAGACGGTCAAGGAGGTTTAGAAGCTAGGTTTACTCTTAATACTTATATAACTAAAGCAACTGAAGCATTTAAATTATTAAAAGATTTATGTTCTGCTTTTAGAGCTATGGCTATGTATAGTAATGGATTAATTACTGCTGTACAAGACCGACCAAAAAATCCTGTATTTCTATTCACACAAGCTAATGTTATAAATGGAGCATTTACATATGAGTATACAGGAACACGAGCTAGGGCTAACTCCGTTTTAGTAACTTGGAATGATCCTGCCCAAAAATTCGCTCAAGATGTTGTAGCTATAGATGATAATGAGGCTATTCTACAAATAGGTAGAGTTATACCTAAGGAAGTTCTTGCCTATGGATGTACTTCTAAAGGTCAGGCTATGAGATTAGGAAGGTATCATTTACTCTCTGAAAAACTTGAAAATGAAGTAATTACTTTTGAAACTGGAGTTAATGCTTCTCATTTACAAATTGGTGACATAATTAAAGTACAAGATCAACAAGCCGGTGCTAAAGTTAAAAATGCAGGCAGGCTTAAATTTTCAAACGGATGGAGACAATTTCAATTAGATAGAGACGTTGATTTATCCACTGTAGTAGAAGGAGATGATAAGTGGAAGTTTCATATTCAGGTTCCTACAAGAGGTATATTTTTACAGCAAGACAAAGCAGTAATTAATGGAAAAACTCTTAAAAGAGGTGACTTAATAGTTGAAAATAAAGACGGTATAGCAATAGAAGACTTACCCGGATCTATAAACCCTAATACATTTGAACAAAAAGAAACATATGAAAGTATTGATATTTACAATTTAGTAGATGATGCAGGAAATATGTTATCTACTCAACTTGCAAATTATGCAAAAGTAGATACTTTTGATATTGATGTTCAACATTCTTATACACAAAAAGGTCCTCAATATATTCAAACAGTAGAACCTAGAGAAGATAAACATGATAAAAATATTGACTTAACTGAATGTATATGGACAATAACAAAAGAAGCTGGAAACGTATATAATGAAACTGCTTGCAAAGAGTATAAACTAATTAGTATCTCACACAATGAAGGAGGTATGGTTACTATTGGGGCAGCACTATATAAAGAAGAAAAATTTGATGAAATAGAAGCAACTATAAGCTCCTATCAAGATCCAATTAGAGCGTATAACTCTTCTGGCTATGTTGTTAGAGAGTTAGGTAAAATTAGTGGAGCAGGTACTTCAGGAGGGAGTAATTTTGATCAAGCATCCGTTAATATTCCTATACCCAATATACAAAGCATTACTGCAGAGCCCGCAGATGATCTAAACTCTATTATAATTTCATGGTCTCCAAATTCAGCTCAAAGACTAAACGAGGTAGGTGATATTGTTGGAGGTAGCACGTCTAATATAAATGGGTATAGAATAAGACATAATTTTACTCCAAATTCTGCAAATGCGGATGCAAATGGATATGTATATGAAGAAGTGGTTGGCGGCGCTGTCAATACTTTTACTCTTTCAGTTCCTGGAGGCTATGAAGAAGGTACGTACACAATAAATATTCAAGCATATTATCAAGTTCCAGGAGAAGATAAAATTTTCGGGGCTAGTCTTAATACTCAAAAAGTATTAAAAGATCTAACTAAACAGTTAGGAAGGGGATTAGTTCCTTCAGGAGGAAATCTGGACTCGCCAACCGATTTTAATACTGGGTCTGGTATTTTTAAAATTATAACGGATAATACTTATGAGTACACTCATCCAAACGGAGACGTATATAAATCTGGTGCACCGGCCACGACTTTAGAAACTACCGAGAGTTTTTCTTCTATGAGTAACAGCACGAGTGCGTATCTGTATTTCGATAAAGCAGGATCCGAACTAGCAACTCCCCATCCTTTGAAAGCTCTCACAGAAACAACAGATGTAGAAGCAACACTTAAAAATTCGGGGGGTCCTATGAATTTTACCTATTTAATGCCTGTAGGATCTTCTACAAGAGGTTTAGCTACTTTAACTAACCTAACTGGTACTGGAAAAATACAAAACTCCCCCGGAAGCAGTAGTGCTCACGAAATAAAAAATAATACAGGAAGTATAAAAAAAGGAATGATAGTCACAGGATCAGGGATAGTAGGTACAGTTACTCTAGTAAAAGATTCTACTAATGTATCTCCTGGTGTGCAACTAATAGAATTAAGTAGTGCTCAAAATTTAAGTAATGATACTGTTTTAACTTTTACGGGTACTGCTAAATTTTCAGCAGCAATAGACTCAGATATTGTAACAGGAACTAATACTAAATTTACTGAAGATTTTTCAGCTGGAGACATGATAAAGCTTACAGAAAGTCTGGCTATAACTTCAACAGGGTCTTTAAGTGAGTATGGAACTGTTCAAACTGTATTAAGTAATACCAAATTGAGACTAGAAGATAAAATTTCTAGAGATTATGGCATTTCTTCAGGGTCTGAAGGGTTGAGCTATAATACGCCTCAAAAGCAACAAACAATTGATTGGAGAAATATATATGATCCCCAGGATTCAGGCGCAGATCTAATTGACTTTAATACTCTTATTTTTATAACTGGAGTTTCTCCTACAAGTAACAATAGAGCCTCAATTGTTAGTATAACTAAAGCTAATCCTGCAGTTATTACTTTTAGTAGTGTAGCTGGACAAAGTATGAACTTTAGTAGTTATAGATCTGATACCTTATTACCTTTTTACTTTTTTGCAGTAGAAGGAATGACAGATCTTAATTCAGATATGGTTTGGCTACACCCTACAGGATCTAATACAGCTGAAATTTACACCTCAAACATTAAACATAACGATAATAGATTAGACTCAAGCAGTTTTGCAACACATACGGGAAATACTGGAATAGCGCATGCTTACGTATACTCTGCATACATTGACCTTAATGTTTTATTTGGGACCTATGGAGCTCACGTGGCTCAAATTACAGACTTTGGTACTACTAGACTGGGTACATACCAAGCCGAACTAAACCCTGGTCCTCAGTACAAAGAACAACAAATTCCTCCACTTGGCCACCCAAGTGGAGGAGTATATGATGTGGGCAATAGCTATGGAGCTCAAAATACAGAGGATATAAACTCTTTTTCAGCTAATATTACCAAGCAAGAAATTGAAAATGTATCAGGACGACTACAGCTTACTTTTCAATCTGGAGGCATTTTAACAACTACGATAACTAGTGCAGGTAGTAATCTATGTAATGGTCTTAGCGGGGAGGTAGAGGTATACCCAAAATTTATTCAGAATTCCAGTGGAGTTAAAAAGAATCTACAAGATTTTGCACATTATGGAAGAAGTAGCTCTCTTAGAGGACAACTTGATCAGCCTGCGTTACGTCTAACTATTACTAGCGGGGAAGTAACAAATGTTGATATTATAAATCCTGGTAGGGGTATGATAGTTACGGATAAAATGTCAGAATTTGATGGCTGGGACCAAGCATTCAGACTAATAGATAATGGTAGTGGTAACCCTGTGGTCGACTACTTTTTTGATGATAATGTTGCAGGTGATTGGGTTCTTGCCGGTAATTATACTGAACCCGTAATTACTATTGCAACTACGCAAGGTTTTGATGGAATTCTTGAATCGGTTAAGGTACAGCAGGCTTATGATAACTCTTCTGTGGATGATATTATACAAGCAACTATTGTAGAGTCTACCGTTTATAGCGGTAGTGGCGGTAATACTGTATCTAATACCGCGGGCGAGTATAAAGATACTAAATCAGTAACAGGGCATTTTTCTTTCAAAATAACAGAAGTAACAGAGGTTGAAGGAACAGCTTTAGCTTATCAACAAGAGCAAAAAGTAAATAATATAGAAGATGCTATACTAGCTGAGGTGACAAAAGATAGTTCAGGAGTTCACAGTATTAACTATTTTTGTACTAAAGCCAGCTTAGATACCGGTGATGGTGGCTCAATTGTAGAGTCTGCTAACACTGAAGTTACAGGAGCAGTAGTCTATGATAAGCGCCGAGCTAGAGGAGAAATAGCACGAATCTCCATGCCTAATACTAGAGGTATAAGTGCAACTCCTACTGCACGTGCAGAAATTTCGGGGTTGCTTGGATATCAAGGACCAGATATACAAATCACTGAAGTTACTTCAGGTGATACTGCTGTTTTTACTACTGCTTCTGCGCACGGCCTAATAACTGATGATATTGTAGCAATACGAGGTATTGGAGCTGGCGATGATATGAATATTATAAACGGGCAGCGAGGCTCAGTACGTCTCGGATCTTTAGGTATTACTACTGGAGATAATGCACAGTTTTCTCATGGTACATTAGGAAGTATGAATGCTTCTAAATATAGTTCTGCTACACCTGCCGCAAATACTCAAGTAACTGGCTGTACAATTACACAAGGCGGTAGCGTTTTCCCTGGTAGAGATGCAACTTGCACAGTTACTACCTCTTCGGATGGAAGCAGTATTCATATCGATAGTGTTACTGCAGCAGGGTCGGGTTATATAGTAAATCTTACTTGTTACATAGCTGTAACAATAAGCGATACTACTCATACTTTTATTACTACTTTGCAAAGTGGAAAAATAATTACAAATGATACAACTACAAAATTTAGATTAGAAACAGATCGAACTGTATTCTCTTATGGAGGATATTTTGGAGGTATAGTACTCAATTATGTAGGTGGAGGATCTACTGCTACAGCCCTTACTTCTCAAACCACAGTCTTTGCAAATATACAGAATCCCATGACAGTTGAAATGCAAATAAATGCAACATTCATTCCTC
>Ga0181395_1000333_pt1 | contig 20093 bp, 29 predicted proteins | sample 18SPOviralmetaG_FD_130124 | JGI IMG/M metagenome (GOLD analysis project Ga0181395, IMG submission 130124) | Marine viral communities from the oligotrophic San Pedro Time Series (SPOT) site, San Pedro Channel, CA, USA - 18 SPOT_SRF_2010-12-16 | ecosystem: Environmental > Aquatic > Marine > Strait...
CAAAAATTATGGTATAGAAATAACTGAATCAGATGATTTTGATGTAATGTTTATTGGTATGCATGATTTCATAAACAAGAAAATACCATTGAAATATAGTATTGAGTGGGGAAGTGAAAATGTAGAGAAACTATCACAAGGTGGTAGGTTTATGATGTTCGATGGTTCAGATTCAACATCGTTAATGGGTGGTATTGAGGTAATGCGAAATACTAATCCAACGCGTTACATAAAAAACCAATTATTAAAGCGAGAGTTGTATAATAATCCGATGGATTTTGGAAGATGGTTTTGGGGTAAAGGTGATAATAATCTAAGTTACGATATAACTGAAGATGAGTGGAAAAAGATAGCATTGAGTGGATGGAATCTTGGTTATCTACAAGGACATCTATTTGACCAGAATTTAATTATGCCACCAGCAAATGTAAAACCACACGATGTTTGTGCAATATATCAAGCAGAACACAAAGAGAATTACGAACACGAGATACGAAATGATATTCCATACACCAAACATAGAAAGGGTGCTTGGGATGAGTTAAGTATTGATTTCATATCCAATAAAGATAAATTACCTTATCAAGAGTATATTAACTATTTATATAATTCAAAGGTTTGTTTATCACCATTTGGTATGGGTGAGATATGTTTCAGAGATTTTGAGATATGGGCAACGAGTACAATAATGGTTAAACCAACGATGGATTTAATTGATACTGCACCTAATATGTATATAGATGGTAAAACTTATTTTGGTTGTCAGTATGATTGGTCAAATTTAAATGAGGTGATTAGTAGTATTATAGATGATTTTGATAATCTTAACGAAAAAGTAACTCATTATGCAAGAGAGCAATATTTAAAAGTGTACGATGCACGAAATTATATAGAGCATGTAGTTGAGATGTTTAAGGAAATTAATGAGGAAGAGACAAATGGTTAATATAGAAAATTTTGATAGAAAGTTTAATAGTATAGGTAGAACCAATGAGTGGAAAGAACTACAGAGAAAGTTCAATGATGCAGAACATATATTTTTGTTTGGACATGGTGGTAATCTTGGAGTCGCAGACCATGCAGCAATAGATATCTCAAGGTTAACAGATAAGAATGTTATTGCACCAGGTAGTGGAGTTCTTGCAACATCAATTATTTCAGATGAATCATTTGAAACTTGGTTAGCAAAATGGTTAGAGATAAGAACACGAGGATTGGATACTTCTAAATGTTTGGCAATCGGTATGAGTTGTTCAACGACTGGAGCATCATCAAACTCATTAGTAAACGCGTTGAATTATGCAGTTGAAAATGGTATGGATGGATGTTTATGGAGTGCACAACCAAAGGAAGATTTAGATGAAAGAATTATCCCTATAAGTTTTGATGTTATAAACTACCATACTTCAGAAATATTATCACTCGCGTTAACTTACGAACTAATACATAGTGCTGGGTTCAAATGTCCTACGATTGCTGGAAAAGCAAATCAAAGAAGATTTGATGAATTGGGAATAGAATCAGAAGTTAATACAGAAATATCTAATCTAAATGTACCACCTGGATTTGAAGATGAACAAAAGAATATTGCAGTTGATTTTGATGGTGTTATTCATAATATGGATAAAGGTTGGTATGATGGTACTTGTTACGGAGAACCACTACCAGGTAGTTTAGATGCGTTAAAACAATTGTATAGTAAATGGAATATAATAATCTTCACTGCAAAAGGTAGACCAGATAGACCATTAGTAAATGGAAAGACTGGTATTGAGTTGGTAGAGGAATGGTTAGATAAACACGATGTGTTACAATATGTAGATGAGATTACTTGGGAAAAGCCAAGAGCAGAATATTACATTGATGATAGAGGTATCAAATTTACCAATAATTGGGATGAGATTTTAAAGGAAGTATTGTGAGTTTTTGGGATAATTTATTTTGGGGTGAGTTTAAAATCTATCACTGGCTTAAAAACAAGTATTGGGATTGGAAACTCAAAAGAAAAATTGATAAGAAACTGAAAAAATTAAAATCTAAGGACCCATTTATTTACAAATGAAAGATAATTTTAAAATAGCGGTTATGTTAAACGGACATCCAAAACACTTGGAAACCACTCAACATTTATTTAAACATTGGAATAATTTATATGATAATATAGAGTTTGATTTTTTTGTGAGTATTTGGGATACAATTGATAATGATTATGAAAAATTTGATACCGCATTAGATTATAATGAACTCGATTGGACTACTAAATGGGAAGTATTAAAAGAAGAAGATTGTCCTTATGATTTGAAATCACACGAGGCAGGACATCATCAACCACATTATTGTTATACACTTAAAAAAGTAAATGATTTGAGAAACTCACACGATGAAGAATATGATGCTGTATTACAAACAAGATGTGATATGGTAATACTTAGAAAAACTTTAGATGGTCTTGTAGATGAACTCACGAGAAATCAAATAACTGATAGAAATATGTTTTCTAAGAGTGGGATGAAAATTCATAGTGTTTACTCACCAGAACTGGAGAAATGGAATCATTCATTTTGGACACACGATTATTATTTTTTAGGTTCACCAAAAGTGTTTGATATATTTTCAAAAATGTTTGATGATATGTGGATGAATAAAGATTATGATGGTGAGGTGTTAATGCATGTATTTCCAGCAGAACACTTACACTTAAATGGGATTTGTGTTATGAAACCACAGAATGGTGGATTATCATTATTAATAAGAGAACCTTATAGATTCTCTGAATATAATGAGGATGGAATTGAAGTTGGTACTCAAGTTATTAAAACACAGGCAAATACAAATCAAGGTTGGGCATTAGAGAATCCCACACCAAAACAATTAACAAAATTAATAGATAAGCATGGGTTGGATTGGATATATGATTCTAAAAATGGAAGAATGATTCAACACTATTTTGAGAGGATGCCAAAAGTATGAGAACATTATACGCAAATGGTTGTAGTTTTACACTTGGGGATGAGTTAAATCATCCTGAAGTTGAAAGGTTTCCAAATCTGATTGCATATACGAGAGATATGTATGTTGTAAATGAGGCAAGATGTGGAGCTGGGAATGAAGAGATTTGTAGAAAAACTATGGATTATCTTATGAAGTATATCGATGATGGAAATGACCCAAAAGATTTGGATGTAGTAATAGGTTGGAGTTTAGTTTCAAGATGGGAATATTTTGATAATGGTTGGAAAGGTTTAACACCAAACTCAGTAAGTGATAGACAAGATGCTCCATATTATTATTATGGAGTATTTCAATCTACAGAAAAGGATATGTTGGATTTTATGTGGGAAGTTATGGTTGTGGAATCATTCCTAAAAAAACACAATATAAATTATTTCTTCTTTAAGATTGATGCAGGAGAACATATTATGTGGAATCAGACTGGAGCAGAGATAATTGATGGGTTTGATTTAGATAAAATTAATAAATTGTATATACAAAATATTGATACGGATAGATTCCCAAGTTTAGTTAATCCAAGTGAAACCTTTCGTGAGTTTTCATTAGAGTATGCTGGATTAAAACCAGACCATCATCCAAATGAAAAAGCTCACGAATTATTTGCAGAATATATAATGGATAGATTATGAGTGATACACATATGAAAGCACCACAATTAGAAATAAAACAACCAATCATACACGCTGGTCCACACGCCAGAGATGCAATGAATTATATGCTTGATACTGGTTATTTAAAAAATAAATATACTAAACCAGATAACATAACCTTTATCACTGCCCACAATTATGTTGATGATGAGTTGGGAAGTGCTGAATCTAAACTACATAGACACAATCAATTATATGAATTAGAAGATGGTAAAAAGGTTAGTATATTTGAGAAAAATTTAATACATTTAGGTATAGGAACACCCGTAGTTGTTTCTAAACCCGTGTGTGGCCACCATATAACGGACGAGAAGATAGTTGAGGAGTATGGTATGTATTCTCACTTAATGAAAGAACAATGGATACTTGAGTATTTGGAAAACAACAAAACAACAGAATTAACGATGTGGTGTGATGCTGGTGATGTAATATTCAAAGATGACCCACAAAAAATTATAGATATATTTTATGAGTATGATTGTGAATTGTTATTTATGGGAACAACATTCAGAGCTGGAAACAAGGGTGGATTTCACGGAGAATGGGGTGAGAAAGCTATGAATCACGAAGATAATCAATATGGTTATTATTTGAATTGTGGGGTAGTTATAGGAAGAACAGATTTTATGATTGAAATATTGAGAGAAGCATTAAAGTATAAAGATGATAAAAGGTTCACACAACACCCACCAGAAGCACCTGAACATAAACAAATGTCAGATGACCAAGAAATATTTAGACACTTACATCCAAAGTATTATCCAAAAATAAAGGTAGATAACAAAGACGATAGGAGATTAGCATGGCGATATTGATGGGAAAAACGAGAAGAGGATTTACGGCTGGAACAATGGATTTATTACACGCAGGACATATATTGATGTTGAAAGAAGTAAAAGAACAATGTCATTATTTAATAGTTGGTTTACATAGAGACCCAACGATTGATAGACCTGAAAAGAATAAACCTATACAATCAGTAGAGGAAAGAAGAATACAATTAGAAGCAGTAAAATATATAGATGAGATAATTGAATATGATACAGAAGAGGATTTGATTGAGTTGTTAAAGGAGATTAGTCCTGATGTTAGATTTGTAGGTGAGGATTGGAAAGGTAATCCAAATTTGACTGGTATAGATTTACCAATCAAAATAGTATTTAATACGAGAGACCATAATTACTCATCAACCGAGTTAAGAAAAAGGATATTAGAAAATGGTTAGTATAGAATTAATAATGGCAGAGTTCGGAGAAGAACGAAAAAATATGGGTGGAAACTTATTCGAGGGTTCACAGAGATTAGACCCAACATTATCTACATTTTCAAAAGTAATGGGTGATGATTATGATGTAAGTTTAACATTAATAACAGATACAGAGGTATCTATAAATACAGAATTACCATATACAGTCGAGATGATTACCGATAATAGATTTGAGGGTAATTCTACTTCACAAAGAGGTGAAGCAAGATATGGTAACAGAAGTAATGATTACTATAAAGTAAAGGGGTTGTTGGAATCAGATGCAGATATTGCTATATGTATGGATTCTGATATGTATGTAGTTAATGATGAGTTTAAAACAATTGTACCACTCACACAAAAATTTGGTATGTGTATACCAGAGAATCCAAGATTACAGGTTAGGTTTGATGGGATTAGAGGAATGGATGGAAACTATACTTTAGACGAAGACCCAACGCGTGGAAATGGTATGATAACTAATATGTCACCAATCACCTTAGATACATCAAATCAAAAAGCAAGAGATGTATTAAAAGAATATTGTAATGAAATGGAAACTAATCCTGCAAGAGGTCCATTATCAATGTGGAGAGCAATATGGAAACAAGGTTGGAATCCAAACATATTACCATTTCAATGGTGTGTTTGTGATATGAGTGTTGGTATTAATGATGTGATTTGTTTACATACTGGTCATAAAAAAGTTGCAGATTATTATTTGGAGAAATAACTATGGAAGAAAAGAAAACAAAAGTAGTAATGGTGATGGCACATCCAGACGATGAAATAATATTTGGTTGGCCAATATTTCAAGATGATGATTACGAAAAGGAAATCATTATGTGTAGTTCAGATTTTAATAATCCAGCAAGACAGGAATATGCTCACAGAAAGTTTTTACTACAAGAGGTGTGTGATAAATATAACATACCATTAACTTGTTTTGATTATCCATCAGAGTTTTATAAATTAGAAACTCGTGGTACTACATTAGAGGATATGCAAAACACGATAGTTGATTGTGTAGATTCAAAGAATGTGACTTTGTTTTCACACATAATCCTATGGGAGAATATGGACACATAGACCATAAAATGATTTTTGAGTTGATGTACAATAGAGTTGATAAACCATTATTAATTACAGATTTATTACAATCTGAAACACATTGGCCATCACATAAGAAGATACCGAGAAGAATCGAAATGGATTTCTACAAACACAAGTTGTTTGATTGTGAGTTGAATGTTGAGATGTACACAGATATCTACAACATATACAAAAATGGAAACGCATGGACATATTGGAATACACCAGAAACAGAGACAAAAAAATGTTCTCTTTACAAAATTTATTAACTATTTATTAAAGGTTATATTATGAAAAAAGATTCAAATTTAGAGAGTGTTTTAAGAGGTGATGGGATGTCCGCAGTTGATTGGGATACCTTAAAAAAATATGAAAATGTTACAAATATAAGTCTTAAAGAATTGAGAGACGAGTTAGGACTAGGTTCTTGGGCAGTTAGAACTTCATTTAATACAAATTATCAAGGAGTAGTAATTCAACAACAACCAGGTGAGGGTAATAGAAAACACTATCATCCAGAAGCTGATGAGAATTGGATAATAATGGATGGTGAGTTTGAGTGGTGGATTGATGGGAAAGGAACTATGAAAGTTAAAACAGGCGATATCATTAATGTTAAAAAAGGAACTTGGCATCAGATAACTTGTATTAGTGATGAACCAGCAGTTAGATATGCTATCAATTGGCCAGATGTTATGCATGTGTATGAGGATGATGATGAGTAATATTAAGTGGGATTTTACTGATAGAAAAGTTTTAATTTTGGGAGATTCACGAGGTATCGGTGAATGTCTTTTTGCAAACTTTGTTGCTGCAGGAGCAGATGTATATGGTATTAATAGTAGTAATTGTGATATCTCTAACATAGAGGAGATTGATTCTTACTTTACACACAATTTACCAGATGAGATAGATATATTAGTAAATAATGCAGGTATAACATTTGCAAAGAAAATCGAAGATATTTCAGTAGATGAGTGGGATAGTGTAATTGATACAAATCTTAGAAGTTTTTTCTATATCACTAAACAAGTACTATGGAATATGTCAATGGGTGGTAGGATAGTAAATGTATCATCAATTGCTGGTAGAAACAAAAGTATTGGTAATGCTGGAGTACATTATACATCGAGTAAAGCAGGTATAATAGGATTAACAAAACAAATTGCTCACGAGGTTGGTGAAAGAAATATTAATGTGAATGCAGTTTGTCCAAGTCAAACAAGAACCGATATGTTAGAGGAATCTATGACAGAAAAAGAATTAAAAGAATTAGGAAAATTAATACCATTGGGTAGAATCGCAACAAGACAAGAAGTTGTGAATGGAATATTGTTTTTGTGTTCAGATGAATCATCTTACATCACAGGAACAACACTTGATATAAATGGAGGTCAATTATGAGTAATAAATTAACAGCAATAATACCAGTAAGAGCGGGTTCACAAAGAGTTAAGGATAAAAATATAAAACCTTTTGCAGGAACTACTCTATTAGAAATAAAAATAGAAACACTTAAACGAGTTCAAGGTATCGATGAGATAGTTGTAACAAGTGATTCAGAAAAGATGTTGGATATTGCCACTAAGTACAATGTTAGTACTCATAAGAGAGATGAACACTTTGCAAGTAATGAAGTTAACAATAGTGATTTTATGCAAAACCTATCCACAATAGTTGAAGATGGTGATATTATGTTTGCACCTTGTACATCACCACTATTAAGTAGTGAAACGATTACAGAGATAGTTACTAAGTATAAGACAGGTAATTTTAAAAACATTGTTACTGCTATATCACACAAGCATCATATGTGGTTAGATGGTAGACCATTAAATTACAATCCAAGTGATTCACCAAATTCACAAGATTTACCTGATATATATTCGGTAAATTATGGATGTTGTATTTTATCTAAAGAAGATTTACACAAACACAAAAATGTTGTATTTGAACCAACATTTTTTTTAACAGATGAAATAGAATCAATTGATATTGATACAGAGTTTGATTTCAAAGTTGCAGAGTATATTTATGGGGAGTTAAATGTATAAAGAAATATTAGAATTAAAAGATAAACATCTTGGTGATGATATTTGGATTATATGTGCAGGTGGTTCAATGAATTATATTAATTCAAGTTTCTTCGAGAACAAAATAACAATTGGGTTAAATCAAGTGTACCGACACTTTCCTTGTGATTATGCAGTGATGAAAGATTTATCAGAATCTTCAAGGTTTGATGCAAGTATTGACGAATTGAAAGGTGCTGAGTTAAAACTATTATTCTCAAAGTTTCACGCTGGACATTATAGTTCTGGAGAAAATAAACCTGAATATTCAGACAACTTTTATATGTTTGACCATATGGATAATGGGAACAATAAAAAAACAGATGGTAGTTTAGATTTAGATTGTATTGGAACAGATAAGATGGTTTGTGTAAGGTCAAGTATAACGAGTGCAATGAATATAGCAGCATATATGGGTGCAAAAAATATTATAATAAGTGGTGCAGATAATGGAGCAGTAAATGGGGATAAATACTACAATGGTTATATGGAAGGTCACTGGCAATCTTCAGATAACTATGGTGGAATTACTGAATGGTTAGGACTTATTAAAGATATGAATATAGAAGTTAGAGATAAAATTAAAGAGGTTTATGGGTGTAATATTTATTCATTAAATCCTTTTTGGAATATGGGGTTAGAGGGAAATACTTATGAACCATTCTAACAAAATTGATTTTATAATAGTAAGTTTTAAAAATACAGAATATGTAAAACTTGCACTTGAAAGTGTAGAGAAATTCGTAGACCATCCATTTGATGTAACCATAATTGATAATGGTGATGATGTAGAAAGATACAAAGAAATCTATAAAGATAAGGATAACTATCAGATATTAAAAGGCCCACAAGATGGGGTGTGGAAGAAACCAGGTGATGGTAGTATAAATCATTCTGCAGGATTAACAATGGGTATGAAAAATACTTCCAATCCAATAGTTTGTTTTTTAGATTCAGATATATTATTCCTTGATACTTGGACAGAGGATATACTACCACTAATAGAAAATGTTTTCTTGGTGAGTAATAGATTTGATAGAAGTATATGTAGAGAAATGTTTATGATATTTAAACGAGAGAATTTTGAGAAGTATGATTTGTATCCAGATGCAACTCACATAGATAGTTGTGGTAACATAACTAAGGTAGCAGCAGAGAATAGAGAGAGTTGTATTATATTAGAGAATACAGCATTTACAATGCAAGGACAATATGTTGGTGATAAATCAAAACACATTTTAAATTTACCACACGGAGAACAATGTTCAATCAATCAAAAACCATTCTTCTTCCATTATGGTAGAGGAGAAACAAGACCACAAGAAACCATAGATTTATGGAACAAGGAAGCGAGGAGATACTTAGATGATACCACTATTTAAAGTATTTATGGACAAGAATGCTCACAAATCAGTACGAAAAGTATTGGAGAGTGGGTTTATAGGACAAGGACCAAAGGTAGAAGAGTTTGAAAGTAATTTAAAAGAATACTTTGGAGTTGATTATATCTCGACTGTAAATGCTGCAACATCTGCAGAACATTTAGCATTACACCAATTAAAAAAACCAATAGATGAAGTATTTGAGGGTTGTGCATCAAGAAATATCTGGCCTGGATTAGAGGATGGTGATGAAGTATTAACCACACCATTAACTTGTACTGCAACCAACTGGCCAATACTTGCAAATAACCTAAAGATAAAATGGGTTGATGTAGATGAGAAAACATTGAATATGGACTTGGTTGATTTAGAAAGAAAGATAACAAAGAAAACAAAAGTTATATTTGTTGTACATTGGGGTGGTTATCCAGTCGATTTAGATAGATTAGATATGATTGCAAGGAACGCAGAAAAACGATTTGGTTTTAAACCAGCAATTATAGAAGATTGTGCTCACGCGATGGGTTCTACATATAATAACAAACCAATAGGTTCTCACGGAAATTGGTGTACATTTAGTTTTCAAGCAATTAAACACATCACAACGGGTGATGGTGGAATATTAATCACACCAGATAGAGAATCTTATGATAGGTCTAAGTTGTTAAGGTGGTATGGTATAGATAGAGAATCTAATAAGAAAGATTTCAGATGTGAAGAAGATATCAAAGAGTGGGGATATAAATTTCATATGAATGATATTGCTGCAACACTTGGTATTGAGAACTTTAAACATTTAGATGAGATAGTTAGTAAACATCAAGAGAATGCACAATACTATGATGAAGAGTTAAGTGATGTAACAGATGTACAATTATTAGAAAGAAAACCTAATCACAAATCATCATTTTGGATTTATAGTTTATTAGTTGATAGAAAAGATGAGTTTATGGAACATATGAAGAAACACGATATTATGGTATCACAAGTACACGAAAGAAATGATATTCATAGTTGTGTAAAAGAATTTGAAAGAAACCTACCTACACTTGATAAGATTACACCAAGATTAATTGCAATACCAGTTGGTTGGTGGGTTACTAAAAAAGAACGAGAGTATATCGTTCAGACTATTAAAAAAGGCTGGTAGATTATGTTAACACCTAATATACATCCACGAGAAATAGAATTAGTACAGAGTTATTGCAAAGATGATTCGGTAATGTTAGAGTGGGGTTGTGGTGGTAGTACTACAATATTCCCAAAGTATGTAAAGAAGTTTTATAGTATAGAACATAACTTAGATTGGTATTGGAATGTACAACAGGAGATATATGATGATAAACTTGATAACGCAGAAATACACTTATGTGATATACCAAAGGGTGTACCAACCAATAGAGAGGAATTTTGGAACAAGTATGATGATAATATACTATATGCTTCAGAACATTTAGATAATCATAATATACCAAAGTTAGATGATTGTGTATATCCAAGAGATAAATATGTTTGGGGTGAGTACATAGATTATGTAGATAACTTGGGGGTTGACCATTTTGATATAGTATTTATAGATGGTAGAGCAAGAACAGATTGTGCTTATAAAGTATTGAATTATATAGATGAAAATTCCATCGTGTTCATACACGATTTCTGGCCAAGACCAGAGTACCATAAAGTGTTTGATTATTATACTGAAGTTGTTAGTATAAAAGATACGCAAGTAGGAGATGGTGGACAAACGATAGTAGGATTGAAAAAGAAGTGAATAAACAAAAAGAGTTATTAACTATATTAGAATCAAATGATATAAATATAGATATTTTGAAAGAGAATGATGTTTGTTTAATGGGTGGTAGTATTCTAAAATTAATGATGGAGTTACCATTAGATTCAGATTTAGATTTATATTTTAGAGATTACGAAAAATACAAAAATGTAGATGATTATTTTAGAGATTCATTTGAATGTATAGAAGAAACTAATGCATTCAAAAATTATAAATGTAAGGATTTAATTGTTCAATTGATATGGAACAACGATGATAATGTGAGGTGGGGAAAGGGAAGTTACGATGATGTGGTTTCTAATTTTGATTTCACTATAATCACTGGTGGATACGAGTTTAAAAACGAAATGTTTAGATATTCACCTACATATTTTGATGATATATCACATAAAAGGTTAATTTGTAATCATTGGCCACTAAGAGTTGAGAATTATCATACCATTGAACAATTACTTGGTAGAATAGATAAATTTAAGAAGATGGGATTTACAATCAGTAGTGATTTGTTAAATCAAATAAAGGAGTTATGATGGTGAAAGAGTTAGTGGAGAGAGAATATACAGATTTAAGGTCATCAGTAAATGCGGTTGGTGAAGTGGTAACACAAATCATACATTTTGTTGGTGGGGAGAAAAGAACATTTAACCATGTCATATCAAAATCATTATTACAAGGACAGTTTACTAAATTTAAACAAACTGATGGTACTTGGGTAATGGTTAATGATAAAAACATATTATGTATTGAGGTTTTTAATGAAGAGTAAAAATGTAGTATTTATGACTGCAATGGTAGATGCACCAGATAGATTAGATTATGCTGAGTGGTGTTATAAATCGTGGCAATATTGGTGTGATAAGAATGATGTAGAGTTATTCATATTAGAAGATGAGTTGAGACCAAAGGGTGATGGAACAATGAAAGTTCCAGGTATGAAACCCACTTGGCAAAGATGGCATGCGATGGAAGTATTGGATGCAAATGGTATAGAATATGATAATGTAGCATTAGTTGATATTGATACGATGGTACATTGGGATTGTCCAGATTTTTTTGAAGCATCAAAAGGTGAGTTTGGTGCAATACAAGATAGATTCTTTATAGAGTGGACTCATAATAGTATTCAAGGTTATCAAGATTTTTGGCCTGATATTAAATTTGATTGGTTAAGTTATTTTAATTGTGGTTTCATTGTATTGAATAAGAAACACAAAGAATGGTGTAAGAGTGTTACAGATTTTTACTATGAGAACGAAGATGAAATACGAATGAGACAACACGAGACTGTAAAAAAGGGTTCAGACCAAACACCTATTAATTATATGATACGAAATAGTGAACACGATATTGAGTTTTTAGATGAGAGATTTAATCTACAACAATTACATCTACGAGGAGTATTACAGAGTGATTTACTATGGAATGTTGGTTGGGTTTGGCATTTTAATGGATTTGAAAAAACAGAACGAAATGCTTTGATGAAGAATGTATGGGAGAGAGTAAAACACAATTATGCATAAGTTAACTAATAAGATTGCAATCGGATGTTTAGTACAATTCTATGAAATAGATATCATAAAAGATTATCTACTTAGTGTACAAAAAGCATTAACTGATATTGAAAACAAAGAGAATGTGGTTATTGACATTTGTTTTAATTTAAATCAAGGGTTGGAACAAGTTGATACAAAGAAAATAACTATTGGTGAACTACGAGATAACTTCAGAGAAATATTAAAGGGTATATTTGGATATGACCACCACTTTGATTCAACATTAGAATATAATTTAAGATTAGTAGAACACGATAGGAATGGTGGAGACCATCGAGAAGATATTTATACTATTGCTGATTATCGTAGAGAGTTTAATGAAAAGTATTGTGAAGAAGTAGATATACTTATGTGGGGTGAGAGTGATTCATTGATACCAAAACAAACATTTGAAATATTAGATAATCTACATACTGCAGCAAAAGAAACAACACCAAAGTATGTTGGATTTTTCAGTACTTGTAAAATGTGGGATGATACTTGGAAAATATTAGAACATCCAGACTTCACAGATAAACCATTCATAGAGGGTGATTTAACAAATTGGTGGAGTTTACGATACAATATGAAACAGCAAGAAATGGATTTGATTAATGAAAAGGTTGAGGATTTAGATATACAAGTTACTCAAAACCTAAAGTTTAATGGGTGTGGATTAGTTATATCATCAGATGTAATTAAGAGTGGAGTTAATATACCAAAAAGTGTATTCTTTGTACACGAAGATACAGCATTTATGAATAATTGTTTAATACACTTTCAAGGCCAATTAACACAATATATAATTAAAAATATTCTATTGGTTCACAATAGAAAATTACCAAATAAACGAATGTATATAAAGGGACAGGATTTCACAACAGATGATATGACTGTGATGAGAAAGAAACAATATTGGTTTCCTAACGCAGATAAAATGTCCCAACAAAATGCATTCAATTTAAGTAAACAGGCATACACTTATAGTTGGAGTGATGTCTTTAGAGATTACGAAAGGGATGATAATGGGAGCAATACACAGAGTAATACCTGATGATAGACCAGGACAAGTGTGGTGGTTTCACGGAAATAGCGGAAGTGGAAAGACAAACATTGCTTTGAAGTTCGATGTACCAAACAAAATAGTTTTGGATGCAGATGATTTTAGAGAGAGTGTTTGGGATGATTTGGATTTTAGTGAAAAGGGTAGAAGAAAACAGAATGATAGGTTGGCGAGGATAGCAAGAGTGTTATGGGTACAAGGAAAAAATGTAGTTATAGCATCTATATGTCCATATGCAGACCAAAGAAAACAAATTAGGAATGAGATATTACCTGATGTTAAATGGATTTATGTCAATAGTAAAGATAGTAAACCATCAACAAAAGAATATCCATTCGAAGAGGGATGGTAGATGAAAAATAATGTAGTTGTCGCGATAGATGATATACATCCAGAAAAAGGTTGGGGAGTTGAGGGAGATATTCAAGTTGAGTATCTCTCTGAGCTCAATAAAAAGTATGGTGTAAAGTTTAATTTATTCATACCAAGTAATTATCACGATAAGTATCCAATCACAAAAGAGTTTGTTAATTTTTGGAAACAATACGATTGGGTGGAGATGAGTAATCACGGTCATTTTCATGCATGTCAAACTGAAGATATTGGTGAGATGGAATATTATGAATTACAATATGGTGATGCAACACAGCGAATCCAAACATCACAAGATTTGTGGGAGAGTTGTGGTTATATACCAAAAGGATTTAGAGCACCAGGTTGGGGAGTGAACCAACAAAGTGCAGATGCAATCAGTAATTATTTTCAATGGGTTGCAGGACATAGTGAAATCAATAAAGGGATAACTTGGGGGTGTGATTTCTTCGAGGGATGTGATGGTATTAATGAATCAGACAATATAAGTTTATATGGAAATACATTTATGTTTCAATCACACATCAATGGAACACACAATGATAATGTGTGGAAAGAGGAAAATTTTTTACATTTTGACAGAGTTATTGAATACTTATTATCACAATATGATTTACAATTTGTTACAATATCAGAGATAAAATGAACATAGTATTTTTTTCAGAGAGTCAAATATATGGTAAAGTTCCAAGAGATTTTGAGAACGCCAGAACAGAATATGCATGGTCAATAGCATTAGATGCTGAGTGGTCACCTATCAAGGATACACCACGAAGAAAGAGATATGATTTAGGAATAGTAATTATACCAAAGAATAATCCTGAAGTAGATATTAATCACTTCAAACAATTTTGTGATAAGGTGGCAGTAATGCAAGAAGGCCCACATTGGTACTTCCAAGATTATTCAGTTGATAAACAATTTAAATATTTCAATTCATTGATGGATGCAGATTGGGTTTATTGTCATAATGAATCTGATGTGAATTACTATCTTGGATTAGGTTGTAAAGATGTAAGGGTGATGAGAAGTTTGATGATTACAGATGGTTTAGTTCCACGAAATGAGTGGGGTGATGGTACAATGGTTGGTGGTAATATGGTAAGTTGGTATGGTGGATTTGATTCGTATATGGTAGCAAGGGAAATAGGTAATCCTATATCTGCACCATCAATGGGTAGAAAACAAGAACAAGAAGATATGATAGAGGATATAAATTACCTACCTTATATGAATTGGAGAGAATGGGTTACTAATTTAGGACAATATAATATAGGTGTTCATATGATGAGAACACACGCAGCAGGAACATTCGCATTAAATTGTGGGTTTCACGGAATACCTTGTATTGGATACAAAGGATTGGATACACAAGAAATACTTCATCCATTGACTACAGTCGAGGTTGGTGATTTAGATGAAGCAAAAAGAATTGGAAAGAAATTAAAAGAGAATGATAAGTTCTACAAGTTATGTAGTGAAACAATAAGAAAACGATATGAATCAAACTATACTGAAGAAGTATGGAAACGAAATTGGGAGTTAAGAAACAAATGAATATATTAGTAACAGGTGGTGCTGGGTTCATCGGCACTAATTTAATCAAAAGGTTATTAGAAGATGGACACGAGGTAATTTCAATAGATAATTACTACACAGGTTTTAAATCAAACGAGCATGGACAAGCCAGATACATTCACGGAGATATTAGAGAGGATGGTATTCTTGATGGGATAGATGGTATTGATTGTATATTTCATTTAGCTGCATTGGCAAGGATACAACCATCATTTGATGACCCAACGAGTACAATTGATACAAACACACAAGGTACACAGAGAGTATTAGAATATGCTAGAAAAGAAAACATACCATTAGTTTATGCTGGTTCATCATCAGTACACGGAGATGTACACGCAAATCCTTATTCATTTAGTAAATGGCAAGGTGAAGAATTAGTGAAACTATATCATCAGATATATGATTTACCAACAATAGTATGTAGGTTCTACAATGTATATGGGCCTAAACAATTAGTGGATGGGGAATATTGTACTGTCGTAGGTGTATTTATGAAACAATGGGAAGAGAATAGAGATATAACCATTACTTGGGATGGAGAACAAAGAAGAGATTTCACGCATGTTTACGATATTGTAGATGGATTAGTTAAATCAGCCGAGAAATTGGTTGATGGTGAAGTTAATGGAAACTTCTTTGAGTTGGGTAGTGGAGTAAACTATTCTATTAATGAATTGGCAGATGCATTTGGAGAACATCCAAAAGTAAAAGTACCAAAAAGACCAGGTGAGATGAGAGAAACACTTTGTACAGATGAATCTGCAAGTGAGTTACTCGGATGGGCACCAAAAGAAAACCTAATAAAATGGGTAAAGGAACAAGTGAATGAATCCAATTAGTTTTATCATTCCATCGAGGAATAATCTAAAGTATTTAAAACAGGCATATGAGAGTATTCGTGAAAACCAATCGGTAGAACACGAGATATGTATTGCAGATGATGCAAGTACTGATGGAACAATGGAACAAGTATTAGTTTGGATGAAGAGAGATAAGAATATCAAACTTCATATCAACAAAGGCCCAGATAGATTGGGACATACAATACTATATGATACATTAATTAACGATTATGCAACACACGATAGGGTTATGATATTCCACGCGGATATGATTCTAACACCCAATTCAGATAAAGAGGTTGATAAGTATTTAGAAAAGGGTAAAGTTGTATCATTAACGAGAATAGAACCACCACTACATCCAGATGGGCCTGAGAAGATATTAATGGATTTTGGTATAGAACCTGAAGAGTTTAAGAGAGATGAGTTATTAGAGTTTGTAAAAGATTTACAGAGTAAAAACTCAGATGGGATTAAGTATGGCCCACTCGCATTAAACCGAGAAATATCAGAGGGTATATTCGCTCCTTGGGCTATTATGAAAGAGGATTGGGATTTCATTGGTGGACACGACCCTATATTTGCACCACAAAGTAAAGAAGATTCAGATATATTCAATAGATTTCATCTTGCTGGATATACATTTATTCAAACTTGGCAGGGGTTCGTGTATCATATGACTTGTAGAGGTAGTAGATTTAAAGATGGTGCGATAAGAAATCCTGCAGGACAGGTGTTTATGAAGAACCGAGAATCAGATGAGTGGTTGAAACAGAATCAGAAGAGTACACGAGAGTTCATACGAAAGTGGGGTAGTTTTGTAGACCACGATAAGATGATGAAACCAATAGTACCACCAAAATATAGTATTGGGTTTGTAGTTGAGAATTGTAATATACAGATGTTACAATTGTTAGAGCCTTGGTGTGATAACATATATAGTGATTTTGTGGGACATAAAGGATTTGGTGCTAATAGATACATTGAAGAAGAACAAACATCATTTGATTTGAAGAAGAGAATACATTCAGACCATATGAATCCTACAGATGGGATAGTTGTTAGATTTGATGCAAGTAATTTAACACAAGAGAACTTTAAGATTATAGAGAAGTTACCTGCGATACTACAAGATAGTGGAGAATTAGGTATATCAGAGTTGGATATATTTAATATAACAATCAAATCACTTAAAACTTCTGAGAAAGATTTAATACAATTATGACATATTTCATAATACATAAAGATGAAAAGAAAGAAAACCTAATGTTTAGTAGTAATCAATTAGGGGAAGAAAGTTTAGGTAGTTTTTATCCTGAACAAGGTTGGGTAGCATTAAATAATATGATAAATACAAGTCCAGAATCATTACCAAATTACATCATACTTGATGAACAAGGTGGTAAGTATTCTTTAACAGAGTTTCTCGATATAGTTGAGAAATTAAAAATAAAAAGAACTTGACTTGTATTATAAAAATGTAGTATATTAAGGAGTTATAAAATGGCAAAATATACAAGTGTTGATTACGAACACTACGAAGATGAAGTGTGGGAAGAAAAGATTCAACGCAAAATAAAACCGAAAAGGAAAAAGAAAAGTTATGATGAACTTCAAAAGAAACGAGATAATAAACATTTCAATAAGAAGCATCCTAATAGGGATTAGTTTATTTTTAGTTGGTTGTGAGGATACACTACAAGACTCACCACCATTTGTTCAATATGATATGAGATTACCTATTGATGGTAATGGTTATTATCATTTAGAAATGGATAGAAATAACTGGCAAACAATACATCGAGTATCAGGTTCGATACAGAATGATTTGGGTGCAGTTATGAATGAGAGAGTTTATTGGGAATCCGATTTAATGTGGTATCTTGGAGATACATTGGGATATGTAGTTAAACGAGGATTGACAGATGATTTAGAATATGTGTCATATGACACGGTCTATGTAACAGGTTATAGTGGTATGGAAGTTCCAACAAGTAATATGGCAAGTTATAGTAATAGTGATGGTGAGATTAACAATATGATTGCACCAGTCAAATCTATGATTGGTGATACATTAAGATTAAGTGCGTATTACGATGATGATTGGAAACACTTTGGAATAATATTGGATTAGGAGAGAGAGTTGAAATATGTATTAGTGAATAAATATGATGAAATTGTAACATCAGCAGACCTTGGTAGTGATATCGGTGTTGCTGGTGCAACTACATTCTTTCAAGGTATAAAACAGATGGAAGATAGAGATGAGTTTAGTAAACTTTGGAGAGTAATGACACACGAGCAGTGGAATACAGAGTTTAAGAACAATTTGAATGATAGACAATTAGGTAAACGAAAATATGAATGGTGGAAAGATGATGAGGATTATCTTGACATAGATAAATGATGAAAGGTAAGATGGAGTATGTTAAAACCAATAGGTGGTAGATTAGTAGTAGAAAAGAGAGAAACTCAAACACAAACAGATAGTGGTATTATAATACCAGATACTGCAAGAGAGGGTGGAGAACCTGAAATTGGATTATGTGTTGCGGTAGGTAATGGTTCAAGAAGTATGAGTGGAGAGTTAATTCCGATGGAAGTTAAGGTTGGAGATAAGGTTTTATATGGAAGATTTTCAGCACAAGAAATAGAACATCAAGGAAAAACTTATTTAGTACTTGGTGAACAAGATATAATAGCAGTAGTAGAGGACGAGTAATGGTAGAGATGACAGTATTTATGACTGGAGTAATCTTATTTCATTTAATGATTAATAGATGAAGAGAGTAATAGAGTGGTGGAAAAACTTAACCATCGCATTAGCATTACCATTGATGATAACCAATAGTGTATTAGATTATTATTATGGGTGGGAATCAAGAGAGTTAGAGGAACAGGCAAAAGAACTACAACAAAAGAAAGATGAAGCGTTCCAATATCACTCACACCATTTCTTAGATAGTTACTATGTTACAAAGGATGTTGATGGTAATACGATTAAGATACTTGAACACCAAAAAGGTGATGTAATTCTACCAGAATTTTCAGGTACTTTTGATTTCTTAAAAGAGTATGATGAAACACCACAAGAAAAGGTTGATAATGTATTAACCAAATTATTCAAACCAATACAGAATGTGGTGGGTAAAGTTACAAGTTGGTTCAAATGGCATCTATGGGAAAAGTGGATGGAAAGAAAGAAAAGAGAAGATTTGATTGAGAAAGGAATAAGAGGTTAAACAAGGAGTTATACTATGGAGTTAGATAAAACAAAAACGATTGTTGCACTTGCAATAGGATGTATCACACTAATGGGAACTGCGTTCTCAGTAGATGGTAGGTATGCTAAAGCAGATGATATACAACAAGTACAAGAGAAAGTCAAGAAAGTAGAAACAAGACTTGACAATAAGATACTCAAGGATAGAGCAAATCTAATCCAGGAGAGGATATG